>Ga0272412_1000029_pt1 | contig 27287 bp, 1 predicted proteins | sample WWTPWeurt_MetaT_FD_193540 | JGI IMG/M metagenome (GOLD analysis project Ga0272412, IMG submission 193540) | Metatranscriptome of activated sludge microbial communities from WWTP in Nijmegen, Gelderland, Netherland - WWTP Weurt (Metagenome... | ecosystem: Engineered > WWTP > Aerobic digester >...
ATTTAAATTTACATTCGATATTAAGTAAAATTGGTTTGCTTAATGAGTTTTTCTTTTTGAATCCACAGTAGAACTCGATGAAGATGAAGATGAAGACGAAGATGAAGAACTGGAAGAAGATGACGACGATGAAGACGAAGACGAAGATGAGGATGAGGATGAAGAGTCATCTTCGCATCCACAGTCTTCATGGCAGTGAGGCATTTTCTCAATATAAACAGTAGTAATCGCCTCATTTGAAGCATTACCTTTAGGATCAAAACATTGAGTAGTAATATTAAAATATCGAGAGTTAGGAGTTGACAATCTCGCATATTCAATATTCATGATGAACTCTTGGAACTCTTGTAAAGAAGCAGGTCCAGAGATGAATAACTTGCCAGTCTCAGGTTGCCAAAGTGATCTCAAAGTAGAGCTTGCAGTTTCATCCACCGCAAAACCTTCTCCACGATTTGGAACGAAAGGAAGCGAAATAACACAATAATCCAAAGTGGTGGTATCCACATCAGTAATAGTCATATCTGGAGATGAGATTGGAACTGATTGTTCAGAAGTAGGAACGGTAATAACCCAATTGGTTCCTGGATATGTAGGACCTGAGAGATCAACAACAGTGGGATCATCCACGGGGATTACTTCAACCAACACACCCGGCAGAGGGAGAAGAGTGGATAACCCTTCTTCGTCTTTACAGGAGAAGATGATTTCACGTAATCCCGCAGTTGGATTTTCATCCACATTATGATATTCAATCGTTCTTAAAATATTTTCATACTCTGCAACAGAGGAAACACCCTGCATTGTTAATGTTCGATTAGAGGCATTATATGTGATTTGAACGACACTTCCTGAGAATGTCTCTCCACTCAAATATTCCATTGATAAGTCGGGTGCGCCCACAATTTGAGCGTAGCAGCTTTGGAGATTCACACTGTCAATGTCGGTGAGTTGGAGAGTGGAAGCGACTTCGATCACACTCGTAGTTTCATCAACAGCAAAGTATTTATCAATGAGGGTAATGACTGGTGGGTCATCAGAGGGAAGGAGAGCGATGGGGATGAAGGGAACGTTACTCTTCGCACCTTCTTCATCAAAACATTCGATATCGACATATAAAATGGTGGCGGATTTGATTTCATTCGTGTTAACATATTGGAGGGTGGAAAGCACATGACTATACTCTGCTAATGAAGCGGTTCCTGAAATTGTTAATGTAGCTACACTTTGATCAAAACTGGAGGAGATTGGAGTTCCATATGTCGCTACTTGAAGTGATTCACCAGCAGGAATGTTATCATTCTCATTCTCCATTCGAATTATACATCTTGAAAGGTTAGGAGAATCAACATCAGTTACCACAATAGCAGGATCAGTGATATTGATAGGGGATGAACCTTCTGTGAAGCTCACAGGTTCACCTCCTTGTAATCCACCTTCTTCAGGTCCATTCAGATCTACTATAGGAGGATCATTGATTGGGATGATATGAATGGTGGTATTCGTAGTGTCAGAGGGAAGATTTCCATCATCTACACAGAAGATGTTGATGTATCGATCATTGGATGAGGGGTTTTGATCGGTGTTTCGGTATGTTAAGGTAGCGAGTTCAGAGGAGAAACGGGAGGTGGGAAGTGGACCGTCCATTCTCATTGTGAAGACGTTGTTGAGAACTTCATAGGTGATGGAGAGATCGATCACTGAGTTGGATAATGCGAGTGATTCGGTGGCGGCGTTCTCCAATGTGAAGTATGCAACGCAGTATGAAATTCTTGGTGAATCGACATCATGAAGAGGATCAGCGGTATCAAAGACTTGGAGTGGGGAGGAGTCTTCGGTGAATGTCTTTGTGTTTGTAGTTTCGTTATGTCGTGTGAGGTATACTACTGGTGGATCATTGACAGGAATGACATGAACATATGAAGTCTCTACTGGAGAGGTGAGTCCTCCTTCATCCATCGCTTCATAGTTGATTGTTCGATCACCAGAAGTGGGATTTTCATCGACATTCATGTATTGAATGAGGGTGATTGCTTCTGAGTAGCTGCTGAGAAGCGCCACACCGGTGAATGAGATCGTTCGATCGTCTACAATTTCAGTGGAGATGTTAAGAGATTGGAGATGTGAAATGGCAGAGTCAGGAAGAGTGAGGTATTCAAGAGATCCATCAGGAGTAGTTGACATCCAAACATATAGAGATTGTAAGTTTGTGTTATCATCATCAATGACTTTGGAGAATTTGTCAGCGACAAAGACGGGTGAATCGCCTTCAGTGAAGGTAACATTTTGAGTGAGTTCAGATGTGAATGAGTTGACTACAATGATTTCAGGTGGATCGTTCACTGCGATGATCTTCACTGAGATATCAGCAATGTTACTACGATCTTCGTTGATGCTGTCAGTACAAACAACACCAATATCACGAGAGGTTCCGATGGGGTTATGATCGATGTTATTGTAAGTGAGAGTTTGGAGGATCGCAGTGTATGTGGAAGGAGGAGCGTTTCCAAAGACAATTAAGAGATGTTGAGTTTCATCATAGTATGAATCAACAGCGGGATCATTGATAATCACAGAAAGGATCTCATTATCACCATTATAAGGGTTGGTGATTTGGATCTCACAGTAGCCAATGTTACTATCCACATCAGTGACAACAAATCGTGGTGAGATCTGAGATGGTGTTCCTTCTGTGAATGAACTGTAAGCATTGTAATGAGGTAATGTACTATCAGCATCAATGACAGGAGGATTATTCAAGTTCTTTACTGCTACAATGGAGTGCACAGGAGTACTCTCATCACCCTTGTCATCCACACATCTAAACTCAATTCTTCGATTACCCACCACAGTAGCCGCATCTGTGTTTTGATATTCTACTTGAGAAAGAATTAAACCCCAATCTTCAACTGGGATCTTCGAAGTGGAATCGATGATGGTGAGAGTGAATGTGTTTGCGTCATATGTCCATTCAATACCATTGTATCCATAGAGAATATCAATGATAATACTTTCTGAGGATGAATAGTGATCAAGTAATTGAACAGTACAATATTCGAGATAATCACTATCAGGATCAGCCACAGTAGGTTGATAAGTAACAGGAACTGAGACATCACCCTCTTTGAAAGGAGTGGAATAATCGAAACCAGGTTTATCTCCATTAAGATCGATCACAGGAGGATCGTTCGTATTAGTGAAGATGATTTCGATTGAAGGAATGTTACTTTCTTCTCCTTCTTCATCAAAACAGTCAATGGTGACGTATGTATGAATATTAAGGAGATCTTGAGAGTTAGTGTAGGTGAGAGTACCTAAGACAGTGCGGTAGACATCAACAGCAGAGATACCAGTTAATGTCATAACTCCAGTCTCATTATTGTAGTTCGCTACAATGTTTGTGTTTCGAGTGATGACTGAGAGAGATTGAGAAACAGAGGGGTTTTCAAGGAAGATACTGCAATTCGCTAAGTTCTCACTATCTACATCAGTAAGAGTAGCATCACTGGTGATTAATGGAATGGTAGAGTCTTCTCCTTCAACAAAGGTGATAGGATCAGCGTTTTCACCATCAACAGGACCATTAAGATCGATCACAGGTGGATCATCAATGGGTGTGATTTCAATGATGGTTTCAGCAGTTTCAGAGGGAAGAAGATCAGGACTATCATAACAGACAATAGTAACATTTCTATCAGTAGTAGTTGGGTTTTGACTTGTACTTTGGTAGTATAATGTGGAGATGACTTGAGAGAACTCTGAAGTAGGAGCAGGACCAGTGATATCCAATGTATAGACACTTGGGTTTGCAGAGACAGTAACTGTAATATCAACAAAGTTAGAAATTACACCAATCATCTCTTCAGCATCATACATATTCATTGAGATAGTACAATGATCAAGAAGGTCTGAATCTACATCAGTTACAGGGTTATCATTTTGAACAAGGTCAACTACAGGCCCATCTTCAGTCCATGTGACCGTAGTGGTTGTGGAGTCATCAGTTACGAGGACAACAGGAGCATCATCGACTGGTACAACAGTGACAGTTGTAGTGACAGTGACACTTGGAGTTCCTTGTTCATCCACACATGTAATGTCAATAATACGATTACCAGCAGTGGGGTTCTCATCAGTGTTTTGATATGTGATCTGAGTGAGGAGATCTTCAAAGTTAGCAAGAGGAGCGACTCCTTGAAGAACAATGGTATGGCTATTGTAGATTTCAATGACTTGAATACCAGGTGCAGTGACTCCTGATGGTACACTCAGAGATTCGTAGTTTCCATCGGGAATATTAGTCATATCAATTGAACACTGTTGGAGATTTACACTATCAATATCAGTAATCGTTGAGGTTGGTGAGATAATTGGGATGGGTTCATCTCCTTCGGTAAAGATTGGAGTGTAAGGAGTGAGGGTGACAACAGGGGCATCATTTACATCATTGATGTAAACAGAGATTTCCGCGGGTTCACTTTCAGCACCTTGAGTATCAACAGCAGTTAAATCAATTTCCCTTGGTTCAAAGGAGGAAGGATTCTGAGCATCATTGCAATATTGTAATCCTTGAAGGACTACTTCAAATTCAGCATCAGTAGCAGGACCAATGAGGAAGATTGATGAAGTAAGTGGATTGTTGACGACTTGGATGAGAGCGTTGGCAGAGGTGATTTCAAGATGCTCTACTGCTCCATCTACGTTGTTTCGTAATACGATTTCAACATAGGCGATAGTGCTGTCAGGGTCAACTACAGTTAATACATTGGTGGCGACGTTAATGCAATTGTCACCTTCAGTAAATGTGACATCACTATCAATACCAGGAGTATTTCCATTTGTATCAATGGTTGGTGGAGTATTAACAGGAATAACATCAATTGTAGAAGTTGAGTGAACACTTTCCACATTGTTATCCGCAACGCAAGAAATATCAAAGATTCGAAGACCAGCAGTGGGATCTACATCCTCATTGTTATAAGTTATTGAGGCTAAGATCTCTTGCCATTGATTGAATGTTAAATCAGCAGCTGCATTTGTGATGACTAAGGAAGTTGGAGTGTATGACCATGAGATTCCATAAAGACCACTTGTGAATGGTAACTCCAAGTACTCAGAGGAAGAATCAGGGTTATTAACCATATCTACAGTACAAGAAAGAAGGTGTTGATTATCGGGGTCGACAACAGTGTTATCGCTATCAATGATAGGTACAGGATCTTGCAATTCAGTGAAAGTTCCAGAATAATCATTACCATCTTCATTTGGACCATTAAGGTCTAAAACAGTTACGTCATCAACAGGTGTGATTGAAATAATGGAATGAGCGATATTACTATCTGCATTTTTGTCATCTTTACATGAAACAATCACATTACGATTATCAAGAGTTGGGTTTTGACTCAAGTTATTATAATAGATTTGAGAGATGAGAGCAGCATAGGCAGCGAGAGTATCCATTCCGGTTAATATAAGAGTTCTGGTAACTGTGTCAAAATTACTTGATCTGATATTGGTAAGACCAGTTGTGGAGAGGTAGAGGAATTCATTATCAACAATATTTATAACGTTTCCATTTGTATCAGAGACTGGTAAGAGTACAATAGTACACGAACTAAGTTCAAGACTATCTACATCTTGAATCTCGGTAGCAGGAGCAATGAGAACTGCTCCTTGTCCTTCAGTAAATACAACAGAGTTAGATGTAGGAGAAGTGGTAAAACCATCCAAATCTACTACAGGAGGATCGTTCGTTGGAATTACGTTAACTTCACCTGAGATTGGGTTGGAAGGAGCAGAGTTTGAATCAACACAAAGAACGCTAATAAATCTAGTAGGGTAGGTTGTAGGATTGTCATTAGTGTTTTCGTATGTGATTGATTCTAGAATAGCTTCCCATTCTGTAACAGATGAACCTCCAGGTAAATTAGAGGTGATGGAGAGGGTGTTTCCGTTGAAAATGGCGGAAGTTGAACCAACAATTGAATTACTCAAAATTTCAGATTGATCTAAGGATGGTGTCATTGTAATTGCACAAGAAAGGATGTTATCGTTATCAGGATCTGAGAGTGATACGTTAGGGAATAATTCAACAGGAGTTGAATCTTCAACGAAATCAATAACAGTGATATCGGGATTGTTATTTACGAGAACAGGAGGATCATTTGTTGGAACAATATTAATAGTAGTGATCTTAGGATCACTTGGAGCACCTTCTTTATCGTAACAAATAGTTTCGATGTTTCTAGTGACTTGAGTAGGAGTATTATCAAGATTATAATATCGTACATGACTTAAAATGTTGTTGTAAATAGCAATATCAGCGACTCCTGAGAGGGTTAGCAAGCCAATATCAGCGGCATATGAAGCAGTAACAACAGAGACTTGAGTATTCACTGATAATACTTCATCAGAACCATCGAAGTTATTCAAGATTTGAATATAACAAACAGATAATTGAGTACTATCAACATCACTAACAGTTGATGGATTGGTGGTGATTGGTACTGGATTTTGATCTTCAGTGAAAATAGTAGAGAAGGTATCAAGAGTTGGAGAAGAATTCATGTCCAATACAGGTGGGTCATTTACAGGCACTAATTGAACTCTAATATTGATTACGTTACTAGTGCTATTTGTAGCTCCAGCAGCATCAACACAGAAGAGAGATACATTTCTGTATCCTGCTTGTAATCCAGTGAATGTATTATCAAAAGTAAGAGATTGAAGTACAGATACATAATTCGAGATGGAATCAGTTCCTGTTAATACCAATGTGGTTCTTCCGTTGTTTGAAGCAATAGTACCAAGTAATGCAGTATTGATTGCAAGAGTATCATCAGTATGGGTAGGATCTTCAACATTAACAGTACATGAAGATAAGAAAGTATCATCGTAATCAAAGATAGTGAAATATTTGGGATCAACAAGAGAGATTGGTCCTCCTTTTTCAGTGAAAACAACGTTATCATAGTTATAAGTACTCTCATTGTTCATTCCAGAAGGATAAATAATAGGACTATCGTTGATTGGAGTTACATCAATAATGGTGGTGGGAGTGTTACTTGCAACATTATCGAGATTATAACATGTGAATTCAATAACACGAGGAGGATTTGCAGATGGATCTTGGGATGCATCAATATATTGGATTCCTTGGAATGCTGCTTCGTATACCCAGAAGGGAACTTGATTACCTGATAAATAGACAATCTTATTTACATTATCATAGTCAACTGAAATTCCTAATTGGCTAAATGATAATGAGGGAATTACAAGATCTTCTTCAACATCTATTGGGTTCGTTAATACAACTTTACATCGGGAGATGAAATCAGTTACATCAATATCATAGATAGTAACGTTCTGACTTGCAATGGAAATTCCAGAGGTATCTTCTACATACCCAGTGTTATAATTCAATCCCACAGGAGCACCATTAAGGTCGATAGTCATTGGGTCATCAGTTTGTACGATGTTAACAATTGAAATAGCGGTATTACTTGATAATGAACCATCATAACATGTAACAGAAATAATTCTAGTTCCAGAAGGAGGGTTGTTACTAATACTATCAAAAGTGATTGATTTGATTACGTTTGAAAAGTCAGTGAGAGTTCCAGTTTGGCCTGGGGTATTAGTGGGAGATAACAGAAGAATATTAGAAATTGTTGAGAACGCAACATCAATTCCTGGAGTAGAAATGGCAGCGAGAGTTTCAGAACCAGTAGTATCAGGAGTAGCTAAACTTGCTTCACAATAGAGGAGATAAGGTGAATCGATGTCTGACACATATGCAATATTTGAAGTAACTGATACTGGACCTGCTCCCTCTGTCCAAGTGGCACCAAAAGATGTACCTGAGACAACAGGACCGTTTAAGTCAACAAATGGAGCGTCATTAACTGAATTAATGGAGATGATTGTTTGAGGTGTATTACTTGACAAATTTTGATCATCAAAACATATGAAGCTGATGACTCGAGGAGTAGTATCCAAATTATTATCTGTAGAGTAGTATGTAATTGTTGAAAGAACTGATTTGAATTGAGACAATGGGGCAGGACCACTTAAACTCATAGTACCAAGAGTATAGCTCTCAATTACTTGCGTAAATTGAGTATTTGCTGTAAGGATGTCAGCAGAATGATAGTTTGTAATGGTAATTGAACATGAATTTAAGATTACTGAATCAACATCAGAGAGAATAAAATCAGAATCTACGACAAATACTGGAGAACCTTTTTCGGTATAGAGATTTGCCCAGTCATTTCCAATATCATTTACACCACCAAGATCTAAGTAAGGAGGATCATTTACTGAAACAATTGTTACGCTGGCGTATGGGGTGTTACTCATATCAGTAGGAGATCCAGAATTATCGTAACATGTGACAGAGATCAATCTTGGTACCTCAGTAGGAGCAGGAGAATCATTGACATAGGTAATAGTTCTCAAAGCAGATTGATAGATGGAGAGTAAGTCAGAACCAAGGATTGTAGTTGTATGTGTAAACGCATCATAGAAAGAAATTAATGGAGTTCCAGTTGGTCCCCCTAATCTCTCATATGCACCATCTAATGGGTTAGTAATAGTAACACTACATCTTGAGAACGAAGTACTATCAACGTCAGAAACTTCAGCTCCAACAAAGATAGTAATTGGAGAGTTTCCTTCAGTAAAGGTTGGAGAAGTAACATTATAAGAGGGAGCGCTAAATCCAGCAAGCGCTACAACTGGAGGATCATTAACAGGAACAATATTGATATTTACTAATGCATGATTAGAGGGAGCATTAGATCCAATAGGATTGAAATCGTAACATACAACGTCCACAGGTCGAACAGTTGTAGTTGGATTTTGTGAATTGTAATAATAAGTTACTGTTAAGAAGATGGCTTTGTAGTCATCAGGAGTAGCGATACCGGATAATGTCAATGTTGGTGCAGAGAATGTTGCCGTTACACTTGATGAATTAACAGCAGATAATACTTCAGAGGCGGTAGCAAATGGTGGAAGAGTGATTGTGCATGAAGATAAATAAGTACTATCAGAATCTGTAATTGCCAAGTTGCTTGAGAATAATGAAGAAGCAGGTCCATCTTCAGTGAATGTAATAAAGGTATCAACTCCAGGATTTGGTCCATTCAAATCGATAGCTGGAGGGTTATTTACTGAAGTAATAGAAATTGTTGCAGTTCTTGGAGCACTTTGAGAAGTCACAGAGTTACTGTCATCATTACAATATATAGTAACTACACGATCCGAGGTATTTGGATTATTGTTCAAGTTATTATACAAAATCTTCTGTAAGACAGAGTCATACGTTGGGATGTCGGTAATTCCGAAAATTGATAAACTTCGAGTTGAGGGAGAATATGCAGCGGTTAAACTTGTTCCAGAAACGTCAACGGATAGGGATTCATCAGTTCCGTCTGGAGTTGCTGATAAGGTAGCATAACAGTTTGCAAAGTTAGTGCTGTCAATATCAGAAGAGACTGTTGATGGAGCAATGGTTACTGCTCCGGACCCTTCAGTGAATGATGCAACTGAATTGAATGATGAGGATGTACTATCAAGATCTAACACTGGAGCATCGTTAACAGGGACTATTTGGATAGTAGTTAACACGACAGCGCTATTTAAAGTTCCATCATTACAACTAATCGCCACAACACGAGGTGCAGTGGAAGGATTTTGTTCAGTTGAATCATATGTGATTGTTTGTAAAGCCAAATTAAAGGTATCAATTGAAACTGGTCCGGCAGTAGAGGTAATGTGGATTGATCCTGCAGAGGTTACACTTTGGAGAGGAGGATATGTTGAAACTGAATCAGTGAAGATATCAGAAACTTGTACATTTCTCAACGTAGCAGTGCAAGACACAAGAGTAGTAGAGTCTGGGTCTTGAATTGTAGAGGTACTATCCACAACATTAATAGGACCATTATCTTCAGTCCAAACTGTATGGAATCCATTTCCAGTTTGATTTGTAGATAAATCGATTACTGGAGGGTCATCGACGGCAATAAGTGTGACTGTTGTTGTAGCTACATTGCTCAAACCAGCTTGTTCATCGTAGCAGAATACAGTAATTGCTCGGGTTGCGGAAGTATCAGGATCATTATCAAGATTTTGATATGTAAGACTTGAGAGAAGTAAATCGTAGTATCGGATTGGTTGTACTCCAACTAAGTTGAGTGTATAACTTGCAGAATCATATGTGATTGTAACACCTGGGAATGAAGAATATTTCATTGCAATTGTTTCAAATTGACCATCAAGAGCGTTGGTTAAAGTAGCTGTGCAGAATGATAAATTTACACTATCTACATCCGTAACTGCAGCGGGATTTGTAATATCAATTGGAGCTGATCCTTCTGTGTAAGTGGTTGCAAAGTCTTGTGCATTATTTGTGGCATCCAAGTGGACAACAGGAGGTTGATTAACGGGAATTATCTGAATAGTACTAATTGCAATGTTACTGAGTGCATTTCCAGAATCAAAGCACTGTACTGAAATAGTTCTATCAATAGTTGTTGGATTGGGAGAAATATTCTCATAAGTAACAGATTGAAGAACAGAAATATAATTCGCAAGAGTATCAGATCCAAGAAGAATAAGAGTTCCGACTGTAGGAGTTGAAGAAATAATAGAAGGTGTAGTAGTAACGGAAAGAACTTCATTAGTTCCGTCAGGTACGCTACTCATAGTGATTCTACAACCTCCAATATTTAATGAATCTACATCAGAAATAGTAGAGAGAGAGGAAGCGATAGTAACAGGAGCTGCCCCTTCAACAAATTGAGTGGAATAATCAAAGGTTCCATCAGTTGTTGAATTAGAAAGGTCAACAACTGGTGGGTCATTAACAGGTACAATATTAATAGTTGTAGTAGCTGGAGTAGAAGGAGTAGAACTTTCGTCCATGCATGAGAATGAAATAACTCTAGGAGTTGTATTAGGGGTATCTGATAGATCTTCATATGTAACTGTTCTTAAAGCAGCAGCAAAAAGATTCTTATCTAATCCTGATCCGGAAATAGTGTAAAATCCAACAACTAAATTAATGGGATCTACTGTGACTGAAATACCTGGTAATCCATCAATTGAACCTGAAAGTCTCTCATATACGTTTGTATCTAATGGATTTAATAATCGAGCTTCACATGATACAATTAAGGTATTATCTACATCAATGATATAAGCGTCAAAAGAGGTAGCAGCGACAGGGCTTGCACCTTCAGTAAAGGTGGTAGTATAACCAACAGTTAAGGTTGAAGGACCATCAAGATCAATGATGGAGATATCGTTGGTGGGGACTGTATAAATCACAGAAACAGGATAGTTAGAATCTGCAGATAAGTCATCAACACAGTGGACTTTGAGAATTCGAGGAGCAGTTGCGGGATTGTCATCAATATTATTATACTGAATACTTCTAATCGCGGTAATATACTCAGAGAGTGGCGCTAAGATTGCGGTACTAGAAGTTAATGTCATTGTGGCAGTGACTGTATCATAATTCATTGATGACACAATAGTTGAACCTCCAGGAATAGTAACAGTTAATGTTTCGTTTGTGTAATCTAATGCATTAGTGATTTCTACTTGACAATACAATAATGTAGTACTATCAACATCTGAGATTAAAGCAGAAGTAGAATCCATGATATTAACTGCACCCCCTCCTTCTGTGAAAATAGTTTGATAACTATCCCCAAGGATAGGGCCATTTAGATCTACAACAGGAGGGTCATTTACTGGAATGATACGAATTGTACTATGAGCAACATTTGAGGCACCACTAGAAGAATCAGTACATTGAATATCAATAATTCGTGGAGTAGTAGTTGGGTTACTTGCGGTATTATCATATGTAACCGATCGAATTACTTGAATATACTCTCCAATGGAGGCTACATTTGCTAAAGTTAATACTCCAGAACTGTATGACGCAGCAACAGAAGTAAAAGTTGTTGAAGCAGTAAGAGTCTCCGCAGTACCATCAGGAGTTGCAGTCATGGTTAATGTACAACCACTAAGTTGGGTACTATCTACATCGGTGATTGTTGCATCAACATCCACAACATTGACAGGTGGACCGTTTTCAGTAAATGTATTGATATAATCAGCTCCAATACCATCATTTCCGTTCAAATCAATAACAGGGTTATCATTGATGGGAATGATAGTGATTGTACTAGTAGCAGTATTTGAAACTAAGAAAGTTTCATCATAACATTTGAAATTTACAACTCGAGCACTTGAAGTGTCAGGATTATTATCAGTATTGGCATATTCCACAGTATCTAAAACAGTCTCGTAATTAGCAATAGTATCAATTCCACTTAATGTAAGGGTATAAGTAGCAGGATTATAATATGATACAATATTACCAATTGTAGTGGTTGATAAACTTAATGATTCTGCAGATAAATCTAAAGGATTTGAAATTACGACTGAACAACTACTCACAGTAGTACTATCAATATCAGAAATATCTGAATTTGATGTAAGAACAAGAGGTCCAGATCTTTCGTTGTAATTCAAAATAGTATTAGTAGTACCACTAGAAATTCCATTGATATCAAGAACTGGAGCGTCGGGAGTGGGAATTAATCGAATTAACACAGATGCGGTATTACTGTTAGCAGAACTAGAATCAGTACATACTACATCAACAACTCTGATCGTATTTGCAGTAGGATTTTGATCAGCATTGAAGTATGTTACGGTAAGTAACAAATCTGCATAATTAGTGATCGAATCAGTTCCTTGTAATAAAAGAACTCCAGTATTCGCATCAAAAGGTACAATAATGATCGAAATTCCTGGAATTGTTGAAGCCTCAAGGGTTTCATCAGTGAATGGTGGAGTACCCGCGAGAGTCAACGAACATTGAGACAATGTAGTTGAATCAGGATCAATAATTTGAAGTTGACTTGGAATAATATTAATTGGAGCAGAGTCTTCGGTAAATGAAGTAACGTGACCATTTCCAGGACCACTACCATTAAGATCAATTTCAGGAGGATCATTCACGCTATTAAGAGTAATTCTAGACTTGGCTTGATTACTTACAGCTCCTTGATCATCTGTGCATGTTACTGCTAAATCAACAGTTGGGTATGCAGGATTATTAGTTAAATAATCAAAAGTAACTGTACTGAGAGCAGCGGCATACACAGCTGGAGAATAACTTCCTGACAATGTAAGAGTAGAAGTTGCAGAGTTATAAGTTGGAGTAATGAAACTTGAGAGTCCGGTTGTTGTCAATACGATTTGAGGATTTCCAATTGATGAGGGTGTTATTACAGAAACTGTACAGTAGTTTAATAATGGTGAATCAACATCAGAAACTGAGGTAGCTGCAGTATTTGAAATTGATACAGGTCCTGCACCTTCAGTCCAACTAGTAGTGTAATTAGTGGATGGTGAATCTAATAAAACTACTGGTGGATCGTTGACAGGTACGACGGTAATTTCAGTGAGAGCAGTATTACTTACACCACCAGACGAGTCTATACAAGAGACTGAAACAGTTCGAAGTCCAACAGTTGGGTCTTGATCTTGATTTTCGTATGCAATTGATTGCAATGCAGTTTGGAATGCAGCAATTGATGCAGAAGGACCAGATACAGGAGTGATTCTTAATGTTCCTGATAAATAAACAACAGATAATACACCTGATGCTGTTGAAGAAGATAGGATTTCGGAAGAATCCAAAATTCCACTAAGAACTGCAGTACACTGGGAAAGTGCAGTATTATCAACATCTGTGACAGTTGCTTTATCAAGAGGATTCGAAATTACAACAGGAGTGGAGCCCTCAACAAATGTAACTTGATAGTCAGTTCCTGGTGTATTTCCTCCGTTAAGATCAACAACAGGTGGATCATTAACTGGAACAATATTCAAAGTAGTTACAGCTGTATTAGAGGATAATGATGTTGTATCAACGCAAACCCAATTGATAGTTCGAGATACAGGAGATGGGTTTTGAGCTGTATTATGGTAGGTAACGCTTCGCAATAAGGAATTATAGAAAGATGGAGTTTGACTTCCAGTAATAGTTAATGTAGCTGAAATAGGGTTATATACCGAAATTACGTTTGATAATGATAAACCACTTAAGTATTCAGATGATCCATCAAGATTGTTCTGGATTGCTACGGTACAGTAAGCAATATTTGAGTCAGGGTCTTGAGCGGAAGCGGTAAAACTGTTTGAAATAAGTGCAAAAGCATTTCCTTCGGTGAACGTTTGAGTGTAATCAGTGGTAGGTGTATCAAGATAGATAACTGGAGGATCAGGAACTGGAACTACATTAATATATGACGTATCGATATTGCTCATACTAGTAGGAGTTACAGGATCATCAAGACAATAGACGTTGATAACACGTTGAGTAGAATCAGGGTTAGTAGCGTCATTAGTATATGTAAGTCCTCTCAATGCAGTTTGGAAATTGGCAATTGTATCAGGACCAGTGAGTATTAAGGTATATGAACTACTAATTGTAGTTGGAGTAATTGATGATCCTCCTGGAATAGTTGAAGTTGAGAGGTACTCGTTTGTTCCATCCTTACCATTAGCAATAGTAGCATAACAAATATTAATATCAGGAGAATCAACATCTGTTAATGATAAAGTTGTTGGAGATACTGCAGATACACTTGGACCATCTTCAGTAAAGGTATTTTGATAGTTTGAAGGTGATGGACCATTAAGATCGATGACAGGAGGGTCATTCACAGGGGTGACTAAAATTTGAGAAACCACAGGAGTACTTGAACCTCCTTGTACGTCAATACAATAGATAGATACACCTCGAATTCCTTGAAGTGGGCTTTGGTCAGTATTCTCATAAGTAATCAAACGTAATGCAAGTTGGAAAGTAGAAATGGTAGCAGGACCCGTTATGGTTAAGATACTATTAGTTGATTGCACAGAATACACAGAGGTTACTCCTGAAATTGGAGGAATTTCGAGAATTTCGTTAGATCCATCGGGAATTGGTGATAATGTTGCATAGCAAACAGCAATTGTAGTGTTATCAGGGTCTGTAATTGTGAGATCACTCTCAACAACATTAACAGGTGCATCTCCTTCTGTGAAAGTCGTAGAATACCCTGTGCCAGGATTATTTCCATTAAGATCAACAACAAGAACATTATTAACTGGAGAGATAGAAATTAATGATTGTGGGAGATTGCTTGCTAATGATTGATCATCATAACATTGGAAGGTTACTTTTCTAATTGGTTGTAATATAGGGTTATTTCCGGAATATACATATTCTGTGGTACGAAGTACAGACTGATAATTAAGAACAGAGTCAGTTCCATAGATTGTTAATGTTGGATAGACAAATGAATCTGAAATAGCAGTAGTTCCAAGATTGACGGAAATGACTTCATTTGCGGAGTCTTGACCATTTGTTAAAGTTATAGTACAGTATGTCAAAGTAGTACTATCTGGATCTGATACTGTCATTGATGGATCAACAATAAGAACTCCGGGTGTTCCTTCTGTATAAGTGGTAGCAAAATTCTCAAGAGGAACACCTCCATTCAAATCAACAAAAGGTGGGTTATTAATGCTTTGAAGTTGAACAATAGCAAAAGCAGTATTTGAGGAAGCTGAACCATCGCTACAGACAACAGAAATAGCTCTATTAGGAGTCAAAGTGGGATCTGTAGCAGTATTTTCATAAGTTAAACTTGATATAACAAATGAAAATTCAGCAACAGCTGCAGGACCAGTGAGAGTAATTGCTGTTGAAGTACCAGAGCTGGAGACTGAAGTACCAAGTGTGCTCACACTAATAATTTCATTGGTATCGATAGGATTAACTAACGTTATTAAACAAGTTTGGAGGTTAACTGAATCCACATCAGCAAGAACATTATTTGGTGCAACAGAAACAGGATTTGAACCCTCAATAAATGTGGACACTGAACCAGTACCTACTCGATTTGAGTCTAAATCAATAGTTGGGGGGTCGTTGACTGGAGTTATAGCGATAGTGGAATAAACAATATCACTCTTTGAAGTACTTGATCCAGAGTCATCGTAACATGTATACGTGATAATTCTTGAAGGAGAAACAGTTGGATTTTGGCTAATATCGAAGTACTCAATATTTCTTATCACAAATTGGAAATCCGAAATAGGAGACGTTGAAGTGGATTGTAAATTAAGAACTCCAGTAGCAGTATTATAGGTTTGGATAATTGAAGTTCCAGTAGTTTGGGTACGTAAATATTCCATTCCAGTATCTTGTATATTGGTGATTATAACATCGCATTTAATTAAGTTAAGACTATCAGGATCTGTGATGGTCATTGACGATGATTGAGCCAAGACAGCAGATGAATCTTCAACAAAAGTATTAGTAAATACACCTCCATTTGAAGGATCTAGGTTGAGTACAGGTGGATTATTAACTGCAGTAACAATAATGTGCGATCTAGCTACATTACTTACTAGTGTAGTATCATCTGTACAAGTAAATGTTACAACTCGAGGTGATGCATCAAAATTTGTTGTAGCAGTGTTTTCGTAAGTGATTGTTTTCAATACAGTCTCATAATTAGCAAGGGTATCTGAGCCTACCAAAGATAAAGTATTGGTATTAGCATCATATGACTCACTGATTAAAGTTATTGATCCAGGAATAGTTACATCTAAGAATTCATTTACGGTATTTGGTGCAGAAACAATTGTTACTGTACATCTAGAGAATCTTAGAGAATCAATATCAAATGTAGTTAAATCAGTAACAGAAACAATAGAAATTGGAGCGCCACCTTCGGTATAAGAACTAGAATAGTCATAACCTGCAGTAGTTGAATCCAAGTCAATCACAGGTGGGTCATTGGTTGGAGAAATGTTTACTGTGGAAGTAGCAACATTTGATTTAAGATTTGTATCATCGAAACAGTAAAATTCAATAACTCTAGCAGTAGTAGTTGGGTCAAGAGATGTTGAATCATAAGTTACAGTTTGAAGTACTTTTTGGAAATCGGTTACTAATTGAGGAGTATTGGCTTGGATTGTCAATGCTCCTAAACTTGGATAGTATGCTGTACTTAATGAGGTTTCGAAAGTCGAAGCAGCTAACACTTCATTTGAACTTTCATACGGAGCAGGTGATTGCATCTTAACTACACACAATCTAAGGTAAGTACTGTCTGCATCAGTTACAATCAAAGGATTCAAGTCTTGAACTAAAACAGGGCCAGCTTGTTCAACCCAAGTAACAGGACCCCAATTCTGAGAACTAGGAGATGTATCTAAATCTACTACTGGCGCTGAATCTACTTTCGTGATTGTGATGTAACTGTTAGCAATATTGGAAGGTAAGAGACTACCAAAATCGTAGCAAATAAACTGGATTTGACGATCTTGAGTAGTATCAGGATTAACATCAGTATTTTGATAAGTAATACTATTTAATACAGAAATGAAATTAGCTTTAGTGTCTCCTGCTGTAGTAGTCAAGTAAGCTCTACCAGGAACTACTTGATTAACGGTGATTGAGCCTGTTGCAGTGAAAGTTAGGATTTCATTGCTGACTCCATCTAATGGATTCATTTGTTCAACATAACATGAGGAGATTAAAGTACTATCAGGATCTGTCAAGGTTGTGGAAGAAGTTATATGAACAGCTGCTGATCCTTCAGTAAATGTAGTTCTGAAATCAGGAGTACTATCAAAGTTTCCACCAACATCTAATGATGGAGGGTTAGGAACTGGAATTACCCTGACTGTAGTAGTTACAGGTGTAGAAGATAAAGTAGTACTGTCAGTGCATACAAAAGTGATTACACGATCTGTTGTAGTTGGATTGGTTGAAGGGTTATAATACTCAAGAGATCTTAATATTGTTTCATAAGCAACATCAGAACCAACTCCAGAAATCGTAAGCACTAATGATCCAGAATATGTAATTGCATTAGGATATGTTGCTGAGAAAATAGTTTCTCCGGAATCAATTGGTGTAAATGAGACTGTACATTGAGAAAATGTTGTTGAATCAGGATCAGATAAATCTACTAATGGTGAAACGATTGGAGTACCAGTAGTACCTTCAGTGTATGAAGTAACATAGTTCACACCAACAACTGAAGGACCAGTTAAATCGAGGGAAGGAGGATTATTCACTGGATTAACGTTAATAATGCTCAATGATATATCTGATTGAGCATTTGTAGCTCCAGAATCGTCAGTACAAGTGAATGAAATAAATCGATTTCCAGAAGTAGGATTCAAACTAGTATGTTGATATGTGATAGTTCTCAAGGTAGCACCATAATTTGCTCGTGTATCTGTTCCTTGAAGAGTCATAATTCCAGTTGTAGAATCATAAACAAATCCAATTGATCCAACTGTTGGTACAATGTTCAAAAGTTCAGTTCCATCAGTTTCTTTAATATTGACAATGTGTACTGTACAACCAACAATATTTGTATTGTCGACATCTTGAATATTAAGAGTAGATGGTACAATACTGGCAGGACCACTTCCTTCAGTAAATGAAGTAGGAACGATATAATTTCGTGTTGTACCTCCTCCGACATAAACTATTGGTTTATCATTGACCGGTACTACTTGAACATCTGAAAATACTGATAATGAAGCATTTCCAGCCCCATCAGTACAAGTAATTACAACTTTTCTAATTACTGAAGATGTTGGATTTTGATTTGTATTTTGGTAGGTTAATGTATCTAAGATTGTAGCATATACAGTTGCAATTGCAGTTCCTGAAATCGTAACAGAATTAGTACCCACAGTAGCTGTAATTCCAGAATAAGATAATGTATTCACAGCAAGGTTTTCAGAAGCATCTTGTGGGTTAGTAATTATTGCAGAACAACCAACAATAGGTAAATTATTATCTGTAGTAACTACAACAGCTCCAACTATACGTACAGCAGGAGTATCTTCAGTATAAATAGCAGAATAACCTGTACCTGCAGTATTACCATCCAGATCAATAATTGGATTTTGATTAACTTGGGAAACTGTTATTGTGATTGTAACAGGATTACTAGCGAGACCAAGAACATCGTAGCATGTTCCTGAAATTACTCGATTTCCTGCAGTTACATTTCCTGCACTATTGAGATAAGTCATGGATTTAATAACAGTGGAGAAATCTGCTGGAGTGGCAGATCCATCACGGTTGTCCATTACAAGGGAAACTGTTGAAATGGATACGCTCACCTTTGAAGTAGTGGTAGCAGCAATAATTTCGTCAGCTCCATCAGGTGGGATTGAAGGAGACGTGTAAATAAACTCGCAATAATCAATAGTATTATCCACATCACTAACAAAAGCATTGGAATTATCAACAATTGGGATTGGGATAATGGTTCCTTCTGAAAATGAAGTTGAGAAATCAACAGCACCCCCTGTTCCACCTAATAAATCTAAGACTGGGGGGTCATTAATTGGAATTACTGTAACTGTTGATGTCTGTACGGGTGTCACCGCTCCTAATGAGTCAATACATTGAACATTAATTACTCTGTCTCCTGCAGTTGGGTCTTGAAGAGAGTTAACATATGTTACTGATCGAATAATTTGAGTAGCAGTCGCGGAAGTCATCGTTACGCCAGAAGAGAATGTCAAAACTCCATTAACATATGTAATTGTAGCACCTGGGAATGAAGACGCTAAAATCTCGTTTCCAGTTCCATCAGGATGTGAAGTTAAAGTTAAGGTACAAGAAGTAATACTATTTGAATCATCGGTAATTGTTGCAGAAGGAGATACTGAAACAGGAGGGAAATCTTCAGTATATTGAGTTGTATAGTTGTGCCCTATACCATCCATATCCACAATCGGAGGGGAGTTATACGGTACAACATTTATGTAACTTGTTGCTATTGGGGCTAAATCTCCATTAGGATCCACACATTCAATTGAAATAACTCTTTGGGTTGAATCAGGATCAGGATCAGTGTTATCGTAAGTCATAGAAATGATTGCAGCTTGGAAAACAGATACTGAAACTGGAGTTCCATTTCCAATCGTTAATGTGCGAGTTCCGGGATTGTAAACTGATGGAAGAATCGAAACATCAGATTGAAGAGATTCTAAATTGCCATCCGGAGTAGCGGTGAAAATTGCAGTGCAGCTTACAATCGTGTTTGTATCAGGTTCAAGTAAGAATGCAGTGCTTGAAGCGAGAGTTACAGGAGTTCCAGGGTTTTCATTGAAAGTATTAACAAAATCAATTCCAGGAGGGGTTCCATTTAGATCTAAAACAGGTTTTTGATTTTGGATCAAAACATCTGTTGGGTCATTGGGTAAAGCAATGGTAGATGGGTCATCAGAAAGAATATTAGGATATGGAATGGAATCCAATACTGCTTGATTAGTTAGATAATTTGCATAAGTTGGAACTGGGTTGGGAACAACTACTCGATAATCAATGTTCAGTGTGTTTCCAACTGCAAGAGATGGATATGAAACTGCAACTGAAGTGGCACCAACATTATTTCCAGAAAGAATAGAGCCAGTTGTAGGATTCAATACAACTGAACCAACAACAAAATTACCATTGGGATCAGGTGTATCTGATACGACAAATGGTCCTGAAGCACCTAAACCGACATTTGTGATTGAAATTCGATAGGTTAAAGTGTCTCCTGGTGATACAGTAGAACTACCATCAGCATCGGTATAAGTTGATAGGATTTTTCTGAATTGGTATTGTGGTAAGTTAAGAGTGGCTGAAGTAACAACAGCTGGTTCAGTTCTTGCAAGAGCTGAACCTGCGATTGTTGTATATTGTGTAGCTGAAATATCATTAGAAATTGAACTTAATGTTAAATCTGTCAATTTGAGCGTGTACACGAATGTCAATGCACTTCCAGGATTAAGAGAAACTGTATTATCATGATATGTAAACCTTATTACACCCGAGGATACGGAAGGATCATATCCGGCTGGTACAGTAACAAAATTAATGTTAGCAGCGTTAGGATCGTAATAGGAATTGAGAATATTTTGAATAATGATATTGGAAGCAGGACTTTGGCCGACATTAGTTACTTGTAAAGTAACAGTTACAGTCCCATCTGTTAAAGGACCCAATGTTTCAGAGAGAGAGAGTCTGGGTTCAACTAAATTAACGTTACGAACTAATGGATTCGAAAATCCTCCAGATATTGCGGTGATAGTATTACCCATTACTTCACAAGAAAGACTATTTGCAGCTAGGTTTAATACAAGGGCTTTAATTTCCACTGTAATAGCGTCTTCAGCATAAATTACTGCATTATTAGTTCCAGTATTAAGAACATGACCGAAATCGATAGTAACTCTATCATTATATGAATCTCCATCAAAATCTGTAATTACGGGGGTTGGGTTGGAAACTGCAACAGTGAGGTCGCTACCAGTGTTCAGAATTTGTGCAGATGTTATTTGGAATTTTACATTTGTATAATCCAATTGCGAAACCAATCGAGCATTTGGATTGTCTCCTTCAGTAAATATCATATTAATAGTGTAAGTAACTGTTTCACCAATAGTAACCTCAACTGAAGAAGCACCGCACACTCCAGTTCCAGTTCCAGCATAATCAGTGGTGAGACTTACTTCAACATATGCACTTGGAACAGTAACTGAACATAAACTTGGGGCAGTAGGAGTACTATATGTACGAATATCAGCAGCACCTGTCGGAGCTGAATCAGCATAGAATTGACCGGAGTTTGAGAGAGTACCTGGAACAACAGAAGGGTTTACAGTTGCTGTAATAGCAATTACACAAGAGAAAGAAGGATAATTAAAAGAGACGTTTACTGTGTTTCCTGTATTTGAAGCGGAAGCAGCAAGACAAGTGGTTCTTCCAGTATCAAGTGCACCAAAACTTAAATTAGGATCCAAAATATTTTGGAGTCGGAAGTTGTATGCAAACCCAGAAGTCATTGTAATAGTACTTAAGATTAGCATTGTATCTCCAGAATCTACAGAGGCTGGTGAGCATGCAATTCCGTAAGTAAAGGTGGGTTCAACAATTGTAACTAAAATTGTTTGAAGAGTAGTGGCACCATTGGAACTTGCTCCCGTCCAATCAAAGAGACCCGTAATTGCATAATTATTTGAATTAATTGTTGTACCTCCGTAGTCATATACTGAACCACTAATAGTGATAACCGCTGCGTTATGGGGATCAAGATTACCTGTATTGCTATTATGACTAATAGGGCCAGTAAACGTGAAAACGTATCTGTCAATTGCACCATCTCCATTAATATCAGATTGAACTGGTACTGGAATTGTAACTCCAGTGTAACTACTTCCAAAGGCAATTGCAACATTATCGATTCCAACTGCTGCAGAGAGTAATGGTTGGGGAAAATTGATTGTAACTACCGGGTTAGTAATTGTTGTTGCTGGTAAGACAACAATATAATCAATAACAAATGATTCTCCGACACCAAGTTGTGCAATATTTGGGGAACTCGCAGTATTAATAGTTGTGTGAGAATCTGTGGAGGAAATCATGGCAATAGTTGAAGTTGGTAACTCCATTCGAATTGTACAAGCTGTAGGACCAAAGGAATATACTTTAATTGCATTGGTATTTGGTTGTGGGGATGGTTGTGAGTTTGCTGTCGCAGAAGACGAAATACTAATTGTCTCTCCAGGTGCTCCTTGATCAACAATAAAAGTAACCGCAATGGTACCCGATGTGTGTTGCGCAATTCTGCTACTGAAAACAAAAGTGGTTACAGCAGATGCAGTACCAGCACCAGTAGTAACAGTTGATGCTAAGGTATAAGTCGTTGTAGCACTTACATAATGCAATTTGGTTCCATCATATGATACAGCAATTGTTGTATCATATGCACTTGCTCTACCACCAGAATTATTAAGTGTTATGGTATAGCTTTTAGAGTCTTGTTGCTCTAATAGAGTTGACGGATTCGTATTACAACTATAAGAAATACTTGGTTCCACAATATCAACTACAATTGTGGGAGTTGAATGAAAATTAGTCAAATTGAAGTCACCCTGAATGACTCTGCTAGCTCCTTGAAGGGCAGAATTCAATACATACGCATCAATATCAATTGTTATATCGTCTTGAGCGTTTGAAATGCCATCTGGAGTATTAACTACAGTCTGGAAATCAAAAGAAAGAGTATTGCCAGAAAGATTAATATTAGGTCCACTATATGAGAGAGAATTACCTTTTGAAATTGTATATGCAGGAGGAGCAACATAAGACATTTGAGTAGGAAGTGTTATAGTGTACTTAAAAGTATTTGTACCCTCAGAAAATCGAATATTTGCTTGAATAGTAACTTCCTCGCCCACTGCAATATCAGTATTTGCAGCGACATACTCAGCAGTATTTGTAAACGAGTCAGTAGAACTGATGATAGCAAATACAAATGTTGGGTTAAGAACTGTAAATCCAATACCGGTAGAAGCTGTGTAAGTTCTGCGGCAGTATGGGGAAGAAGCACTTGGGAGTGAATAATAATTCATGTTAAGTGGAAAATTATACGACGCTGGAACTGCACTCGTGAGAACAGTGCACGAAAAGGTAATAACATTTGTTTCAGATGTTGCTAATTCGAAATTAGAAACAACAAGAGTAGTAGGAGTAGTTGAAAATGTTCCTCCGTTTGAAGCAGTGTATCCAAGATTCAATGAGAAATCAGTTGGAATTGTAAATGTTACTTGATTATCAAAAGCAGTTGAAGTTCCAACATTTTGGATAGTTGCTGTAAAAGTAACTACATCTCCACTGTCTCCTGACGCTACATCTTCAGTCATACTGACGGTGATTGATGGAGCAACAAAGTTCACACTGAATGTATCTGATACTGCAGTGTTTGTTGTACTGGAGGTATCCCATTTCCATTCAGCTCTCATAATACCTGTACCACCATTATTATTTTGGCCAGATATATCAGGGATATAGGCACTATACGTAATTTCAATGGTTTCATCAACGAGGTTATCTCTGTCACTATTTACTACATCACCAAAACTGATAGATGAAATTGCAACATTGTATGATCCAGCTGCAATTTTGGTATCAAGAGTAGTAAGAGAGTAAAAGTTCGAAGAAGGTGGATAAAGACCTGTAGAATCAAATGCGGGTTTTGGAAGAGTAGGAGAAAGAAATCCAGTGCCTCCACCTTGAAATGTGGATTCGAATGAATTTGGAGATACTCCCTCAGGTATTGTAACTGTTACTGTATAGTAAAAAACTTCACAGACAGCTAATGAAGATCCAGTTGTTGATGGTTCTGTTGTATCTAATAGAGCAATAGAAATAGCTGGATTAAGAATAGTGGTGTCACTTGCTCCATGAAGAGTAGGGTCTCCGCCAAAGAGGGTAGAGTTGGTTCCGGGTGGAGGATTTCCTGCTCCATCTGTATTCGCATATGAATCAACACCTCCAAAGTTTGAATATACAACAGCAGGAATAGCATTGACGTCATCGATGATTAATTCATATGTTACATAGAAATAATTTGAACCATCAGTGACTTGTCCTTTTTGACAATATGAGTTCCCATTAAGATCAGGAATTTCAAGACCCAAACATGAAGATTGTCTGAAGAATGCATCAACAACAGAACATCCCGGTGGGCCTCTAGGAATTAATACTGCATTGGAAACACTCAAACCGTCTCCACGAACAATTTGCAAATTTAACTCAGCGAGGGTAGGGTTAGCATATCCAGCTGGTCTTTTATCACTGATTACAATATCGTAGGCATCAGAACTACCAGAGTTCGCAACAACAAACGAGAATTTGACAACATCACCAGCATCTGGACCATAGAGATCTGATTTGGGTGGGTTAGTAAGAGGATCTTGGCCAGAAGTAGGGCCATATGCTCCAGTATTTGCTGGTGTAAATAGAGCAGCTGGAGCGTCCGTATCGTAGGCTCCTTTGGAAACTTTAAGAACAGGTTGTAATATCACCATTTGAGTTAAGGTACTTTGAGTATGAGCAGTGCTTGTAGTTCCGTCAAGAATTGAGACTGCTTGATCCGTCATTTTCAGCTTGTTAGTGTATGCATTAGTGGTAACCGAAACAGTAAATTCAATTTGGATAATCTTTGGGATTGGTGACACGCCTTGTGCATAGGCAGGGATAAATGCAGGGAAATTAAATTCGATTTTATTTGTTACACCATCTCCAGTAACGCTTGTGGGGAGAGTACTCGAATCGAGAGGGTCATAAAAGTCGTCTCCACTACCGAACACCCATGTATTAAGAGCAGGAGGGTAGGAGGGGGATGTTTGAAAAGCCGAAATTAATTGGGAAGCATCAAAAATGGGGAGAGGAAGAAAGTCTTGAATAGTCAAAGATTGCCATCTTCCTTCTGGTACAGGTACTGTAATTCTAAATGTTACAAGGTCGTTAGGGTAAATTTCTACATCTGGAGTAATGGGAATATAAGCGCCATTTAATGCTACAATCTCCACTGTTAAACCTTGAACAACTACTGTTAGAGAGTCGCCGGAATTATGCCAAGCAAGATGAGTTGTTGGTGCAACTGTGGCGAGGTTAAGGAGGTTTCCTTGAATATACGCACTATGACTCACTGTGTCTCCTGCTACCAGGTCTTGGGCAGAATGTTGCACTGAATATTGGTGTTGAATGATAGCGTGGAATTTAATGTATCCAAAAGTAGGTCCAATGAGAGAGGTTGGACAAACAGGGGGGAAAACACCTGCAACCGCACATTCTCCCCAAAGAGTACCAACTGCATATGAAGAAACTTGGTCCAAAAGAAATTTACATAATTCAAAAGTCAAAAGTTGGGTCCCATCCGCGTTATTTACAATGGAGAAATAAGGTGCGCTTTGGGGTATGGTAAAACCGGAATATATGAATAACTTTTCTTCAAAATACAATTCGATTAATTGGTTGGGGTCAAATCGCAAACCATCCGAAAGAAGGTCAGTAATGTAGCATTGGTCGATTGCGTCATAATCTCCCAATTTAAAATTTAATTGAATTGTAGTGTAACCTCCTGAGAGCACAACAGCAGCATCAGGAGTGAAAGAACTACTTAATACAAGAATATCCCCGGTAATTTGACTTACAGGGGATGATAATGTTACAGTGCTCCCAGTATCTCTTGTATCGATAGGGGTGTAAGTAAAGCTCACATCAAAAGAATCAGTAAATGTTACAGAATCACATGAGCAAGTTTGCCAAGGGATTTCTACAGTACCTGAGGCATCTAACCGAGGAACATAATAGTTAAAACTGAAAGAAATAGGACCAGTAGTAGTGAAAGCAGTTGTTCTTTGACATGAATATAAACTTGCAGGAGAGATATTTGAAGTATTAAAAGTAGGAGCAGTGCAAGTTGGACTTGGTACTCCAGTCTCTGTGTGAGTTAGGAAAACAACTTTGTTTGGAACATAATTTTGAAAGCTCAGGTTTGAAATTGTTATTCCTGGAACGATATCTAAAGCATCGACTTCTGTTGCAGGGTAGTTTGGTCCTTGAGGTGATAACCCAGCTGATAAAGTTAACGTAAATAGAGTGGGGATCACAGCTGTTGGAATCCATCCTGAGATAACTCCTGATAATGTATAATCAATATTTGTTGGAGGAGGACCAACCACAAAAGGGTTTAAGATAGTTGGATCACAGCATGGATTATTCAATGAATCTTTTCCAAACTCAAAACCAGCTCTAACAAAGATATTCAGGGCAGCGAGGGATGGCTGAACTAAATTAACATCGGCTAAATCAGACAAATAGAAAACGACGTCAATCTTAGGGGAGACTTGGTTGTTTGTAAATGATCCATATGGTAAACGTATTGATAATACATCGTATGCATAGCTTGCACATATTGAAATAGGGGTATGGGTGTTATCGACAGCAAATGGATGAGGTAGACAACCTGGTCCTGAAAATGTGGAAAAAGTGGTAAAGTACAAATCAGTCCCAAGAGTGAGAGGTTTCCCGTCTATTGAAACCGACTGATAGAATATACCGTCATCACCCAGACCAAATGCGTTCATGTCCATTCCTCCTGCATTGTATGCAATATCGACAAATGGACCAAATCCCACATCCGCCGGATTTAGTGCTGCGTTTTCAAAACTGAAAGTTAAAGTGAAAGTTGAGTCTATTGGCTTGCTCGTTACCCCAGGTACAATAGCCTGAGGAATCGGTTGATTGAAAATGATATTGACATAAAATAGTAGAAATATAAACGTCGTAGTTGTATACCACGACATCTTTCTCTACGACGGAAAGAAAAAAC
>Ga0272412_1000030_pt1 | contig 27267 bp, 25 predicted proteins | sample WWTPWeurt_MetaT_FD_193540 | JGI IMG/M metagenome (GOLD analysis project Ga0272412, IMG submission 193540) | Metatranscriptome of activated sludge microbial communities from WWTP in Nijmegen, Gelderland, Netherland - WWTP Weurt (Metagenome... | ecosystem: Engineered > WWTP > Aerobic digester >...
AGGAGCGTGTTGGAGTAATGCCGCGTAAACGAGCAAAAAAGCTCCGCGAGCGAATCGTCGAAACGCCCACAGCGACGACCGAGACGTACCCGTAGGTACGTCGCAGGGAGGAACGAGGACGTAATCGACGAGGCGCCGTCGGAGATTTTTGCGCAGTAGCAGCATTACTGCAACACGCTCCTAGTTTGGTAAGTGGTTGGCTTTGAGGGCTTCGGCGAGGGCGGTGGCTTGGGGATCGGGCCACAGACCGAAGAGCCAGGCGACGCCGCGCACGCGGTCTCCAACGGAAAATCTGCGTTCGGCCAGGGCAGGGTGAGCGTAGATTTCCACGCGGAGGGGGCCTTTGGGGGTGTCGAGCAAGGTGATTCGGTAGACCTGAAGCTCAATTCCCCAAAAGTCGGTCTCGAACACGTCTTCAATGGTGGAATGGAAGACGATCTCGTCATCAGTGGCGTCGCGATCGTCGGAAAGGACCGGCAGCGAACCAAAACCGTGCTGCGGGCCGCGCTCTTCGGCGATCTGGTCGCTTTCAAGCTGATAGGCAATGGCGCTGACCTGCAGATCGTAGGTTTCGCCGACAGCGTAGTGCTGCTGGTTTTTGAAGTAGAGGGTGTCGAACACGGCAAAGTGTGCGCCGCCGGACTCACCGAACAGGCGGGCTTGCAGGCCGTCGGGACTTCGGTCGATTCGTTCGATGTGTACGGGCCAGCGGTTCTCGGTTTCGGCGTAGGGATAGATCGCGAGCACCTCGAGCATGTGGGATTTGCGCACGAGCGCGGACAATTGGAGCCGCCCGCAGTTGTCCACCAGGTGCCAGAGCCTTCCTTCTCCTGTGGCTCGGGTTGCGCCGTCTGATTTCAGAAGTTGCTCGAAGATCCGAACCAAAAACCGCTGAGGTTCAGGTTCTCCGGCCAAGACCGCCCAGTGGCGACCGTGCAAAATGGGTCTTCGAGCGGGCGCGAGTCCCTCTTCTGCTTCGTCCACCCTGTGCGGTTCACTGGAAGCTTCTTGGGAACCGTCCGGGTTGTCTGTGGCCGTGGCTGCTTCGCCGTCCGCGTCGTCTTTGGCCTGCGTTTCTTCGTCATTCGGGTCGTCTTCGCCCGAGCCGACAAAAACTTCCTTCATTTCTTGCGAAGACTTGCATGGGGCGACAGGGGATACCGAATCGACACGCTTTTTGCGTCTGTTGCGAAACACCGCCCACGCAAGGAGTCCCACCCCGCACAGGAACGTCACAAGAACCACCAACTTCAACCACATGGCCGCGCATTATAGGTGCCCGAACCCGGCGCGAAGGGAAAAACGCCCGGACCGCCGATCCGAGCGCTGCGTTCCCGTTTCCGCGGAAAGACAATCCCGCGCACACGGTGATTACTGGCCCGAAGACGAAGGCGAAGACGGGAGGCCGATCGCCTCGATGGCTTTGGTGAGTTCGGTGATGCTGTGGACGCCGCGAAAGACCTTGCGAATGCGGCCCTCGCTGTCGATAAGAACGGTCAGCGGAATCTGCTCGACTTTGTAGGCCGACGCCACCGCGCCGGAATCACTGCCCAGCGGCATGCTCAGGCGCAGCGCAGCGGCAAAGCGTTTCGCGTTTTGCTCGGCCCCTTCGATTTCGATGGCGATCGTGCGCAGACCTTTGGGGCCCAGCCGTCTGTGGACCTCATTCACCAAAGGGAGGGATTCCTTGCACGGCCCGCACCACGTCGCCCAAAAGTCCAACAGGACCGGATGCCCGCGCTGTTCCGACAGCACAAACCGTTCCCCCGGTGCCGCTGCGGCATCAATGCGGGGAACGGACAGTTCGGGGGCCAGCTCGCCGGAAACCGCAGGTTGCGCAGGACTTTGAAACATCCCCCGAAGCTCGTTTGCAACCAGCACGACCAGCAGGCCAATCACGATCCAAGACACGACGCGAAGAAAAGCGGAATCCCCTTCTGTGCGGGAAGGCTCGGTCGGGGTCATGGGCGGCTGCCTCGTCTCTGTTCACGTTCATGGATCAGGCGCAAACCGACCAGGGTCAACAGTTCGTCGCAGTCCTGGATGGTGCGGCTGTCTTGTGACAGAAGTTTCGCCAAACCGCCGGTCGCGACGACGTTGAGGGGGAAATCGACCTCGGCGCGCATCCGCTCGACGATGCCATCGACCAGGCCGACGTACCCGTGAAACAGCCCGGATTGCATGCTGTGTACGGTGTTCCTGCCGATGACCGAACGGGGGCGCTGAAGTTCGACGCGAGGCAGTTTGGCTGCAGCGTGAAACAAAGCGTCGGCGCTGATGCCGATGCCGGGAGCGATGGCCCCGCCCAGGTACTCGCCCTTGGGGGTGACCACATCAAAGGTGGTGGCGGTGCCAAAATCCACGATCAGGCAGCCACAGCGATATCGTTCGTACGCGGCGACAGCATTGATGATGCGGTCTGCGCCGACCTCGCGCGGATTTTCGTACAGAATCGGCATGCCGGTTTTGGTGCCCGGCCCAACGACCACCGGCTCTGTGCCCAAATACCGACGAAAAAGGCGGACGAACGCTTGCAGCACAGGCGGGACAACCGTCGCCAAAATCCCGGCGGTGATCCCGGTTCTCTGGGGCCTGACCGACACGGGCGCCAGTTCGATCTCGTCTTCGTTTTTGTCTTCGCCCCTGCCGGGGACCCGTTCAGAAGAAGGCCCAGGCGAGTCGTCCAGCGCAGGCGGAAGGGGTGCTGCGCCGCAAAAAGGCAGGCCATGCAGCGCAAACAACGACGACAACAGGGCCGCGTATTCGTCCTCGGTGCGCGCCTTGCGCGTTTCGACCCGAAAATGGGTCAGGAGCTTTGCTCCGTCGAACACGCCAAAAACGATGTTGGTGTTTCCGATGTCCACCGCCAAAAGCATGCGCCTACTGTAAACCAAACCAAAACCCGCCAACCCCCAAACCCCACCTTTTGAAAAAAACCCCAACACCCCCACCGCTTCGAGGGAACGTCAGGTTCGGGGAACTGGTTCCGGCAAAACCCAGCGTTACTTGTGGCGTCGCGAGGACTTCGCACAATTCCCCGGACAGCCATCCGTGTGCGCCAGCAAGTGCGCATGGGCCGCCCGGTTGTACACTTTGCCGCGTGGTTTGCTCAGGATGGCCGGATTCGTGAAGTCCTGAGTCAGTGCTTGGTCGTCGGAAAAGAGTCGTCGCGTCCGTGTGGCGAGGGCCAAAGCCACCACGTGTTTATCGTTCGACAAAAGCGCCACCCCAACAAGACCTGCCTCGGCGGCTCTCACGGCCTCGTCCTGGGCTCGGTGTGCTTTGCCAGACCGCTTGAGTTCCACGAGCATCTTCTGCGCCCTCACCACCTTTTGTATCTCGTCTGCCAGATGCCCCCCGAAGACGAGCTTGCCACCACGCTCGAGCCATGCCCATACACAAGCATCGTCGGGACCTGGGGATGGCGCGAAGAACTTTCCCGCTCGGTTCGCGTCCAAAATCAGGCACACGGCTATAGCCCCAAAAATCTGCGCGTCTCGCGCTCGAAGAATGCCCGATAGCTCGGTGGTGCACCGCAGAGGTTGCCTCTTTGGTCCAGGCTGATGGGGTGTATCTTCACTTGGGCCCCATCATCCACTCGCTCGAAGTACAGAATCTGGACATCCTCGGGCGTTGCTTTCCCGTCGTGTACGTCGATGCAAACGCGGTCGAGGATGAAGTCACTGTGGGTCTCGACCAAGAACTGGCGACCCTTTTTTGCCTCTTGGAGAAGCAAGGAACCGATTTCAGCTTGCGCCACGGGGTGCAGGTGCACTTCGGGCTGCTGCAGGAGGAAGGTTGAGGTCTTCAAGCTGACCAGATCGACCAGCAGCGGCAAAATCTGGCTGATTCCATACCCGACGTCGATCGCATTGCGGGCGCGGCCTTGCCCGTCGATCCCGAACAGCACTTGGAACGGGTCTCCCTGCTTGCCGTCGCCGAATTGCTTTACGTCAAACGAGGAAAACAGTCCGCTTGCTTTGCCATAGCCCAGAATCAAATCGCGCGCTCGCTGGGCGTCGCGGTTTCCGCGTGACAGCAGTTTGGCGAGCACTGCGGGAGCATGGCTGCCTTCCGGCTCAGCGGTGAGCTGACCGGGCGTATACACACGTTCCGGTCGGGCGCGGACAGGTGCATTTGCGTGGGGCCTGTCCAAATGCCTGCGAGACCGCATCACCTCAATGGCCTCGAGCAACCCCAAGACGTCCTTGTTTGTTCGACCTTTGGTCTTTCCCTCAAAGGAATCCACTGCGAGGTAACGCAGAGCCCCAAGGCCTCGCTGCAAGAACCAGGGCGGAACCTCACGGGCGATAGACTTGCTCGCACCCCCGTCATGCTTCGTGATGACTTCGACCTTCCCATCTTCCCGGATCTGCCCGCGCAGAGCGAAGTCCTTGCGTCGCACTTCTACGCTCGTGGGCACCACCTCTCCATCCACGTCCGCCAGCACGAACTCAACGGCAATGTCGCCTTGATGTCTCCTTTTGTCTAACCCGGTTTCAGAAAAGCCGAGATGCATTTCAGACCGATTGCCCTTGGCGTCTTCATGACAGAAATCCGAAAGGTGACCAAAGTCGAACGGTGCTTCCCGGAAGTTGAGCCGCGTTCCGTCAGCCAGATCCCAAGCCAAGCGGACCGCGCCCAGGAACGTCGATTTGCCCGTGCTGTTCTCTCCGACCAGCAGCGTCAGGGGCCGCAACGGCACCTCCACGCGGTGCCCGAAGCACCGAAACCCTTGGATGATCAGCGAATCCATCACACCTCTGCGCGGTCGTTCGTTGGCCCGCGCACCGGCAAGCTAGCCCACGACCCGTGTGTCTGCAAGCCGCGCCTCGCTGTCCAGGGCCAAAAGTTGCGGTTTTGGGGTTTGACGTGGAGGTCGGTTGGGTGTTTCGGACTCGGTGGGGCGATTGGCTTGCAGGGCGGTCGGCTTTTCTGTGCGGAGGTTTGCGTATTGCAGCAAGGTCGGATGTTGGGTTCCGCGCGGTTTCGCGGACGGACCTCGTTGGACATCGGGTTTTCCGTGCGAGGATTGCCAACCTCCATCCAGGTCCAGGCCCGACCCGAGCCCGGTTGTTCGGACAGACCTCCATGGAGGTTGGGTTTTCCGCGCGCGGAGCAAGACTTTGCATCCAGGTCAAAGCCCAAACCCCGCACAGGTTGCCCAAGCGACCTCTAGGGAAAGTCGGCGCTGCCGCGTTGGCGAGGCAACCGGCTTGCATGCCGAGCCCGTTTGTTGCGGCTAAACGGTTTTTGACGCTTCGGGCGCGGTCTCCAGGGCTGCGAGCGCGGCGGATTTTTTGGCCTGCACGGGGCGGTCGGGGATGACGGTGTGGATCTCGGTCTCGGACAGGCCGCCCACCTTGAGCAGGCGCTTGAACCGACTGAGTGCAGCTTGCGTATTCTTGGCCGCCGTCGTCCGCATGCGTCCATACATGGCCAGCCGGATGCGGGGCAGGCGCAACGCTTCTACCGCCGTGGACAGCGCCTTGGCTTGGTTGCGAATTTCAGTCGCATACGCTTTGGCTTGGGCCGCAGGCAAACGCGGATGGATGCCACTTTCGAGCAGGTCCACCAGCAGCTCCATGCGCTCGGGTTGCTCGTCATCGGGGCCATCGGTGTAAAACGAGATGCCGGAGGGGAAGAGCAGCTCGTAGCTCGGGTCGGCCCCTGGGGCGGGACGGCCCACATCGTTCCAGACCGAATCGGACATCCGCCCAATCGCGGCGTCGGCCACCTCGTCCTGATGGTTGAGCGCCGCAACCAAAGGAACCACGGTGTTTTCCAGAGCGACCCGCTTGGTTTCCACGGTATCGAACAGCGTCACCGCCGGGGTCAGGCTCTGGTCCGCAGCGGCTTTCCACACGCCCCCTTTGGTTGTCGCGCCGACCAAGGCATGGCGCGCATCCGCCATGATCTCCTCCACACTCGCAGACTTCCGAATGATCTCTCCCATGGGCAATCTCCTTTATGTGACGTGGGCAACTTCTGGTTGGCAATCACCGTCTGGTACGTCCCAGACTGCCCGCGACTTTGGCAAACGGCCCCATCCCCCGGCAAGCAGAATTTTCCAGAAAAGCCCCGTCAGAGAATTCCGGCTTCTTGGGCGAGGGCGCGGAGTTTGTCGGTGGTGGGTCGGAGTTTGCCGGTCTTCATCGCAAACACGAGGGTGTCGCGCATGGACTCGCGCAGGGGGCGAATGCGATAGCCGAGTTCGGCCTTGGCCTTGTCAGACGAGGCCCACGTACACAAATGTCCGGCTTTGACGAGCTGGGTGGAAATGGGATCGTGCTTGCCGCTGAGTCGGGCCATCCGTTCCCGGACATACGCGACGGCATACGCGAGGGGATAGGGCACTTTCGGGGGGGCCCCGACGCCGGAGATGTCCTCGATGGCTGCGACCAGCTCGGTGATGGTCAGGTTGTGTCCGCCCAGGATGTACGTCTCGCCGGGGCGGCCTTGGGTCAGGGCGGCTACGTGAGCCTCGGCCATGTCTCGCACGTCGCCAAAGCCCGCGCGGCCTTCGACATAGACGGGCATTCGCTTTCGCACAAAACCAAGGACGGTGGCGGTGCTGGAGTTGAAAAGGTCTCCAGGTCCCAGGACGACGACAGGCCGCAAGATGACGAGGGACAAACCCTTGTCGGCCACGGCTCGGGCCTCGCGTTCCCCGTGGAGTTTGCTGCGGCAGTAGTCAAGGCCGATGTCCTCGGCATTGGTCGGGGTGTCTTCGGTGGCGACACGGGTGGTTTCGCTTCCACCCATTGCGGCGACCGAAGAGGTCAGGATGGCGCGCTCGACTTTGGCGGCGAGGGCGGCTTCCATGACGATGCCGGACCCGTGGGCGTTGACGCGATACATGCGGTCGGGATCGTCGGGACTAAAGTGCGGAATGCCTGCGGTGTGAATGACGGCCTGACAACCGTCGAGAGCGGCTTTGACAGACGCGCCGTCGAGCACATCGCCAAAGGCCTTTTCGACATGCTCCCCAAGCAGAGGTTCGAGGTTGTCGAGCTTGCTGGTCTTCCGACACAACACGCGAGCGGTGTGGCCCGATTCGACCAAGTTGCGTACGACCCAGGAACCCAAAAAACCGGTGGCACCGGTCACAAGGACTTTCATGTTCAGTTCTCGTTTTCGAAAGTTACGGTGTAGCGTTCGATGACAAACGGTGCGGGTTTGCCGTCTTTTCCGACGGCGGGCTTGAATTTGCAGCGCGGATCGAAACGCAAAAAACCGATCGCGATGTTATCCACTTCGGGGCTGAGTCCCTTGATTTTTTTGATGGCTCGGACTTTGCCGCGCTCGTCGAGTTCGATGCGCAATACGACCTTGCCCTCGACGCCTTGAGCGCGGGTTTCGGAACGAGACCATTTTTCCTTCATGCTGGGGCCGCAGTCGTCGGATTCGGCTTCGGGCAATTTGGCCAAATCTTCCTCGGCGACGGGGCGATATTCGGTTCCGCCGGGGGCGTTGGACGCGGGCAACGGCGGCACTTCCTTGACTTTGGGCCGCTTGGAGGGGTCAGCCATGGTGGTGTTGCCGACGGCAACGGAAATGCCCTGGCCACCGGTTTGGCTGGCGTCGATCCCGAAGACGGGCTTGGGCGGCTCTCGGGGAGGTTCGGCAGGCGGCGGCGTGGAAGGCTTGGGCGCTTCTGCCGGTTTGGCCCGACGCTTGACCAACTTTTTGGGTGGTTCGGGCGGCGGCGGTTCAGGCGGTTTGGGCGGCTCAGGCTTGGTTTCGGGCGGCGGGGGAGGCGGGATTTCCTTTTTGCGAAAATCCACCTCAACCACCGTCGGAAGCGGCTTCTCCGGCGGCCTGGCCAAATAGAGATACGTCAAAATGCCTCCGTGAATGGCCGCAGCCAGAAGCATTCCAACCCCGTCAAATTTGGTGATGATTGCGGTCACGTACCATCGGTAGCCATCGCAAATTTGGTCACCCCCAGCGCCTTGACCAAATCCACGATGTGCATCACATCCCCATAAGCGATGCCCTTGTCCCCGGCGATCACCGCTTGGATGTCCCTGTTTTTGCCGACGAGATCGCTGATTTTTCCCCGGGCTTGCGTCTCGTCGGTTTTTTCGCCGTTGAGAAACAAATCATAGCCGCCCTCCCCGCTGGGTTTCTTGGCGAGGGTGAGCGACAAGGTTGTTTTCTGAGTCTCGTCGCCCGTTGCAGCCTTGGGCAACTCGACCTTGATGGATGGATTGTTCGCGATGATGGGAGCAGCCACCATCATGATGATCAAAAGCACCAGCGTGATATCGACGAGGGGCGTGACGTTGATGTCGGCAATCATGCCGCCGCCGTCTTCGTCCCCGCCCGATGGAGCCGAACCGGCCATCAGCTTGCCTCCGCCGTCTTGGCTTTCGGTTGATCGGTTTGGTGCGTGTGTTCGGCCCGCAGCGCGGCGAGGATCACTTGCGATACGGCGTCGATGTGGGACGAAATGGCGCGCACCCTTCGGTTATAGAAGTTGAAGAACACGACCGCAGGAATGGCGACAAGGAGTCCTACTGCGGTGGCGACCAAGGCTTCGGAAATGCCCGCCATGACGACGGCAATTCCGCCCGCTTGGTTCGACGCCAAATCGCGGAATGCTTTGATGATGCCGAGAACGGTTCCAAAGAGGCCGATGAACGGTGCATTCGAGCCGAGCGTGCCCAAAAAGGCCAAATTCCGTTCGAGTCGCAGCTTGATCCGAGCCTTGGCACCGAGCATGGCGGCCTCGGCAGCGTCGGCCCCGCGTTCGGCTTCTGCCAAACCAGCTTTGGCGACTTCGGCCTCGAGCCCTTTTTCGGTGTCGGCGCGCTTGCGGGATTCCTCGAAACGATGGTCGAGCAAAAGCTTGCGAAGGTCGTCCGCAAGCTGCGCAAAATCGGCGCGCAAACTGAAGTAGTACAGGCCTCGTTCGATGGCGACAGCGACGCTGACGACCGAAAGAAAAATCAGAAGCCAAAGCACCCACTCGGCGCCCAGGAGTGTGAAGGCAAGAAGTTTTTGTGTCAGGTTCATCGGAAGGAAAGCTCTCCAGTGTACTTGCGTGTTTCGAGGGAAGCCTGCGACCCTGTGCTGTCGCCCCTGGCGAGGCTGCATCGGACCGTTTCCAAGCGCAGGCACCCGAGAGTGTAGCTCAGCTTTTGCGGCTTACAACGGCAACTTGTCCTTGGTTTTTCCACTTTTGTGCGATGTGGTTGACGGTCTCCTTGTCGGTACAATCGCCACCCATGTCTCGCACGCTGGTGTTTCGTTTCGCGCACACACTCACCCGTTTCTTTGAGCGTTTCCTGCCGGACGCCTTCGGTTTTGCCCTCGCGGCTCTTTTGCTGGCTGCCGCCTTGGGTTGGCTGTGGGGCGGTGCCAACTTTTCGACGCTGGCCAAGGGTTTTGGGCAAGGTTTCTTTTCGCTGCTCGCGTTCACTTTACAGATGTCGCTCATGCTGATTTTGGGTCATGCGATCGCGGGCGCACGTTCGGTTTCGCGTCTGCTGGCTGCGCTGTCGGGGTTGCCCAAGACTGCGCACGGTGCGGTGGTGTGGGTTGGCTTTCTCGCGATGCTGACTTCGTGGCTGAATTGGGCGTTCTCGCTTCTGTTTTCTGGTCTGCTCGCACAGGCCGTCGCGCGTCGGTTTGCCCGGCAACGTCGGCGCGTGGATTACAAGGCACTTGCGGCTGCCAGTTTTCTCGGCCTCGGGAGCATTTGGGCGCAAGGGCTGTCTGGTTCTGCGGCGTTGCAAATGGCTTCCAAGGAATCGCTGCCGCCCGGTCTTGCGGGGAAAGTGATTCCACTGTCGCAAACGATCTTTTTGTGGCAATCGCTTGTGTCCGTTGCCGTCGAGGTAATCGTCATTTCGGCCCTGCTTTGGTGGATTGCGCCGCGCGAGGCAGAGTCTTTGACCGCCGCCGATTTGGGCCTTTCGTTTCCAGAGCGGGACGACACCGAACCCAACGCCGAAACCGAGGCGGAGGCATCTTGTCCGCGACCTGGCGATGTGCTCGAGCGCAGCCGGTTGCTGACGCTGCCTCTTTTGCTGCTCGGAGGCGGTTTTCTGTGGCAGACCATCGGACAGGCCCCGTCGAAGCTTGCGGCGGTCAGCCTGAATGCGATCAACCTGACGTTGTTGCTGGTCGCGACGCTGCTTCACAAAACGCCGATGCGTCTCCAGCGCGCGTTTGGGCAAGCGACACCGGCTGTCGCGGGCCTTCTTTTGCAATTTCCTTTTTATGGAGGAATCGCCGGAATGTTGGCGGCCACCGGTCTTTCCGAGCGCATCGCGTCCCTGTTTGTCGGTGTGGCGAACCGTGCGACGTTGCCGCCGCTGGTCGCGCTCTATTCTGCGTTTTTGGGGGTTTTCGTGCCGTCGGGTGGCAGCAAGTGGTTGATAGAAGCCCCGTATGTGCTGGCCGCTGCGGAACGACTCCACGTACATCCGGGGTGGATGGTCGCGACCTACGATCTGGGTGAAGCTCTGGCGAACCTGGTTCAGCCCTTCTGGATGTTGCCTTTGCTGGGCCCGTTTCGATTAAAGGCGCGCGATGTGATGGGCTACACGACGATGGTGTTCTTGGTCCTGTGTCCGCTGGTTCTGTTTTTGACGTATGTGTTGGGACAGACACTGCTGCCTGCGCAATAGCGCCGCGATTTTGGGGCGAAACAGGTCAGAACAGCCAACCGGGCGGGCACGCACTCGACGGAACGAAATTGCCGTGGAATCCGGGGGGCAGATGATGGGGCAGGTCTGCCACGCACACCGTTGAAAGATCCCGCGCCGACAGCACATAGAGCGCCGAACGATGTTCTCTCCCTTGATACACGACGGTCAGCAGGTATCCGTCATCTTCGGCAAAAGGAGTCGCGCGCGGCACCATCACCGGTTCCCCTGGAATGCAGGGCGAAAAATCTCGGAGCACGGTCGTTCCCGTTTCGACATCAAACCGAGAAATCGCAGAGAACAAACCGTGCGGCGCATCGCGCATCGCAGACACCGAATACACATACCGATAGGGGAACCCCTGATGTCTGGGATGAATCCGGGGCAATTCCGAAGAATAGCCTCCGAGCAAGCGTTCCTCGGCCACAGATCCTTCTTCCGCGTGCGGATTCAGGATGTACCGAACCAGCTTCACATGCGGCAAGTCCGTGATGTTTCCAGCCAACACTTCTTTGGGGCGAGGTGCCTCGGGGAAATGCTCTTGCCGACAACCATCCACCACCACCATGCCGCGTTCGTCTTCGTACGCATTCACAAAATGCAGAACAAAGCACGGTGCTGCCCGGTATTCCCGAATCGTTCCACCGTCGCGCGGTATCAGCAGAATCCGCGTCATTCCCCCTTCGATTTCCCGCATTCCGTAGGACGGGGGTTGTCCCATGAGTGTCGGCAAAATCCGCAGCGACACTGGAAACAGAAACAGGATTTGCCAGTGCGGCGTGAGCAAAAAATCGTGAGACAGAAGGGGCGCGGGCAAGGGAATCTCGCGTGTGACCGTCAATGCCACTCCTTGCCGAACGGCGTACAAAAGGACTTTGGGATGCGGACCAAAGTACACGCCGAAGTTGTACAAATCGCCGGTTTGGGGGTCCTCTTTTGGGTGTGCGGAGAAGGGCAATTCAGGCAAAAGGACTCGTTCCAGAAGCGGCCCGCGATTCTTCAGTGCGCCGAAAAAATCGTAGCGTTCGAGTGTATCGAGTGTCACCGGATCGAGCAGATGCGGCAGTCCCCCTTCCCACAACGCAAACAGCCGCCCGTGATGATAGATGACGTTCGTGTTTGCGACATTTTTGAGGTGTGTCCGAAACAGGTTTCCAAAAAACCCTCCCGAACGCTGCGTCCCAAAATTCCGATACAAAAGCCTCCCCGCTCGTTGTTCGTACACAAATTCCGTCGTGCGGACATAGCTGTTGCGATAGCGAATGCATGGCCGACCGTCGGACCCCAAACCCCCAATCGCGAAACGCACGACCATTCCATCGCCATCCATCAGATGCCCATAGGTTTGCCCGTGGTTTCCAAAACGCCCCGGTCCATTTCGATACAACACACCCCGCAGATCATCTGGAAGTTCGCCGTGAGAAATGGGCAAGACGGCTTGAAGCTCTCGTGTGACGGGCTGGTGCGCTGCGACGTAACTTCTAACGATGTCGTGCAGTGTGTCCATGCGTTCGCTTTGTTTTTGCTTTCGCAGACCCTTCTCGATTCGAGCCATGACTTCCGGCTTGGTGTCAAGGTGCCGAATCATCCGGGGACAGTCTGTTGCTTTGTTTCCGCTCAGGGCGTGTGCGCTTCGATTTCTTGCTTCAACCGCAGGTGTTTCTGCACCGGAAATTGTCGGACCCGGTCGTACAGGGGCCCATTTCCTTTGAGTGTCGTTCGGAACCGTGCAAGCCGCGCCGCACTCTCTTCCATCCGTTCCTTGACGCGCACATTCCGCTCAGCCGCTTTTGTCAGGGCTTCCTCAGCGCGAAACAGACGTTCCGCATCCTGACAAAACAAAAAAGCGTCGCACCCAGCAAGCAGCGATTCCACCACCACCTCACTGTCGTCGGAAACGCCGAGTTGCTCTGCCGTGACCGCTTTCATGTCCAGGTCGTCCGACAGAATCACGCCCTCAAACCCCATTTGTTTGCGCAACACCTCATGGAGCCACACTCGAGAGAGCGTTGCGGGCCGCGCATCCACGTCGGAATACACCACATGCGCAGTCATCAGCATCCCGATCTTTGCGTCCACCGCCCGCTGAAACGGCGCAAGTTCTGTCCGCAAAAGGTCTTCAAAAGGCCGTTTTACTGTCGGCAGGACCAGATGGGAATCCGACTCTGTATCGCCATGCCCTGGAAAGTGTTTTCCACAACCACGCACACCCGGTTCGCTTTCGAGTCCTGCCAAAAACGCAAGCGCACGTTCTGCTGCATCCTCTGGTCTTGTCCCAAATGCCCGATCCGAAATGATGGGATTCTTTGGATTGGTATGTACATCCAATACGGGTGCGAAATTCACGTTGAAACCGAGTGCAGACAGCTCCCATCCCATGGCGCGCCCGACTTCCCGGCACACTTGGGGGTGTTTTTCTGCGAGCGACATCATCGGGGGCCACACCGTTACGTCACCCCGCAACCTTTGCACTCGACCGCCCTCCTGATCGATGGACAGAATCGGGCAAAGTCCTTGTGTAGCACAGCCTTTGAGCACTCCCTCCATGTCGCGCGCAATCGAAACAGCCACGTCAGGAGACGCAAAATTCCGGCGGAAAAACACAAGCCCCGCAAAGTCTCCGCGCCAAAAGCGAGTGTGCAGCTCAGCAGGTACAGAAGAACCTGAAAAACCGACAAGGAACAGTTCAGCAGCCCGCGTCATCCGAAGCTCCTTCCCACCAGGCATATCCAACGACAGAGAGTGCCGCGACCACCGCCGTTTCCGCTCGCAGCACAAACGGACCCAAACTGACCGGCGCAAATCCAGCCGCCTCAGCTTGAGCGATCTCTTCCTTCGTGAAACCACCCTCGGGACCGACCAGCAACGTGATCGACGCGGCTTGGCCCGTGGGTGGCAACTTCACACGAACGGGCGGCGCTTTCCCTTCAAACAACAGCAGCCGCCTACCTTCCGCACACGCCAAAGCTTCCGAAAAAGCCATCACTCCGTCGAGTTCGGGTACGTCCATGCGTCGGCACTGCTGGGCCGCGTGCCTGACAATTTCGGTCCACCTAGACCGTTTGTTCGCGCCCCGTTCGCCCAAAAGTTTTGGCACGGAATGCTCACATTGCACTGGAACGATGCGGCTTGCGCCCAGTTCAGTCGCTTTTTGCAGAACAAAGTCCTGCTTTTCCCCTTTCAGAATCCCACACAGCAGCACGATTCGCGGCCACACCTGCGTTGCGCGGGTCGGTTCCTCGGCCAAAAGCTCGATTTCATCCGCTCGCACGGACTGAATTTGCGCTTGTGCTTGTCGGCCTTCTCCATCCAGCACCGTCACCCTCGCGCCGGGTTTGAGCCGCAGCACATGCGTCAAGTAGTGGAACACGCCGCCCCGCAGCACCATTGTTCGTTCCAACCCAGAAGGAGAAACAAACACCCGCGCTTCCGTTGCCACCTTGTCCCCCGTCGAACCCTAAAATTCCGACGCCATCCGCCAAGACGCTCCATACCACCGCGTCTGCGCCCCCACCGGTTCAAGTGGAATAAATACGCCCCAAAACAGCCGCAGCGTTCGTGCCAGCCCGTCTCGGGAATATCCCAGAAGACCCGACAGGATGCTCCATTCCAAGTCGCCCACTCGAGGCCGTCCCACATGAAACAGAGGCCACAATTCAAACCGGTACGCGCCTTCTCGCGCTCCCCGGCCTTTGTAATAAAAACTGTTCAACACCAGCGTGTAATGCCCTTTGTCGTTCGACCAATGCGCGCCAATCGGGAAAAACACTGTCGTTGTCTGTTTGGGCCGCTTGAAATGCCACAAGAACGGGAACACCACGCGGTCGCGGCTGCCATCCTCGTAGTTGCGTGCCCACGTCAGCAACGGCGGCAGGAAAAGGGTCGATGTTCCTTGTTCGTTTCGATAGTACGCAAAGAAAGGCACCAGCATTGTGAACTGCGTCGCGGGCCGCCTGAGATGCCAAAACAGCGGGAAGAGCACTGTCGTCGAACGCTCTTTTCCACCCGAGTACCAAAACACCGGAAACACCACGGCGCTGTGGAAACCATCCGCTCGTTTTTTGACCCACGTCAGAAGCGGCGGAAACACCCACGTCGTCGTCTTGGCTCCCTGATCCGACAGCCGCACCACAAACGGAATCACCGGACCCACCGCAGTGATTCGGCTGCTGTGCAAGTGATGCACGTCCAAAAACAGCGGGAAGAACACAGAAATTCGTCGCAACAGCGTTCGTTCGTGCCAAAAGAGCGGTGTAACCGCTGTCAGGCTGCGCTCCGGCGAGCGAGTATGCAGAAACACGGGCAGCAGAAAGCTCGTCTGCGTTCCTGCTTTGCTGTCCCGTGTGAAATAGAACAGCGGGAACAGCGCCGCCGACGCAATCGGCCCCTGATGTCTTGCATACAGAGGCCCAATCCAGAACCGATAACCCACGGAATTCTTGTTCACGCCAAACAGCGGCGTAATCACCCAGTCTTCCCGCGCTGCGCCCGCTCGATGCGACAGGTAGACCAGCGGGGCCGCCCAAAACCGAAACGAACCATCTCCATCGTTTCGTCCGTAAAACAGCGGAGCAAGACCACCAAATGTCGCAGGCCCTCGACGACCGAAAAAGAGTGGGCCCAGCACGGTCAAATGACGGCTTCGAGCACTGTCGTTTGAGTGATAAAAGAACGGCAACACAAAGACAGCATGCGCGGTTGCTCGCCGGGTATAGAACCACAGCGGGAAAACACCAAAATCCGCTCTCTCCTTGCGAATATCGGCATAGAAGAGGAGCGCAGCAGCCCGAGTCGCCGTTTGATCTCGATAGAAGAAACCAAGTGGCGTTGTCGCCCAGGTGGTTTCTTTGCTCCGGCCAAAAGCAAACAACGGCAAAAACCCTGTGGATACGGCTGAGGTCTGCTTGTTGCGCGAATAGAAGAATGGCAACAAAACCGTCGTCGTCCGGTTGGCCGTTTGAGCGTGCAAAAAGAGAGGCAAAAAGACGTGAACTTTGCGCTCAGGAGACCGCACACCGAAATAGAGCAAACCCATTTGGAACGTCAAATCCTTGTCCCGCACATCGGCAAATATCGGAAAAAGGACAGTCGCGCGTCTGTTTTGCGAACAGTGATGGAAGAAAAGCGGAAAAACCATTCGGCTGATCGTTTGTTCTTTTTGCCCAAGAGATCGAACGGTCTCGACATACGGACCTATCCAAGTTGTTTTGCTTTCAGGCGTTCGGTGATAAGCAAAAAGAGGTGCGATTGCGAATGTCCGCTGCGGTCCAGACGACCAGTAAAACAAGGGGACGAGCCCAGTGGTCTTCACTTCCCCGTCTTTTCGCTTTTCGGTGGTATGGAAGAATGGACCCACAACAAGTGCCGAACGCTGTGGAGTCTTGATTTGCCACACAAGCGGAAAGAGAACCGTATAACTGCGGGAAGGCGACCGTTTCCAGAACAGCAAGGGCACAAGCCCAGCCTGCACTTCAGCCCGCTGATCCTGCGCAAACTCCGGGCAACGCCGGTAGTAATAGAAAGGTCCAAGCTGGATGGTTTCCTGATATGGGCGTCGGTGGCGATAGAAAAGCGGAAACAAGGCTTGCGTGTTGCTTCGGCCCTGTTTGTGAAGCCAAAACAGGGGAAAAACGCCTGCCACATAGCCCGCGTTCTCACCGCGCGTCGTCACTCTGACAAACAGCGGGCCGACCGAAACGTGAGACGTTCCCGCAGACCGGTCCGCTGCGTAGATGAACAGCGGGGGCAAAATTGCGACGTGAGGCTTCTCTCCCCTTGCGACGGACACGAGCGGAAGAACGCCCCCTCCTGAGCCCGTTTTGGACGACCAACCATACGCAGGCCCCACAAAACCAAATCGGACAGATGGAGACTTGTGAAACACAGCCAACACAGGAGGCAAAACGTGGGTATCTGACCGATAGCGTCGGCTAAAGAAATGGAGATAAGCTGGAAACACACCTTCGCTGCCGCCCTCTTGGTCGCGCGTAAAGAATGCCGGTCCGGCGTAACCCCAGGACGCGCCCGTTGTTTTGTTTCGATACCACATCGACAAAGGCGGCAACACCGTTGTGAAACGGCGCAACGGATCGTCGCGATGAAATGTCGGCGGTACCAAAAGAACGGTCGTGGTCGTTTCCTTCTCGGGGTCGCGATACATTCCACCAAGCGGTGTTACGAGCAAACGGCTCTTGTCAGCACCCCGGTGATAGAGAAGAAACGGAAACACGGAAAGCGTTCGCGTATTGCTTTGATAGTTTTCTCCATCATAAAAAAACGGCAAAACAAGCGTGTGCTTGCGCTCTGCTGATTTCGAGTGAAAGACGAGCGGCAAGAAACCGCCAACAGAACTGTCAGGCGTTTTCCGATAAAAGCCAAACACCAAGAAAAAGGCTTGCGTCAGTTCAGGATCTTTTCGCAAGAAAAACAAAAGCGGCAAGAAGCCAGAATGCGTCCGCTTTTCCGCAACATTGTGATGATAAAAGAACAGGAAAGGTGGCAACAGTACGGTCTTGGATGTCGTTTTGTTGCTCACCCAGAAAAACGGCATGATTGAAACCGCTTTTCCCTTCTCTCCTGCCTCGCCGTAGCTGTGATAAAAGAATAGTGGCCAAAATCGATGGGCGCGCATACCGGGTTCCCGATGGTATTGATAGGTCGGAAATACCCAAGTATTGCGCGTCTTTTCCTTTTCGTCTTTCTTATCAGCAAAGAAGGGAAACAGAACTTTCGTTTTTCGATCTGGGTGCCACAGACTGTAATAAAACGGAACAATAAACCGATACCCGATTGGGCCTTTGCGATGATAATACAGCAAAGCCGATACTGGTCGATTGATGCTTTGGCACCGTTGTTTCACACACAGCGTTTGAGCCGGACACTGGGAATCGCTGTCACATTCTGGTTTGGCCTGTTCGCGTTCCTTTTGTTTCTTTTTTTTCTCGTCATCCTGTTCGTCGTCTTCATCGTCCAGGACTTGTCCGGGGGCGGGCGTTGCAAAACGCTGTGGATCGTCTGAATCGGGAGAAATGTTTGTCGGCGGGCGAGTCTGTGCCTGCGCCAAAAGAGCCGGGCCAGGAGACGAAGTTTGCGTTCCACCGTGAACGCCAGACGGAGCGGGCTGCGTGCCAAACAAAGGGAGAGGCGAGAAAGATGTCTTGGCAAAAGAAGGCCCAGCACCGCTCGGTCCCGACGACGGTGGAACCGCGTGCGCGGTGTTCGCATGTGCAAACAAAAGAAAGAACGCTGCCAGTGCCAGACTTGTCACCTGACTCCGGCAAGACGCTACGGCGTCATCTTCCACTCGCCGTTCTCCAGCACAAGGTTGATTTCATCGGTCTGGACGTTTTCGCCCTTGGAACGACGTACTTTCAGCGTCGCCAGTTTGAATTCGCCCTGGGACTTGAAGGTGCTGCCCCGAAGCTCAAATTGCACACCATCGAGGTCTTTTTGCGCTTTTTTCAAATCATCGGGCGACTGCATCATCTGCTGACCGACTTGCCCCTGGTACAGCAGCGCGTAGCAATCGATCGCTTTTTGCACGTCGCCCTTGGTCATCGCGCTCCGCCACCGTTCAAAGGTTTTCTCGGGCGTCGAAAACTCGGCCCGAGCCGGCGGCAACTTGAACGTGATGGATTTCACTTTGTCTTTCGGCAGCTCGAGCTTTTGACCGTTGCTTGTTTCGAGGACGATCACGCCGTCAAAATAGTGGGTCAATTTGCCTGCAATCTGCGTGTTGTCGGCCAGCGTGACCACCTCAGAGGCCAGCGCATGGCCGGAAAACAAAAGCAGCGCACCGCTCAAACCCAGCGCTTGTTTGAAAAAGCGCGCCGCAAACCCCTGCAAACACACAGCGTTTAAGCCAAAAGGCATCAGACAAACTCCTATCGGTGAAGGGGCATGGGTGTATCCCGCTTTTATTTCTTTGTCAAGGCTCGACCACCGACTTTTCCGTCGGTGTCCCAGAAAATTGAACAGAAAATTGACCCGCGATTTTGGGAAGAACTTACCCGAGCAAAAACGCGATGACGGCATCGGCAGCGCGCAAACCATCGACTGCTGCACTCACGATTCCACCCGCGTAGCCGGCACCTTCACCCACGGGAAAGAGCCCTGCCACGGAAGGCGATTGGTACGTATTGTTCCGCACAATCCGCACAGGCGAAGAAGTTCGCGTCTCGACGCCGACGAACTGAGCTTGCGCGGACAAAAAGCCAGGCACGGTTTTCTCAAATCGACGCATCGCCAAACGCAGCGAGTCGCTTACGAAACCGGGCAACACGCTTGAAAGATTCGTCGGAAGCACGCCAGGCCGGTACGTCGAGGGGAGGGCTGCTTCACTGGGCTTCCCGGACAAAAAGTCCACAAGCCGTTGCGCGGGCGCTCGGAAACGACCTCCACCGACGGAAAACGCCTGTTCTTCGATGCTCCGCTGAAAATACATGCCCGCGAGCGGATCGCCCGGAAACCGTCCGAAAGCTTCCATGTCGCGATCCTCGACGGAAACCACCAGCGCGCTGTTGGCGAGCGGAGAATCGCGTCGTTTCAAGCTCATCCCATTGACGCACAGCCCATCGGTCTCTGTCGCACTCGGGACGATCCAACCACCTGGACACATGCAAAAGCTGTAAACGCCGCGCTCTCCGACGGTGGCGGCGACTTGATAGAACGCGGCAGGCAGCGCCGGATGACTGGCTGCTTTTCCATATTGCATCCGATCAATCAGCGACTGCGGATGCTCAATCCGCGACCCCATCGCAAACGGCTTTCTGTGCAAGAGCACGCCCTGCGCGGCCAGCAACTCATACATCGGTCGGGCGCTGTGTCCGACGGCAAGAACCACTGCATCTGCCTCCACAGACAAACCCGATTCACAACGCACGCCCCGTAGTTTTCCCGACGGAGAACGTAAGAAATCGACTACTTTTGCCCCAAATTGATACGTGACCCCCTGTGCGGAAAGGCGGTCTCGCAACGCCAGCAACACTTTTGGCAACTTGTTGCTGCCGATGTGAGGCCGAGATTCGACGCTGATGGCGGAATCTGCTCCTTGCTCGACCAAGGTCCAAATCGTTTCCCCGATGGCTTCTTTGTCCTTGCTGCGTGTATACAGTTTCCCGTCGCTGAAAGTCCCCGCGCCGCCCTCGCCGAAACAGTAATTTGAATCCGGCAGAAGACTGCCGCGCAAAAGACTTGCCAAATCTTTCCGTCGTGGCTGCACGGGTTGCCCCTGTTCCAGCAAAACGACTTCGACACCAGCCTCGGAAAGTCGCTTGGCGCAGAAGGTCCCGCCGGGGCCGCTTCCGACGACAACAACACGTTTCTTTTTAGGCAAATTCGCGGGAGGCGGCAAGCGCGACCTTCCGCCCTGAAGAAAAGGCACCGAATGTTGTACGGCAGAGCAGGGCACCACCTCACGCGAACAGGAGTTCGGCATTGCCTCGGCGTCGCGGAAAACTTCGAGGACCAACCGAAAACCGAGCGGAAATCCTTTGCGCGCATCAAGTGATTTGCGAACCAAACGGAACGCGCTCGGACGAGAAACGCCCGACCGTCTGGCCGCCTCCGCCACGGCGAGCGCGTACAAAGCCGTTTCGGGATCGTGATGCTCCGCTTCGGCACGTTCGGGCAGGTTCGACAACGGTACGAAGACTTCGACTTGAGTCAACCGCGCTCCTTCTGTTTCCTTGCGTTCTGTTTTTCAAACATCTTTTTACAGACCATCTTTGTGAAGTTCAGCGACGATTTTTCGATACATTTCTTTGTGTGAAAAACCGCTCAACAGGTCGGGAAGCAAATCCCCAATCTGGCCCACTTCATCCAGATGGTCTGCGGGCACACACCCCAAGAATTTGCCCCACTTTGCGGACTCGACCGTGACCAAACCGTCATTTGTTTTGGGCACCAGAGGGTTGTCGCTGTAAATCGCAAACACCGTCGCTGGAATCGCCAAAAGCGGGTCCAAAAAATCGATTCGAGACGAATTGCCCCACGCACCGCCTGCGCAATCACTTGAAGCAATCCGTGCCGACGAGCGACCTGCCACGCTGAAATACCGCACCGCTGGATCATTTGGATGTGCCGCGTTCCATCGTTGCATTCCAGGCGTCGTCAATTGCCCGAGCGCCGATTTCAAATTCGGGCTCCCCGGCGAATCGGTCAGCCCCGAGATCGCTTTCAAAATCGCGTTGATCACGTCGTACGAAAAACCGGGCACCAAACCGCTCACAACATCCGCGACTTCGGTCCCCCGGTGTGGTGAACTCACCGTCGTGAGCGACGCCACCCGATTCCCATACTTCAGCCCGGAAATCAGCGCGCGTCCGTCGATTCCCCCTTGCGAATGCCCGATCACGTTGACCTTGCAGGCGTTGTACGTCTTGAGCGTGTCATCGACGACAGCGGCCAAAACTTTTGCCCGCACATCCGACGATTCATACGGAGGCACTTTCGCCTCGACGACGATTTCGCCTCGGCTTCGCAGATCCGCCGCCACTTGAAAGAAGTAGTTGAGCGGCCCAATGCGCTCAAAACCCGCGAATCCGTGCGCCAAAACGATCGGATAAGGTGCGCCTTTGCACGAATGCAGCGGCTGTTGCAGCGTCGCCGCAGCCTGTCTTGCGTCCAATGCGTCTGCCTCGTCTCCTCCACAGGCAGACAGCACCGAAACAACGGACAAACCGACAGAGACCCACACCCAACCCAGACGCCCAAAAGAACCCGAGTGTTGTTGCTTGTTTTGCTGTGTGATGGCCATCGCGTGTCTCCTTTTGCTCACAAAGTTGCCGCAAGGTCGAAGTCCCGAAAGACTCGCTCGCACCTGCTGGAAAAAGCGAGCCATTTTTCGACGATGTTTTGATAAAGTAAACGGGCTTCGGCTGTTTGCCACACGGGAAGCCATGTCTCAGGACCAGACTGTCCACGATCCACTCATCGGCGCGGTGGTTGACCGTCGCTACAAAGTCGAACGACGCCTGGGTGTCGGCGGCATGGGCATCGTCTATTTGGTCGAGCATTCCTATCTGAACAAGCAGTTCGCGCTCAAAGTGATGCGGCCCACCCGAGACGAAACCGATCGACGGCGCTTCGAGCAAGAAGCGCGTTTGGCGTCGATGATTCGCCATCCCAATGTGGTCGAGATCAGCGATTTTGGTGTGCTCCCGACCAATCAGCCGTACTACGTGATGGAATTTTTGCGCGGACGCACCGTCGGGGACGCCATTTTTGCCGGCTTCATGGATTGCCAGCTTGTCTGCCACATCGGCATCCAGATCGCACGCGGTTTGCAAGCCATTCACAAGCAGAACGTCGTCCACCGCGATCTCAAGCCGGACAACATTTTCCTCCTCGACCCCGATCGCCCCGAGGAACAAAACGCCGAGGAAAAAGACGACGCTGAGCCAGCCTTCGTCAAAATCATGGATTTTGGCATCGCCAAGTCCATAAACTCCAACCTCACCGGAACTGGCATGACCGTCGGGACGCCTGAATACATGTCCCCCGAACAAGCCAAAGGCGAATCCGTCGATTGGCGCTCGGATCAGTATTCGCTCGGTTGCATCCTGTATGAAATGCTCACGCGGGAAATCCCGTTCGACGGAAAAGGCGCGTTCGAGGTCATGTACAAGCACCTCCATACGCCGCCCATGCCTCCTCGCGAGCGCAAACCCGAACGCAGAGGCTGCATCACCGAAAGCCTCGAGGCCATCATCCTGAAAATGCTGGCCAAAAAACCGAAAGAACGTCACGCCACCATGCGCGAAGTCGAACGCCTGCTGCGCAACGAGCTTTCCTATTTCATGATTTCCGACAACGCGACAGTGATGGTCCCGTCCCTCAAAGAGGCCATGGGTTCCGACGACGAGGACATCACCTCGCGCATCTCTCGTGGTGGGCCCCCAAAACCCCCAAGTACAAGCCATCTTGTGCCCGTTCACGTCCCGCCCGAGACCAGCAACAACCGACCCACCAAAATCATCGACACACGCGACCGCGCCAACATGATGGATTTCATCGGCAAGATTGGCGGGATCGTCCAGTCGTCGAAATCATTGCCGCAGGTTCAGGGAGCGCCCGGTTTTTTCAGCAAAATCACGGCTTGGTTCCACCATTTTTGGTCCCGCCTGCTGCGTCTTTTTCGATAGGGTTCCGCCATGACCTACGCGAACCTTTGGTGGCGCGCGTTTTGGGAAACCCAGGCGCTCGAGGTGCCCATGTATGTGGCCGCGTTTCATTTGTTTCCCGCCCGGCCCCTGTGGCAACGCACCGACGAGCCGCTCGCCTTTCCCGGCACACTCGGTGTTGCGTTCTTGGCCAGCGCGCTGACACATCCCCTGGTTTGGTACTTTTTCCCTTTCTTGCCTTTCTTCATCGACGACTACTGGCCCATGGTGGCGGTCGCCGAGACGTTCGCTGTCCTTTGCGAGGCTGCATGGTTCGCGTTCTGCGGTGTCAATCGTCCGCTGTTGCTTTCTCTTGTGGCCAATGGCGCAAGCGCGTCGTTCGGCTTTCTTTTCCACTGACTCCCAACCTGTGACTGGCCGGCAAAAAGGAGGCCCCCATGTCCGATTGGCTCTATCGAACCCCAACCGCTTTCCACGGAAAAAACCTGTTTCGTTTGGGTCTTGCCGCCAACTATGGAATCGACGAGGCCGGCGTTCGCTACGGCATGGAGCGCGGCATGAATGTCTTTCTGTGGACCATGATCAACAAGTCCCTGCGAAACCCCCTTACCGAGGCCCTCCAAGGCCGTCGCGAACAGGTTGCTGTCATCGGATATGCCACCATTGGCTTTTTGGGGTGGGGCATCCGAAAGGGGGCCGAGTCTCTTCTCAAAGAACTCAAGACAGACTATTTGGATGTGTTTTTGCTTGGCTGGCTCGGCGTGACCTCTGCATGGACCTCTGCCACCGAAAAGGAGTTGGTCCACCTGCGCGAAAGTGGCAAAGTCCGCGCCATCGGTTGTTCCATTCACAACCGCCCCCGAGCCGGCAAGCTCGCCGCCGAGTCCCCGCTCGATTTTTTGATGATTCGGTACAACGCCGCACACCCCGGTGCCGAACGAGACATCTTCCCCAACATCCAGAACCACAAGCCCTCCATCTTGGCCTACACCGCCACGCGCTGGGGTCAGCTCCTCAAGAAGCCGCGTGGCTGGGACGGCCCCGTGATGACCGCCGGAGACTGCTACCGCTTCCAGCTTTCCAACCCCCATGTGGACCTCGCCCTCACCGGCCCAAAGAATCAGCAGCAGCTTGCAGACAACCTGGATGCGTTCGCCAAAGGTCCCCTCACCCCCGACGAAGAAAAATGGATGCGAGACTTCGGCAAAAAAGTCCACGGATAGGACTGACCGATGGTTCTTGTGCTCAGCGGCTGATCGCAACCGTTTCTTGCGAGGGTTCCCCATCCAGAGCGTCCCCTCGCAGCAGTCGACGCTGGGCTATTTGCGGACCCAGACTTCGCCGCAGCCAGGGCCAAAGGTCGCGTCCATCGACACGTCTATCTTCTTGCCAGGGAGGTTCGCGTGCAGCTCGACCTGCATTCCGCCGCCGACCATGCACCCGTTTGCGTCCCGCTGGATGCCCAGGAAGTTGATCCGGTCGGTGACGCCGACATCCGTCACCCACAGATCTTTTGTCGATTTCAATTCCAACCAGCCGTCGATGAAGTCGCGACGCGCCGTCACGTCAGCCGTGTAACGGATGTCAAACGCCGTGCGGGCAGACAGATCGAACGTGAAGTGGTCTAGTTCCCGGCTGTACTGGCCCCGGAAGTCACCGTCTTTGCAGTTGTACGTCAGCGTCTCCTTGACGTGATCTCCAACTTTCTCCGTTGTCAGGGACGCCACGCAGGCGGAATCGACGACCAGATCCAGCAGTGTGGCTGTGCCAGGGGGCAGCTCGATGCGGCTCGATGTGCTGCTGTCTCGAAGGTGAAGACCTGTAGACAAGACACCGGTCGCAGTCTCTTTCTCGGCCTCCGTGGCTGGCCTTCGCTCGTCGCCACAGCCCGTCAGGGCACAGGATAGGGTCAGCCAAAGCCCAAGACAGCAACGCACACAGGACAATGTGGGGTACGACATGATGTTTCCTTTGTCAGTTCAAGGGGTGAAAGCTCCAACGCTATGCCGCGTCGGACAATTCCTGTACGGAACGTCTGAGCCATTCTCGCATCGCTGGAATCGTTTGTTTCGACCAGCGTGAGCTCGTCCGGTCGTGCAAAAAGACCGCAAACGCGCTTTTCAGCATGGCAACCAATTCTCCTTGAAGTGCCAACCGCTCGCTGAGTTTCTCGCTGTCTTCCTCGGAAAGAAGGTCCGGCAGTTTCACCCGTTTCAGATCGAAATGTTCCGCCGAGACAGTCGCCATCCACAGTCGGTCGTCCCGTTCCAGCAGCACATCCAGCTCCCGAATCGTCAGTCCCCCTGCAATTGCGTACCGCACATCCGAGCTATGCCCCGTCGCTGGACCCCGCGCCGTGATTTCTCCTGTCGCCTCCCCGAGCGCCCGCAGCACCGCACGTTCGCCCACCCGCATCCGAAAACCCGCGACACCATCGCCCCCCGCAAATTCACCCCCTTCGTTTTCCTCATCGCATACATACAAGAGCCACGTCAGAAATTCCCGACCCAAAAAACGCCCGTCCGTGACATCCTCACGAAGCGCCACGCGCGCTGGGTCCACCGCTGTTTCTCCCGACGCTGCTACCTGTTCCGCAAGACTCTGTTCACGCCCTTTTTGAAAAGCCGCCATCACACCGCTCCTTCCGCAGACTCACCCCGCAAGACACTCGAAAGCGACGCCCCTTCTTGTTGACTCAGCGGAATCGGACGCACCCCTTCAAAGCCACACAACAGCTCTTTCGTTGGCCGCGCTGCCTTGAGTTTCGACACCCGCTTCCCATCGTCCCCCGCCCATTCCTTCGCCCACACCGCCGGGCCTTCCACATCGAGTCCCAAGTTGAACGTCTGTGAAAACAGCGCCAACAGCGCCTCGTTCATCGACTTTGCGTGCGAATAAAACGCAAGCCGCCCTCCCTCCATATTCCACACAAGGTCCACCTTCCGCGTCTTCGGAGGCGTGGTTTTTCGCAATTCCCCCGCCAGAATCGCTTTCAAATCCCGCAGCGCCGCCGCAGACAGCTCCTGCCCCCGTTCCGCTTCGATTTGCTTCTGCCGGTCCCGCAACAGCCGTTTCAAATGCGCTGCCGGAGGCTTCAACGTGTCCTGTCTCAGCGACAGCAGAATATGGCCCTCGAAATAGAATTTCCCGACCGACAAGTCCAAGTCGTTTTCGTCAAACAGGCTGCAAAACCCGACGCTTTTTTCCTCGTTGCTTTCCGGCGAAACGGGCACAAACACATGCGCCCGCACGCTCTTTTCAAACGATTCTTTCCAGTCAATCGGCACCGTGCCCTGCACGACGTACCGACGAAGTGTGATGTTTCCTGAGAGTGCTCCCATGGCGCGCGATGGTACTTTCCACACAGTCTGTTGCAAACTTTTTGCACCATTTTTTTCACCACAGTTTCCCCCCTTTCACAAAACCCAACACCTTTTCATCGCGTTCTTGTGTCGTTCTTGTGTCGTCCTGGCTGCCGCGCCCACGTATCATGTTCCGCATGCGGCACCTTTCTGGCTGGTTCCTCCGTATTCTTCTTTGGCTTGTGCTTGTGCAAACCGGTTGCAGCATGCGCAAACTCGGGTACGACCTGGCCCCGCGATACGTCAGCCAGCGACTCGCGAGCACGCTCGCCCTCGACGAGCCCGAAAGGCGGCAAACCGACCGCAGCGTCCGCGATTTGGCCCACTGGCACAGACGCACCGAACTGTCCCGGTACGTAGTCCTCCTTTCCGGTCTTTCCGACCGATTCCGCGACGGCATGAGCCCCGACGACTTTGCCTGGCTTCGCGACCAGGGCAACCAAGCACTGGCCCGTTTGGCCGCTCGCTTCTCCCCCGACATTGCCCCCTTTTTGGCTCACCTTTCCGAGGACCAACTTCGCCATGCCGAAGCCGAACTTGCCAAATCAGAACGCGAGCGTTTCCAAAAGCTCGATCAAACGGATGAAAAGTACTTTTCCTACCGCCGAGCAAACACCCAGAAACTCCTCAAAACCTGGCTCGGAAGCTATACCGACGAGCAGCTCGCTCTGTTCGTGGCTTTTCACAAACAGGACAGAGACATGGAACGCGCCAGACGCGACGCCTCCCGAAACAGCAGAGCCGACCTCGCAAGCGCCATCAGGAACAAAGCCTCAAAAGAGGAACTCGCCCAGAAGGTGTATCGCTGGGTCACGCAGCGTCAAACCACCCCCACACAGGACTACCAACGCATGGAACGCGAACAGGAGGACCAGTACGTCTCTCTTCTATTGAACGTCGATCGAACCCTAAGTCCTGCACAACGCCAACACCTTTTGTCTGAACTGGCCGCATGGAAAAGCGACTTTGCCGCACTCGCCGCTGAGTAACTTTCCACACCCGCTGCCAAGCACCCCTCAATTCATCGGATACGCTGTCCAGCCCGCCGTCCAATCCGTCCCCTCTTCCACAGAAAAGGCACCCACATACTGCGTTTTTTCAAAGAAATTCCCAGCAGGCAAGGCC
>Ga0272412_1000034_pt1 | contig 24736 bp, 22 predicted proteins | sample WWTPWeurt_MetaT_FD_193540 | JGI IMG/M metagenome (GOLD analysis project Ga0272412, IMG submission 193540) | Metatranscriptome of activated sludge microbial communities from WWTP in Nijmegen, Gelderland, Netherland - WWTP Weurt (Metagenome... | ecosystem: Engineered > WWTP > Aerobic digester >...
CCGCAAGGTTTCGCGCGGCCATACGTTCCTGGTCACGAACGGCGGTCTGCATCACCATCTGGCGGCTTCGGGCAATTTTGGCCAGGTGGTGCGCAAGAACTACCCGGTGGTGGTCGGTAACCGGGTGGTGGGAATCGAGCAGGAGGTTGTCTCGGTAGTCGGGCCGCTGTGCACGCCGCTGGATTTACTCGCCGACCGCATGGAATTAGCGAAAACTGAGGTCGGCGATTTGATTGTGGTGTTCCAGTCCGGTGCGTATGGACTGACGGCCAGTCCAGCCCGGTTTCTCAGCCATCCGGGTTGTGTGGAAGTATTGGTGTGACCGTTCAGACTTCGCTGAGCATCCATTGTCATGGGCTGGCATGAGCGCACTCCGTTGGGGCTGAGGCGCCGGGCAGGACTCACGGCCCGGCGATGATTTCAATGACGACCTTGTTCGATTGCAGACCGCCGTACTCGACCATCACGTCGTACACAGCGGAGCGAGCTGGCAAGCCGATATAGCTGACCAGATTGAGATTGAAGTAGCTGCTGGTGGCCAGCCCCTTGAGCGTCGCCGGATCGAGCGGTTCTTCATCCGGCGGCGGCTCTTCGGGACTGGGATCGGCGTCAACCACCGCGCCGGCGTACATCTTCTGGGTCTTCCGGTCCACGGCGATTAACTGCATCGGCGCGCCGTTCATCAGGTTGACCAGATCCAGCGTGTATAAACCGCAAATCGGAATGGCGGCGAACGCCTCGCCCGCCTGCTGTCCACGGCCAAAAGCAACTCGCTTGGGCGCCTGAATCAGGATGCCGCGCCACTTTGGCCCCGGGTCCTGGGGCGAACAGGGGTTCGGTTCGCGGGTATTGAGGGGGACATTGCTAAACAGTCGTTCGTCGATGGCCATGCTGCCTCCGGATGACGCCGCGTCAGGCGACGCGGGCGAAAGATGCTCCGTACTATAACCGGGCGCCATCCATAGCGCCGCCAGACCTAGCGCAACGCCAGCGACGCGCCGGCGGGTTCGCTCAGAACTTGCTCCAGCCATCGCAAATATCCAGCTTGCGCACGGCAGGCGCGCAGTTGCCGCAGAACGCGCTCTTGCCATTGGTGGCGCCATACATTACGCAGGTGGAATTCGCCGAATCGGTGGCCGAATCGTAACGCGCCTGGCCGTCGGGGTTGCCGTTGTAGCAATGATTGCCGACATGACCCTTGGCGCTGGTGTACAAGGTCGCCACCGCATCCGGGAGTTTACCGGTGCCATCCGCGACCATGCCGACCGTATGGCCCAGCTCGTGAACCATGACCTGGTTTTGCTGCTCAGTGGTTTTATCGGCCCACCAGGCGCGGGTGCAGATACAGATCAGATTGCCGCCGGGGAAGGACAGACCGCCGCGCATCCGGTCCACCCAATGCACTTCCAGGGTGATCGTGCCGGTTCCCGCCGGCAGTCCGGTGACGTCAACGCTGACTTTCTTGCACTTGTCCGGGGTCGCCGCCGAGGCCGCGACCGCCGTGCATTGGGCTTCGGCAATCGCCACATCATCGGTGCCGGCGGTTCCGCCATCCCGCAGGAATTTTGCCGATACAAACCAGCCTTCGCCGGGGACCAGGTTTTTCCAGAGATAGCGATCCTTGACTGCGGGATTGGTCAGGCCCGGCCCGGCGATGGGAATTTCCACCGCCGGTTTGCCCGGCCCAACCTGCACGCTGGCCTTGATGACGCGCTGATTGGGGTTTTTCACCGCCAGATGGTCGGTGTAGGCGATAGCGACGACATAAGGCTGTTTGCCGGGCGCTTGCGACGTATCGTAGGCAGTGCGCGCCTTGGTTTTGAAGGTGTTGTCGTCGCCGGCCCCAATGTTGGGCATGTGGTCCATCTCGACACTGGGCAAGGCCAGCAGCTTGATATTGTGCTTGGCGAACTCGCCCTCCAGCGTACCCAGGCTGCTGGCGACCGCCGTCAGGGTTTTCATCTTGATCTCGACGTAATAGATCAGCCGATGAATCTCCAGATCACCGCTCTGGACTTTGTTGCCCTTGTCGTCCTCGGCTTCCAGCTTGTATTTGTCCTTGCCCGCCGCTGCGACGAAGAAGTCGTCAATCGGCAGAATCTTCGTGCCGTCGCCGTCGGTGCTGTAGGATTTTTGCTGATCCTGATATTTGAAATGGCTGGTGCGGCCTTTTTCCGCGCCGGAATAAACCACATTGCCGCCATCTGGCAAATACTTGACCTTGAAGCTGTGCGATCCGGGCTTGTTGAAGCGCACCTTGACGCGCGGCTTGTGGCTCAGGCGGTCGATGTTTTGCGCCTCGACGCCATCCACCCATTTGGCGTCACGCGGCAGATTGACGATCTGCTTGCCGCCGGCGATTTCCTTGTCGTCGGCTCCGTCCAGATAAGCCACCGAGATAATTTTTGGCTCGTCTTCCTGTTCCTCTGGGCAGGGCTGCACCGGATCGTCGGGTTTCTTGGCGGGCATTTTGTCGTCTTCGCCTTCTTCCTTGCCGCCATTTTTTTTATACAACTCCACCCATTCCTGGCGCAAAGCCGCCTGAGCAGGATCGGTTGCGGACAAGGGAATCCGTTTGCCGTCCTTCACCAGTTCCGGGTGTTTGGCGTAAAACTCATCATCCGCCGCCTTCACCGCCTGGGTGTCCAGTGGTCTGCTCAGTCTAGGCATGGCTCCCCCTGATCATTTGCAGTTCGCGGATGTCGATTAAATCCATTTTCGCAGCGCCGCTTAAATCCTTACGCCGCAGAATATCGCCGATCCAGCGGGTTTCTTCGCGGACATCGAAGCGCATGCCGTAAATCACCAGGTATTCGGTGAAGCGCCGGATGTCCTCCTCATGTTCAATGTCATAGCCCTTGGCTTTGCGCATGCTGTCCTGCACGACCAGACGAATTCTCTCGTCGGGCAGGTCTTTGGTGCGATCAGGAAATTTGGCCCGCAGATGCTTGATCATGCGCTGTTCAAATTGCTGGCGCATATGGGCGCTCAAGACATCCATTTGTTCCTGGCGAATAGTCAACATCTCTCAGTCTCCCACCTGCTGATGACCTTTACTGAACCTTTGCGGTGGCGACCGGCGTGACCAGCGTGACCGACTCACGGTGGCAAACGCCGTGGTCGATGGAGAATTTCAGCAGGGTTGCCGGGTTTTCGTCTTCCATGACATAGCGCAGCACCGGACCGAACACGGTCTGCAATTCCTGGGTGTTGCAGGTAGGCAGATAGGTGCGCAGCACCCGGGGATCGTAATAGCGAAAATAGAGCGGCTTTAAATCCGGGCCATAGACTTTGAGGAAAGTGCGCAGATGCATCCGCAAGGTTCGCAAATTCGCCCGGCTGATAGCAAAAACGCCCCAGTGCTGACCCCATCCTTCCTGCAACAGCCAGTCGGTGAAGGGATGATCGAATGGCGTAACCGCCAGATACGGCGCAACTTGCGCCAGATCCGGCTCCAGTTCCCCTCGATACAGACATGCCGCTTCGACCTCCAGACGGGCCAGAGTGGGTCGCAGACGCGGGATGGAAGCGCCATCGAGAATAGCGTAGGTCGTCGCGTCCGGGATGGCGAACAACTGTTGCAACAGGGTTTGACTGGGCAGCGGCGCGCTCATTTTTTAGTCTCCGGTTGCCTTGAAGCATCTTGAGACTGTTTGCGTTTTTCCTCGCAGACTTCGCAGAACGGGGTGCCAGACTGGGCGGCGTTGCTCAACGCCTTGGCCTGCGGGGCTTGATAGCCGCCCACCGCCACTGAATCGAGCGATTCACCCTGTTTCTGCATTGGCGTGGCCTGGGCGCTGGTGACTTCACCGGCCTGATCGTCCGCCGCTTCCTTCGGCGCGGTCGGGTCTTTCGGCGCGTCGGGGGAACTGCCGGAACCGGAACCTGCCGAGCCGCCGCTGTTGATCATCACCGCCGGCGTGCCGCTGATGAAAATGCCGCCCGGATTGATGTCGATGAAATTGCTGCCGGCCTTGATCGTCAACTGCATCCCGGCTTCGATAATGACTTTCATCCCGGCCTTGAGGTGAATTTCCATGCCCGCATCCAGGGCATGATTCATTCCGACCTTCTCCTGTTGATCCTGAGCGACGTTCAAGGACAGGCTGCCGCCGACTTTCTGGTTGTGATCGCCGCCGACCTGTTGATGCTTTTCGCCGGCCACCTTTTCAAATTGATCGCCGCTGCCGCCATCGCCGGACTTGACGGTCAGATGTTTTTCGCCCTCGACCTGCTCAAATTGCTTTTTCTTGACGATCAGGTGCCGTTCGCTGCCGATCCATTCGCGGGCGTCATTCTTGATCCGCACATCTTCGTCGCGTTCGGCGTGGAGAAAGATTTGTTCCTTGCCCTTGTCGTCTTCAAAACGCAGTTCGTTGAAGCCGCCGCCGCCCTTGCTTGACAGGCTCTTGAGCGTGGACAGGGTTTTCTTGTCCGGCAGGGTGTAGGGCGGCAGGTTCGCGCCGTTATAAACCCGCCCGGTGATGATCGGCCGGTCGGGATCGCCTTCGAGAAAATCGACGATCACTTCCTGGCCGATGCGCGGCAGGTATAAAGCGCCCCATTTCTTGCCCGCCCAGCTCTGGGCGACGCGAATCCAGCAGGAGCTGTTTTCGTCGGCGTTGTCGTACCGATCCCAGTGAAAGTGGCACTTGACCCGGCCGTATTGATCGGTATCGATCTCTTCACCGGCCTTGCCAACGATGATGGCGGTCTGTGGTCCCTGCACGACGGGCTTGGGGGTGATGCGCGGCGCCCGGTAGGGTTGCTGGGCGTCAATGGCGGTGATGCGCACTTGATAGGGTTTAATCGACTCTGGGACAGGTACGGATTCATAAGGATCCGCTTGCAGTTCGTAGTGGGCGGAGACCACCAGGTATTGGCGATCCTGATCCTGATTGCCACTATTGGTCAGGGTGAACAGACAGCCGGTCGCCAAGCCGCGCACGACGCCTTCCGCCTGAACTATCTTGTGCTGGGCCAGCAATGCCTGCAGGCGAATTTTGGTGTAATTGACGCCATCGTCCGGTTCGGTGTACTCACCCGGATAGTCATACATCTCGAATTTGGCCATGGCGTGATTTTTCGGCATGGAAAGTACTTTGCGCAGATCCTTGGTCGGCGCGATAAAATCGAAATCGTTGAGTGCGTATTTGCCAGGCTGTACCTGCTTTTCGACGATCCATTCGTAAAGATGATCACGCTCTTTCCATTGCATGGCGTCGGGCGGGTAGTAGGGTATCTCGTCATAATTCGAAAAGGTGCTATGGGCGCTAAGGTCATCGGCCAGCACCAGGGTATGCTTGCCGTTTTCATGCTTAAAGTAATAGTAAATTCCCTCCTGCTCCATCAGTCGGCTGACGAAATTGAAATCCGTTTCCCGATATTGCACGCAGTATTCCCAGGTTCGATACTGGCCGGTGAGCGATTTCTTGAAATCGGTGAACCCGTGTTGCTGAAAGATCTCCTCGATGATGTCGGGAACGGTTTTGTTCTGGAAAATGCGGCAGTCGGCGGTGCGGGTCAGAAACCACAGCCAGGGATTAACCATCGCCCGATAAGCGCCGTAGCGCATGCCGCGCATCCCCAGATAGCTGAAGCGGGTTACAAAGCCGTTGAAATAACGGGTTCCCGCTCCGCGCGCTTCCGGCAACTGCATGCGAACTGTAATGTTTTTGCCCAGGATATCCGTCAACTGAATGTAGGTTTTTTCGCTGAGCAATTCGATTTCGTATTCAAACAGTCGCCCCAGTTGTTCGGTCCCGGTCATGTGATAGAAGACCAGGACATCTTCGCCCAGTGGGGTGTTGACCGCGAAAATCCGGCGTTTTTGCGTGATGGCCATGATCCAGACTCCCATCCTCACCGTTGCCTGTGAACAACATCGTTATCGAGTTTAGCAGAAAATTCTTAGCGGAAAGTCCATCGTCAAACGGGTCAAAATCAGACTAGACTTTCAGTAGTGCTTCCTGTTTGGAGATCAAACGCCATGCCAGGCCGAATGGAATTTCAGTTGAATTTGCCTAAATCCGCTGCAAACCCGGTGCGCCGGGATCCCGGCGCACCGTTACGCCTCCTGATTATGGCCGATTTCAGCGGTCGCGCCGACCGGGAAACGCCCGGTCCGCTGGCCGATCTGGCCAGCCGACCGTTACTGACGGTGGATGTAGACAGTCTGGATGCGGTGATGGCCCGGCTGGTGCCGAAGCTGCGGCTGGTTGGCGCTGAATCCGGTTCAGCCCTGACTCTGAGCTTCAGTCAGCTCGATGACTTTCATCCCGATGCGCTGTATCGGCGGCTGGAAGGGTTCCAGGCTCTGCGCCGCAGTCGCGCCCGGCTGCTCAATCCGGCCAGTTTTGCCCAGGCGGCAGCCGAATTGACCCCTTTATCGCCACCGTCGCCGGTTCAGACTGGACCGGCGCTGGCGGAAAACGATGCTGACCTGTTGGGGCGCCTGCTGGGCCGGTTGCCGACTCCTCCGCCCGCGGTGCGACCCGCTGATCCGGGTGCCGCCGCGATCCAGTCTTTCTTGCGGGCCGTGGTGCAGCCGCACATTGTCTCTGCCGACCCGAACCAGTCCGCCTGGGTGGCGGCGGTGGATGCGGCGATCAGTGATCAGTTGCGGGCGATTCTCCATCAACCCGCGTTTCAGGCCCTGGAAGCGACCTGGCGCAGCGTGCAGGGGTTGGTTGCCGCGTTCGACAGCGACGCCGTGCAGGTGGCGCTGTTCGACGTGACCCGTCAGGAGTTGCTGGCCGATCTGCGCAGCGCCGGCGGCGATCCGACCGCGACCAGCCTGTATACGCGGTTGATCGACCGGGGAGTGCGGATGCCCGATGGACAACCCTGGTCGCTGTTGATCGGCGACTATCGGTTTGGGGCCGGGCCGGAGGATGTCGCCCTGCTGGCTGCCTTCGGCGCGCTGGCCGTGCAGGCGGGCGGACCCTTTCTGGCGGAAGCAGCGCCTGAACTGTTGGGAGCGGCTTCGGTGGCGGCGCTGGCCGATCCCGGAAGCTGGACGCCGCTGCCAGCGGAACAGGCCGGGTATTGGCAGGCCCTGCGGCAGTGCGCGATTGCGCCCTGGGTAGGACTGGCGTTGCCCCGGGTGTTGCTGCGGTTGCCGTATGGCCGCAAGACCGACCCGGTGGAGCAGATGGAGTTCGAGGAAATGCCGCTGGGCCGCGATCCGTCTGCTTATCTGTGGGGCAATCCGGCCTTTGTCTGCGCCCGGTTGATCGCGGCGGCGTTCGTGGAAAATGGCGAGAACTTCAGTCCTGGCGATGTGCTGGAGCTGGACGATCTGCCCGCACATGTGTATGAAGAGGCCGGTGAGCGGGTGATGCAGCCGGCGACGGAGGTGCTGCTCAGCGAACCGGCCATGCAGGCAGTGCTGGCGCGAGGCGTAATGCCGTTGCTCGGCCATCGTCAGCGCAATGCGGTCCGGTTGGCGCGGTTTCAGTCGCTGGCGGAGCCGGCAACGGCGCTGGCGGGGTTTACTGCATCAGTCTAGTGGGTCAAACGGTTTGCTATAAAAATCAGAAAGTCATGAATCAGTTCGCGCGGCAATGTTGCGATCCACATTTTACCACGGAGTGGTTTGATCTCCTGCGACGCACTGCGATACCTGATGGAGCGGTGACCATGTACTATCCGATTGGTCGGGTCAGTCATTCTGTTGCCTCGCTCTTGCCGATGCTGCGACTCGCACATGATCCGCATAAACTTAAGGGACTGTCAACGTTTTACACGCCTCTGTTTGGTCCGATCAATGAACGATCGCTTGACCCTGAGGCATTGGAGGGCTGTTTTTCCGAGATACGGAGCGAATCTCGCACTGCGATCATCAATCTAGCTCCGCTGGATCCTGATGGGCTGTTCTTTTCCGCAGCTCTTCTGGCATTGCGCCGGGCTGGATGGTTGACTGATACCTATTTTTGCTTTGGCAACTGGTATGCTCTCTTGGAAAAGCCAGACTTTGAAACCTATTTTTTATCTGTTCCATCAAGACTACGCAATACGGTGACGCGGGCCAGAAAGAAACTTGGCAGAGAATCTGCGTTTTCGCTGACAATACAAACTGAAAGGGATGCTGATCTTGATAAGGCAGTGAGTGAATTCGTGATGGTCTACAATCACAGTTGGAAGCGCCCGGAACCCTATCCGAATTTCATTCCGGAACTTTGCAAATTGGCGGCTGAACAGGGTTGGTTGCGGTTAGGTATTTTAAGACTGAACGGCCAATCTATCGCTGCGCAAATTTGGCTGGTTTGTTCAGGCACGGCTTATATTGTTAAGTTGGCTTATCATCAGAGTTATGCTAGATACTCAGCGGGATCAGTACTTACCGCACATATGATGAAGCATGTCATTGATATAGATAAAGTTGTTAAGATTGATTACCTCATCGGAGATGATGAATATAAACGTGATTGGACGCCACTACGGCGCGAGCGTTATGGAATCATCGGTTTTAACTTGCGCACTGCCCGAGGTTGTCTTGCTGCTTCTCGGCATTTTGCTGGACATTTTTGGCATCGCAAATCGTCTCACCAGAGCCACAGAACCCTGACTTATTACAGGTTCTCGATATGTCAGTAGATATTCCAGTAGTGATTGTGGTCGGTTTATGCGGTCATGGACTTATGATAGTACGTGCGCTTCATCGCAGTGGCGTTCAAGTGGTGGCGCTTGAAACCAATCTGATGTTACCAGGAATGCGTACCCGTTGCGCTAGTATCCGCAAGGTTGCAGATATCAACTATGCAGGATTGATTGATAGCCTGCTAGCGTTATCTGATGAAATAGGGGGCCAGTCGCCACCGGTGCTCATTTTGACCAATGACCGGATGGTCGAGACTGTAGGGTATCAATTTGAACGGTTGCGTGGGCGTTTTGCATTAAGTTGGAATGACTGTTGTCAAAACATTCTATTGTTACTTAAGAAAGATCAAATTGAAGCTCGTTGCCGTGTGGCGGGGTTGAATTATCCCCGAACAGTGCTCCTCGCAATGTTGGACAAGGCAACAGTTCAAGTTGGTAATTTGTGCTATCCACTGATTGTCAAACCCACCCGCCCGATTTCGTCCTTTAAGACTATTATCGTCCAATCAGCAGATGACTTTCCGACGCATTATGACCGAATCGCTACCGCGTTACCGGTTATTGTTCAGGAGTTTATCCCAGGCGATGATTGCACCATTCGTTTTGGTGCGCTCTATCTTGATCAGGGGCGAATTCTGGCGCGCTTTGAGGGTCGAAAGTTGCGTTCCCGGCCCATGGGGCATACGACACTGGCCGTGTCGGAACCGAATGAAGATATCCATCGACTGACAGAGCGCTTCTTCAAGGGGTTGGCGCTTTCCGGTCCGGTATCGCTGGAATTCAAGCAGGCGCCGGATGGTTCGTTTTGGGTGATTGAACCGACCGTCGGGCGAACCGATTTTTGGGTGGAGCTTTGCATTGCTAATGGAGTCAACCTGCCACTGATTGAGTATTGCTCGCAAGCCGGATTGCCTTTGCCTGATGCACGGCAGCAAAAAAATTATCTATGGATGAATGGCGAGCGCGACCCCTTTGCGCTGTTTTGGCTGGCGCTGCGCCAGCCTTCGTTGCTGCTCTCGAAGCGTATTGCGCCGCTCTACTTGGATGTGAGGGATATGCATCCGTTCTTTGGTGCGGTTTCAAACTCGATTCGCTCTTTACTATCACGCACCTTTTATAAAGTAGTACGTCAATTGACTAGTGCTGATCGGGAAAAACCATGAGTTCGCTGTTCGGACGTGCGCAAACGCTGCTGCGCACTAACCATGGAACGCTGCGTGGGTGGGTTCGCTACCTGCTGGGACAGATCGAAGGCATAGCAGGGCCAGGGGAGCGTTATCGGCTGTTGATCCCGCAGGAAGTCTCGCGTTTGGTTTTTGTTTGTCTCGGCAATATCAACCGTAGCGCCTTTGCGCAGGCAGTGGCGCAGACTGCTGGAGCATATGGTGTCTCAGTTGGGTTATCGACAACGACCGGCGTCTCGGCAACTGACCAAGCGCGTGAAGTGAGTGCGGAACTCGGCTTTTCACTGGATACCCATCAGGCGACGAATTTTGCTGATTTCCAGGCATTGCCCGGTGATCTTTTTATAGTTATGGAACTGCGTCACGCTCATCGGTTGGCGGCACATGGCATCCCGCCGCAGCAGATTATCCTGCTCGGACACTGGGCGCGGCCGATGCGTTATCACATCCACGACCCCCAAACCCTGTCCACCGAGTATTTTCGGAGTTGCTTCGCGGTGATCCTGCCAGCGGTCAGGTATCTTCTTCGGGATCTGCGACGGGGCGATAGCCCCTGTATGCATCCATGAATGTTTTTCTGACGTTTGACGTTGAGGTCTGGTGCAATGGTTGGACGGCGCTGGATGAGCGTTTTCCGGCGGCATTTGAGCGTTATATCTTCGGTCATTCCCCGGTGGGTGATTTTGCCTTGCCCAAGACGCTGGAAATCTTGAACCGCTACGGACTCAAAGGCGTGTTCTTCGTGGAGCCGCTGTTCTCCGCCCGCTTTGGCGCGGAGTACCTGCATACGGTTTGCCAGTTGATCCAGGATGCCGGCCAAGAAATTCAGTTGCATCTTCACCCGGAATGGACTGACGAAATCCGCCCGGCGATTTTTCCCGATAAACCCTACAAGCGTCAGCATTTAATTCATTACGACCGGGCTGAACAGGCCCACTTGATCAAGCGGGGACGCGCGCTGCTTGAAGCTGCGGCTGGTCAGCCGGTAACAGCGTTTCGGGCCGGGAGTTTCGCCGCAAACGGTGACACGTTGGCCGCAGTCGCTGAAGCGGGCCTGGCCATCGACTCCAGCTTAAACATCAGTTGTCCGTTGTCAGGCGTCGATCTACGAGATTCTATCGACCTCACAGTATCGCAGCGTTATCAGGGATTGCAGTTGATCCCGCTCAGCGTATTTCGGGATGGTTTTGGCAAGCTGCGCCACGCCCAGGTGGGGGCTTGCAGCGTGGCCGAATTGCAACAGGCTATGCAAGATGCTCAATATAAGGGCCATAGCGCCTTCACGGTGTTATCGCACAACTTCGAGATGCTGCAGGGTGGCTGTACTAAACCGGATCCATGGGTGGTGAGGCGTTTTGAACGACTCTGTGGCTTTCTCGCCGCCCATCGCGATGACTTTCCAACCCGGGGTTTTGCTGATGCGCCAACCTTCCCTGCTACGGCAGCGCCGCTGAAACTACCCCGTGCCGGTCGGATGGCGACTTTGACGCGCTATTATGAACAGGCGCGGCGACGCTTGAACCGTTGAGAATGGCCTTGAGCGATCGTCAGCATTGCCCCCCCTGCATGGTACTCGGCATCGAGACGCAAATTGGTGTAGCCATCGTTCGTGAATTGGGTAAGGCGGGCGTCCGCGTGATCGGGCTGGCCAATCGGGAACGGTCGATTGGCCTGGCCTCCCGTTATCTTGAACGGGGCATCGTGGTCGGAGCGCAGCGTGATGAACGCCTGGTCGAAACTTTGCGTGAGTTGGGTTCTGTCTATGGGGAAGCGGTGTTGTTGGCGGTGTCGGAGAATGATTTGAACTGGCTGATTGACCATCGTGATCAGTTCGGGACTGTACGAGCCATCACGCCGCCTGAAGCGGCTTTTCGTCAGGTGCTGGATAAGGCGCGTACTCTGAAGGTCGCTGAGGAATTGGGTATTCGTGTGCCGCACACCTTCACTCCGATGTCCCTGGATGAATGGCGGGCGGCAGCGGCTCAGGTACGCTACCCGGCAGTGGTGAAGTGGGCTGATCCGGTTGCGGTTATCCCATGCCTGCGCGAATACGGTATTCCCTGGCAGAAAGTCGAATACGCGCTAAACGAAGAGATGCTCCTGGGCATGGGCGAACGCTTCGTTCCCGCTGGACAATGGCCGCTCATTCAGGAGTACTGTCCGGGCCGGGGATTGGGACAATTTTTTTTTCTGCACCGAGGAGAGGCGTTGCGCCGGTTTCAGCATGTACGCATCGCGGAATGGCCGCCCGAGGGAGGATTCTCCAGTGTTTGCGATGTGATGCCGCTCAGCGAACACCAGGCTTTACAAGAGCAGTCGATTGCCCTGTTGCGGGCTATTGGCTGGGAAGGGTGTGCGATGGTGGAGTATCGTTTGGACGATTTGACTGGAGAGGCGGCGCTCATGGAGATCAACGGGCGGTTCTGGGGCAGCTTCCCGCTGGCGGTTCATGCCGGCGCGGGTTTTGCCAGCCTGGCTTATCATGTTCAGGGGCTGGGAGAAATGCCGTTGTTGCCACCCTTGCGTGAGAACCTGCGCTGCCGGATGGTCAGCACTGAACTCAAGCGGCTGGCGCGGCTGTTTTTCCAGCCAGGTCGAATCGTCGATCCGTACTATATGCGTCGGCCAGGTCGTGAATTGGCGCGCTTTGTCCTGGATTTCCTGCGGCCAAACGTGCGTTATTATGTATGGGCGCTGGATGATCCGGGTCCGTTCTGGGCTGATCTGCGTAACTATGGCTGGCGTTGGCTGAGACGGGCTAATCATGACGCTCGTTAACATCCGACGTCTGTATTACCCGGCGAACGCTACATACAGTAATGCAGATCAATGACAATTAAGAACTTCCAGAGTTGATCGGATGGTATTATTAGAAAGGCTATTACAAATCAAAATACCCGCTGTTTTTCTCAAGCTGGTTTCTCTTATTATGCTGTTGCTGGCTTTTTTAGCCAACGGGGCAACAGCATTTATATCTACACGTCTGGTCTTTCCGAATCATGGTTACCTTGGCGTGATACTCGGTATGATTTGTCTATGTCTCGTCGGTGCTGTATTGATCTTTTTTAGAAAAGATGTTGTAGCTGTTATTAGAAAAACTGCTGATTTTTTACCGAATTTAACGATTTTTCATCTTGTTTTTTTGGGTTTATTTTTGCGGATTGTATGGCTTGTCTTATTTCCGGCAGCGCCTGCTTCAGATGGCGCTGTTTACTTGCATCTTGCCCAAAAACTGGCTGCTGGACAGGAATATTCGATTGCTAATACTCGATCTTATTGGCCGCCTGGGTATCCGCTGTTATTGATTCCCTTCGTATGGTTATTGGGTGCAGGATCGCTCGCTGTAGTGTGTTTGAATGTTCTGCTCTATTTTTCCGGGATCATGGGTGTATGGAAACTTGCTGAAGCGTTTGCAGGGGCCAGGGCGGCGCGCCTGGCTTGTTTGATTTTCGCTGTCTGGCCAAATCTGGTTGCGATTATGGGTACGCCCGATAAAGAACAGGCGATCATCGCTTTATTACCTTGGGCTATGCTGTTGTTGTATCGTTCTGTGGATGATTTGCGTATTGCTAGAGTCTTGATTGCTGGTGTTTTGGTAGGATTTGCGGCCCTAGCGCAACCATCGCTCCTGCTATGGCCAACGGTTTGTTTTGCTTTTCTGTGGTTTTGTAGCTCACTACGCATTGCTTTGATCGGTTCTCTGGTATTTGTCCTTGGCATGATACTGGTTATTTCGCCGTGGACAATCCGGAACTGGTCTGTTTTCGACGCTTTTGTTCCGGTCGCGACAAATGGCGGCGGTAATTTGTATCGGGCGAATAATCCGCTGGCAACGGGAGGTTATACAAAACGTGGCGAGGTGGATTTGTCTAATTTGGATGAGCTTGAAGCTAATCATTTGGGGCAAAAGTTGGCGCTGGAGTGGATTGGTTCACACCCTGTTGATTTTTTGAAGCTCTCTTGGGAAAAGATGTTACGATTCATGGGCGATGATGCAGCCGGGTTGTATTCATCACTGAAATTGGGTGGTAGCGCTATGGGCGCTGTTGCTTATCCAATTCTAAAGCTGGTGGCAAACCTGTTTTGGATGGGATTATGGGTATTGATTGCCGTTGGTATTGTTTCCGCAATCGCTGGTCGTTGTTTGATAGAAGAAGTCAGTTGGACCGGGCCAGTTTTGATGTTTCTGTATCTTTTCTCTTTGCATGTAGTTTTTGAAAGTTCAGGTAAATACCATATGCCAGCAGCATGGGCGCTTTGTGTGCTGATTGGATTTCTCTATGGATATGAAGGCAAAAAAAAACATGCAACTTGACAGCAGTATCTTACGTTTTATTTTTGTCGGGGGAATTTGCACTGGGATACAATACATAATTCTGATTGTACTAGTTAACTGGACTGCTTTTTCAGTTGTTTTAGCTTCTGGTTTTGGTTTTTCGATCAGTACATTAGTTAATTATTTTTTGAGTCGATCCTTTACTTTCAGATCAAATGTGCCACATCGTATGGCGTTTCCAAAATTTATATCAGTAGCTGTAACGGGATTATTAAGTAATACGGTTCTAATGATGCTTTTTTATGGTCTATTAGGTATTTATTATCTTTTGTCTCAAATTATTACTACAGGTTTAGTGATGATCATGAATTATCTGGTGAATCGTTATTGGTCTTTTGCACATTCGTCAGCATCTGTTTCAAGCTGATGTCTTGAGGAAATTATCGATGATCAAAATTTCCATTGTCGTCCCTTGTTATAATGAGCAGGATGTCTTGCCGGAAACCGTGGGTCGGTTAATTAAGTTATGTAGTGAGTTGCAGGATAGGAATAAAATCTGTTTGGATTCACAGGTTATTTTTATTGATGACGGCAGCACAGATGCGACATGGCGATTGATCGAAAACTATGCTGCAGAAAGAGATAACATATCCGGGATCAAATTGTCGCGTAATTGTGGACATCAGAATGCGCTGCTCGCCGGGCTGTTGCTAGCTGAGGGGGATGCAGTAATCAGTGTTGATGCGGATTTACAGGATGATTTGGACGCCATTGAACAGATGATTGATGAGTTTATCTCCGGTAAGGATATTGTGTATGGCGTGAGGAAGCGGCGGGATCTGGATACTGTATTCAAGCGATTGACAGCAGAAAGCTATTATCGATTACTCAATTTGATGGGAGTTGATGTGGTTTTTAACCATGCTGATTATCGTTTACTGAGTCGTCGGGCGATTGAGGCTTTGCGACAGTTTCGGGAGGTCAATCTATTTCTTAGGGCGATTATTCCTTTATTGGGATTTTCTTCATCAATTGTTTATTATGACCGCAAGGAGCGCTTTGCTGGTGAATCCAAGTATCCGTTAAAAAAGATGTTGGCTTTAGCATGGCAGGGCATCACTTCGTTTTCAGCGGTGCCCTTGCGTATGATTACTGTCTTGGGGTTTATGATTTTCTTTGGTAGTCTATTAATCACACTATGGGCAATAGGGATTCGGTTATTTTCTGATTGGGCAGTACCTGGCTGGACGTCTACGGTGGTGCCTATCTATCTGATGGGAGGAATCCAGTTGCTAGGTATCGGGATTATTGGTGAATATCTCGCCAAGATCTATATGGAAACTAAATCGCGCCCACCGTTTATTATAGAGAACCGGATTACCTCTCCAAAGTCGATTACCCAGACATAATCTGTAGTTTTGGTGATACTGTAAAAATATATCACGAAAGTCGCTCAGGATGCCCCGCCGCTTGCGGCGGGGTTTTTTACTTAACTTTTTTTTGCTTAGTGCTGCTTAACCGATCACCGAGAAACAGCGGGATGCCAAACAGCTTTTTCATGGGTTCCGGTTCCGGTTCCGGTTCTCGTTCCCAACCCTTGTTTTCTACCCAGTAGCGTGCGGCGACCACCAGCGCCATCAGATTATAGGGGTAATCGAAGTAGGCCAAGCTCAGAAAGGCGCCACCGATGGCGAAACCGACCAGCGATACCTGCGCCATTGCGCCGAATTCAGCGCACCAGGCGGCTTCGGGGTAAGCGCGGGTATTCCTGCGCAACCACGCGGCGCTTCTCCAGGTGGAGATCCACAGCGCGAGGTATAGAAAAAGCCCCACAAAGCCATGTTCGCCGAGCATGGTGAAATAAATGCTGTGGGATGAGACGACGAACGTGGGATCCGGCGCGTAAATTCCATAGATATATGCGTTATAGATGCTGAAACCGCCGCCAAAAAAGCGGTCCTGGGCAAGATGCCACGCCATCCACCAGGCATTCAGCCGCCCCATGGCGGATTGATCCTGCTGATAGGTCTCGATGGTGCCCATGCGCGCCCACCAGTGTTCCGGCATGAACGACAGTACGAAAAAGCCGACAACCGCTATAAGCAGTGCGGTGGAAAATTTGTTCTTGCCCCGCCACCAGAGTAGCCCAAGCATCGCCGTGATCGCCAACAATGCGCCTCGCGAATGGGAGCCGAGCGCCGAGATGCCGCATAGCAACATGATCACGGTCATCAAATGCTTTTGCCAAGCCTGTTGCAGGGTCGTTTGCAGGAAGCGCAACAGGGGGATGGTGATGATCAGCGCCAAAGCCAGGGCATTATTTTCCTCAATATAGGATCCGGACGGTCCGTAGACGCGGAAGTTGCCGCCGGTCAATAGAGTGAAGAGTCCGCCTTTGATGCCGAAAAACGCGACCGAAAACGCCAGTAACCAAGCGAAGATCTGCATTTCCCGCCGGGTGCGCACCAGCATCAGCACAACCAGCACCATCCCGTCGATTTTGATGACTTTTTCAAACGTGTTCAGGCTGCCTTGCAAATTGAAAGCAAATGCCGTAGTAATGCCCATCCAGATCATCAGCAGGATCAGCCAGATGACCGGGGAGCCAATCAGGGGCGAGCGTTTTTCTTTGGTTGCCAGCAAGCCGATCAGCGTACACAAGGCGGCGAACAGGGCGACTGGAGCGTTGACGATGAAACCCCAGGCCAGCCGGTGCGGGTTCATGATGCTGAGCCAGGTCCATAGCATGGCCCCAACGAACGGATGGCGGAGGGCGATCAACCCGCCGGACACCACGATGATTAGAATGAGCAGATCACGCATCTCAGCCTCGGTTGGCAGGCATCATCAAAATAATCTACACTATAGCCTTGAATGAGCATCAATGTTAATCAATAATTTTACTATTGTCTTTGGTTTTTTTCTCAACAATCCTTTATTACAGCCAAGTCGAAAAGAACAGATTAAAAACTATTGATTATGAAATTGACGAGAACCCTGTGGAAGCCCATCACTCTCCTTAAATTGATAGTGACTGTTGCTATTTTTTCATTCATTAGCATTGAGCAGACTTCGCTCGCTGCAGCTCAATGTGGCTCATTAGGTGGTGGCTATGGTCCTTTGGACTACAATGATCCGAATGATCGCAAAGGGCTGAGCGTTGTTGAGCGTCGTCATTTTACCTCCAAGGTTGAAAATCTTATCGGAGGGGAATCCACTTCTTCTATTTTAGCCGATCTTAATTATACTTTGCGCTGGTACCCTAACCATCACCGCGCACTTCTTGCGGTCGCTAAATATGAACTCAGGGAAATCCAGCGGCACCGTCAACAACACAAGGTTTATACACCGCCGGTTGATGGTTTTCCCCAAACGGCTGATTGTTATTTTGATCGCGCCATCCGCTGGCGACCTAATGACCCGAATGTTTATTTGATTCAGGGCATTTACCTGCAATTAAGAGGCGATTTAGATGCGGCGTTGAAAGCTTATAAAAAGTCAGAAAGCCTTCAACCCAATTCAGCCGATTTGCAATATAATCTGGGTCTTTTATACTTTGCTAGAAAACAATATGATCTGGCTAAAGGTCACGCTAAAAGGGCCTATCAATTGGGTTATCCTTTACCGGGCCTCCGTCATAAACTCACTGGCGCTGGCCATTGGCCATGAGGCGTTGTTCAATGAACTCCTGTTCACCTTCTTCCCAGGTTTTTCCTGCCCAAGGAGAAGATACATCATCGGCGCCGCTGGTGTCTGTGATTATGCCTTCCTACAATACGAGCCGCTATATCAGGGAAGCGATCGACAGTGTTTTGATGCAGGATTATCCCAATAAGGAACTGATCGTGATCGACGACGGCTCAACCGATGGGACGGCTGATTTGGTTCGCTCGTATGAAAACCGCTTGCAACTGATCACGCAGCAGAACCAAGGGGCTGCGGTGGCTCGGAATGCCGGACTGGTGGCTGCTAGGGGGGAGTACATTGCATTCATCGACTCAGACGACTGTTGGCTTCCTGGAAAGCTGTCGGCGCAAGTTCGTTATCTGCAAGCTCATCCTAATATTGGCATTGTCTTTTCACGTTGGCAGATTTGGAAACCGGATTTGGATGGCAATTTTGTTATGCCACGCATTCAGGAAACGGAATCTAATCAGGAATCAGACATTGTCCCGGAGCGGTCCGGCTGGCTGTACAATCGCCTGTTATTTGGTTCAATGCTCCATACGATTACGGTGATGGCCCGGCGCACCCTGATCGACCAGGTCGGCAAGTTTGAACCTGAGCTGAAACGTGGCCAGGATTACGATTATTGGTTGAGAGCGTCGCGTTTGACCGAAATCTATCAATTGAATCGGGTGATGGCCCTATATCGCCTGCATGGCAGCGGTTGCGTAACTAAGTACCCGACCATTAACTATGAAGAGGTGGTATTAGAAAAGGCGTTGGCGCGTTGGGGTTTGAAAGGTCCGACTGGCGAATTAACCCCCTTGGCCGATGTACAAAGGCGCTTGGCTGAGATCGGTTTTGGTTTCGGCTATTATCATTATCACGAAGGCGATCCACGCTTGGCTTTGCAGGCATTTGCCCGTTCGGTCACCCGGAGACCGGCTAACCTGCCAACATGGCGCTATCTGATCATGAGTGCGCTGAAATTGGGAGTGAGTCGGGTGGTTCGAACCGTCCAAGGCATCGCCAAACTGCAACCGGGTCAGCCCTGATGGATCAATTGCGCGCCATTCTCAAGCTGCTGGACCGCCGCGAGCGCTGGCAGTTGAGTTTGATTTTGCTGGTCATGATCCCGAATGCGCTGATGCAGGTAGCAGGAATTGCTTCGGTGATGCCGTTTATTGCCGTGCTGGCGCAACCCAGCCTGATTGAGGACAATCATCTGTTAGCTAGCGTGTATCAGGGTCTGGAGTTTACATCTGCCAACCGGTTTCTCATGGCTCTGGCGGGGGCGGCATTGCTGGCGTTGTTAATGAGCAATGCGCTGGCGGCGCTAACGACCTGGTTGATTGTCAGGTTTACCTATTTGCGGGTACATAACCTTTCCAATCGGTTGTTGTCCCTGTATCTGCACCAGGAGTATGAATTTTTCCTGGCGCGCAATCCGTCCGATTTGACCAAGAATGTCATTAACGAAGTGAATCAATTGGTCAGTGGCTATATCATGCCGTTGTTGCAAATGCTGGTCAGAGGTATGGTGCTATTGGCGATCATTGCGTTGCTGGTGTTCGCCGATCCAGTGCTGGCGCTGATTGTGGCGATTTTAATCGGCGGCGCTTATAGTGGTATTTATTTGTTTTTTCGTAAAATGATCGCGCGGCTGGGCGAGAATCGTTTGCGGGCTAATGCGCGCCGTTTCAAAGTCACGCATGAGGCATTCGGCGCTATCAAGGATCTGAAGGTGCTGGGGCGCATTGATTATTATACGAGCGCTTATCACAAGGCTTCTTATCAGTTTGCGGTAAATCAGTCGGCGCAATCGCTGATTTCCCAGATACCGCGCTATTTGCTGGAAACGATAGCGTTTGGGATGATTCTAGTCATTGCGCTGTATTTGGTAGTGGTTGGGCAGTCGATGCAGAGCGCGATTCCGTTGATTAGCTTGTATGCCATGGCCGGTTATCGACTCATGCCGGTCATGCAGCAAATTTTTCAGGATGTGGCGACGTTGCGATTTCATACGCCAGTGGTGCAATATCTGCGTGAGGAAATGTTGGCGAAGCCCGTTGGTGGGATGAGTGAGGCGTCGCCTGATACGCTTGAAACGGCGGCTGAGACAGCGCGGTTGCCGCTTCAGCAGGCGCTGGAGTTGCAGGGGATCAGCTATTGTTACCCCCGGATGACGGAACCGGTTTTGAAGCAGGTTTCGCTGACGATTCCGGCGTACACTACGGTGGCCTTTGTCGGTGAGTCGGGTGCGGGTAAAAGCACCCTTGTTGATATTATTCTGGGCCTGTTGCAACCGACGGCTGGTGCCATTTTGGTCGATGGAACGCCCTTGACCCGGCGCAATCTGCGAGCTTGGCAACGGGATATTGGTTATGTGCCGCAGGCGATTTATTTAGCAGATGATACCTTGCGGCGTAATATCGCCTTGGGTATTCCCGATCGGTTGATCGATGATTCGAGCGTCGAGCGGGCGGCGCGCATGGCTTCGATCCATGATTTCATTGTTAACGATCTGCCCCAGGGCTATGAGACGATCGCCGGTGATCGGGGGGTGCGGTTGAGTGGTGGGCAACGGCAACGGATCGGGATTGCCCGTGCGCTTTATCATAATCCGGATGTGTTGATTCTGGATGAAGCAACCAGCGCCCTGGATGGCAGCACCGAGGCCGCAGTGATGGACGCCATACAGAATTTGTCGGGGCAAAAAACCATCGTGATGATTGCTCATCGATTGACTACCGTGCGGGATTGCAGCCGGCTCTATTTATTAAAGCGTGGTGAGTTAATCGGTAGTGGTTCGTTTGATGAATTGCTGGAAGTTAGTCCTGAGTTTCAGCGGATGGCGGCCCCGTTGAGCAGCAATTCCGCAGATGAAGGATTTTTTGCATAACAAACAACAGGATGATCATCGATGCAGTTCGACAACAATGAATCCAAGGTCGCCGTCCTCATCCCGTATTTTCAGCGACGTCCGGGAATCCTCGAAGGGACAGTCCGCTCGGTATTCGCTCAACAGGGATTTAGTGATTATCAAGTGATTGTCGTTGATGATGGTTCGCCGGTGTCAGCCGAATCTGAATTGGCTAACATCACGGAAAACCGGGAAAAGATTACCATTATCAAACAGGCTAATGCGGGTCCAGGTGCGGCTAGAAACACGGCGTTGGATCATGTGCCTGCTGATGCCTGTTATATTGCTTTCCTGGATTCAGATGATCAGTTGGAACCTTCGTATCTGGCTGATGCGGTATTTTCACTGAACAAGGGTTATGATTTGTTTTTCGGTAATAGCCGACGAGACGATATCGAAAAGTCACGTTTCGAGTGGGATGCTGTGCCAAGTGCGATACTGGATTTAGCCCGGCATCGGCTCATTGATGAAGATCGTCAGTTGTATGAATTTCAAGGTGATTTCTTTGACTTTGTTGTATTCCGCAGCAATATTATCGGACCCTCTACCATGGCTTACCGCTCAGCAGCCGGGGCTGGCGTCCGGTTCAATGAACAAATCTATAATGGACAGGATCGGGTTTTCAAGCTGTCTTTGTGCAAGCAAATAAAAAAAATCACTTTTTCCCCGAAAATATATGCTCAGGAAGGAAAAGGCATCAATATCTTCGATAGCGCCGGTTGGGGATCGGAACGTTCGCTGGCGCTGCTGTCCAGCTATATCGATATGTGCAAGTATATTTTAGGGCATATCTCGATGAATGAGCGGCAAACGGCGCATGTTCGGCAGCATCTTGCTCGAACTCGCTATACTTTCACAGCGAGTATGCTGCACAGCGCCAAGCAAAGAAAAAAAATCGATTGGCGGGTAGTTGGAAAAACCTTTGCTTCAGATCCGGCAACCGTCATCTGGTTTTTGCCTAATGCGGTGAAAGTTGCCGTCAATAAAGTCCGGGTTAAATCGTCTTAATCTGTGCGCTCTAATTAGCCTGAAAGAGGTTTCTAAGAATGGATGATATTAATATCAACTCATTGGGACTCGAAGGGCAGCTGTTTTTTGCCGCAAAGACTACAAACAGAGGGGTAGAGACCGTTGGGATTCCTCATTTGGTGCGTGGGCAAAAGTTGCCGCCTGCACAACCCAATGGGCTGCATGATGGGGTTTTCATGGAGTGGAACTGGGACGGTCAGCGACTTGTCGTGCAAAATGATCGCTATGGTATGTCGCCGCTTTTTTATTCTTGTTATGCAAATGACATCTGGATTTCCCCTTCGATTTATCCGGTGCTAGAAGGTAATGCGCCAAAGGGCTTGGACTATGCTGCCTTGTCGGTACTTTTACGCATGGGCCACTTGATTGGCAACGATACGCCATTTGAGTATATCAAGGTGTTACCGCCAAACAGCACCCTGACTTGGGAGCAAGGGCAAATTAGCATCGAGTCAGGGAATTTACCAATTAGCCAGAGGATTGATAAAAACTTGTCCTTTGATGACGCAGTTGATCAATTTTCTCTGCTCTTTGATCGGGCGGTTCAAAAGCGACTTCCAAAAGATGATGATTTTATTGTCCCGTTGAGCGGCGGTAGGGACTCGCGGCATATTCTTTTCGCATTAGATGCGCATGGGAAAAAACCGAAAACTTGTGTGACGTTGCAGTATCGCCCTCCAGCGACTAATGAAGATGCCAGGGTTGCCGAATTAATTGCTGATGAAATGGGCATTCCGCATGTCGTCATCGAAAAAGCACCATCCTGGTTTCATGCGGTTCTGAAGGATGTTCACCTCACTAACCTGTGCGGTGGCTCTCATGCCTGGGTATTGCCTTTAGCTGCTTGGTTGACTAACCGGACGAATACAACTTATGACGGTCTAGCAGGTAGTGTGTTGTCTGGCGGATTTTTGACTGACGAAAAGAAAGTTCAGTTATACAACGAAAACTGTCTTGAGGAATTAGCGTCAATCTTACTTTCTGAAGGTGGCAAAGAGGGTTTTAATCAGACGGTTCTTAATCGAGATTTCTACCAGAAAATATCACTATCTATTGCTATACAACGTATGGTTGAGGAATTGAAAAGACATGTAAATATGATCAATCCTATGTTGTCTTTTATTTTTTGGAATAGAACGCGACGTGGAATTAGTCAAATTCCTTTTTCAATCTTATCACATATTCCTGTTGTGCATTGCCCTTATCTTGATCACGATTTATATGATTTCGTAACTGGTCTTGATGCATCGTTTTTCCTTGGTAACAAGTTGCATGATGAGGCGATTACAAGAACATACCCCAAATATGCTCATTTACCTTTTGAAGATAAATCGAAAAAAGCTAGCTATCAAAAAAATGATTATGTCTATTTTAGAGATTCTCTTAAAAATTTATTGATTTATCTTATGCAACAAGGTTTTCATTCTTCCAAGCTTGTACGTAAGGGGTACCTTTATCCAAAAATTTTATTTGATTTAACTAAGCCAAATTGTCAATTGCCTTGGTATTTGATATCGACTGTTTATTGTCTTGAGTTTGAAAAATTATATAATAATTAGGTCTTTCAAGGGCTATATGGGGTCGCATCACTTGCAAATTACCTGGGTTTTAGTCGATTTTTAAAACTACGTATGACCTTGGTGAACCCTTTAAGGATTATATTTTTATCTAGCAACCCGTTTTCAAATGCCTCGTCCAAAGCCCACCAAAACCGCATCGGCGCACGAGATAAGCGCCCATATCGAAGACCTATACAGGCTATTCGTTTCATCAAAGGAAAATTCTTTCTAAGATACAGGTGAAGCACTATTCCTGGCCAGCCATCTTCTACCTTGTGTTTAAAAGACTCCTTATAATTTTTCTGGTACTCAGGATTACTTACATAGCATTCGGTTGCTGCGTAGAGGGCATAGCCAGTTTGCTGCATCCATCCATATCGATCCGTGATTCCGTTGCTTAAGAACAAACATTCAAGCGAAATATCCGCTAAATGGGCAAATGCTCCATACTGTGCAGTATTTATCTGCACAGCATAGTCATTAGCAGCCTTGTAAAAAGGAGAAGTGAGGGTACTTCGGAGAGCTATATCCCTCCAAATTGCCAGATTCATACCGATGGCGATAGGCCATGACCGTTCAAATAGAAGTTGTAAAGGATCATTTAGCACATGTATGGAACCATCAAGTGGTGCACCAGTAATCTTGGATCGAGTCGGCCTATCCCTTGACTTGATCCAAGTCACACCACAAGCCGCTACACAATTCGGATATTTAATCAGGGCTTGTCGGAGGCTTTGAATTCTATGCGGTAGAGAAATATCACCCGCATCATTAAATACAATGATGTCGGATTTGGCAAAGGTTACTCCAGCATATCTCGCCATGGCAGCGCCAGTATTAGCTTGTCTAACTACCCGTATTGCTGGACCAAACGACTCTGCGATGAGAGCATCCGAATGGTTATGGGAACCATCATCGACTACAATAATTTCGTCAGCAGGATACGATTGGGATAATAACGAATTCAATGTATCTACCAAAGCAGTTCCAGCGTTATAACATGGAATAATCACAGCAACGGTTGGATTCGACTTGTTTACTGATGTCATTGATAAGCCACTTAAACAAGGGTTAAAGTCAAATAATGGTATCAGATTAATCGGCTGCCGCAAAAGTTTGGACAAGTTCAAGCGTCCACACTGGTACCCAAGAAACGAAATCATAGCTTATCAGGATTTATGCGGCAACCTACTAGATAAATGGCGGAATTTGTCGTAGCATGGACATTCGTCTCTGAGACTCATTTTCATAAGGTGGCTTTAACCTACACGAAAGGCGATTGAGCTGTGGTGCAAATTTCTGAATTCAGATATTTGTACAGGACAAAAAATGGTGGTAGTCCTGAAATATGAGTGATATTGTGATAGAATTAGGTTGATTTATAAACCTAAGGAGACCTCACGATGAACTGCCCAAATTGTTGCTCTCATCATATTGTCAAAAATGGGAGTTTGGGTAATGGAAAACCTAAATTTAAATGCAATACCTGTGGGAGACA
>Ga0272412_1000035_pt1 | contig 24579 bp, 2 predicted proteins | sample WWTPWeurt_MetaT_FD_193540 | JGI IMG/M metagenome (GOLD analysis project Ga0272412, IMG submission 193540) | Metatranscriptome of activated sludge microbial communities from WWTP in Nijmegen, Gelderland, Netherland - WWTP Weurt (Metagenome... | ecosystem: Engineered > WWTP > Aerobic digester >...
CTCCGGCTCTTTTTAAATAACTATAATCAGTCTTTAGAATTTGAGAATCTTAAATTCTGTTCTTCTGTTTTCCTGATGTTCAGTGTCGGTACAAGGAACCACCATTGTTCCTTCGCACTGACATTTATTTACTAGTCTGCTTTCTCCATAGCCAGCTGCTATCATGCGTCTTGCCTCTACACCCTGAGAAGCTATATAATTTACGGAACTCTCAGCACGCTTACTGGATAGCTGCATGTTATACTTAGCAGTAGCACGACAATCCGTATGTGAACTTAACTCAATTTCCATAGTAGGATTATCTTTCATAACCTTAACCAGCTTATCCAGTTCCTTGGCCGCATCCGGGCGAATAAACCACTTGTCAAGATCATAATAGATGTTTTCAATTTTAATAGCAACACCTTTCTTCACCTTTTCCAATTCAAGAACTGAGTAAATAGTTGATGGTGCTTTTTTACCAATGGTTGATTGAGTAGCTGTTACTGTCAGATATTTTGTGTCTGGCTCACCGGTCTCTTTTGAAGCCTCCAGACGATAGTTTGTGTTCGGCTCGAGCGTAAAGACACATTTACCATCTTTATTGGTAGAACACAATTCGTCTTTATTCGTTGTCAGATTAGTTACTTTCACTTTAGACGCCTCCAATGGGTCTCGAGTGCGTTTATCCAACACAGTAACCTCCAAATTAATACCACCTTCAGCAACCATTGGAATCTTTACTAGTTCAGGTTTCTCTTTTACATCAAAAACCAACTCTGCAGGCAGATAACCTGGTTTAGTAGCGTAGAATTTATATTTCTTGTTTGGTGTTGCTGCAAAGGAAAAATCTCCCTCTTTTCCAGATTTAAGTTTTCCTTTTTCAACCTCTTCATCTTTCATAATTACCTGGGCATCGGTAATTGGCAGACCTGTAGCAGCATCAAATACAATTCCGTTCAAGATGACACCTTTTTTAGTAAAGCTATAAATATCATCATCTCCTTTTCCCCCTTCTCTGTTAGAGCAAAAATAGCCTTTCTTGTTGTCCTTGTTGATTACATAACCAAAGTCATCAGCATTTGTATTGATTGGATATCCTAAATTCTCTGCATCAGTCCAATTGGTGATTTTGTTGCCGGTTTTAATTAATGTAGAAGAAAATACATCTAAACCACCTAACCCAGTGTGACCACTGGAAGCAAAATAAAGTGTTCCGTCTTCAGCAATATTCGGGAACATTTCATCGCCAGAAGTATTAATTTTAGGACCCAAGTTCACCGGAGTGCCCCATTGCCCTCCAATTTCTCTTGAAGATACGTAAATATCTACACCACCATAGCCCCCCGGCTTATCGCTTGCGAAATAAATTGTTTTACCATCCTTGGTTAAAGAAGGATGTCCTACAGAGTATTCTTTATCATTAAAAGGAACCGCCTCAATCAACTCATCGCCCCAACGGTTTTGGTCAGGCAACCAAACAACTCTATAAATTTTAAGCTTAACTGTTTTGTCAGCAGATGGAAATGCGCGCTTACCATTATAATTACTTCTGTCAATGTACAACTCCTGCATTTTATCATTGTAACAAGTTGTCCCTTCGTGATACTTCTTATTTGGCTGATGACCACGCATGATTTCACAAGATGTAATATCACCGGCAGTGTCACTTTTAAAGGCTTGATAGATTTGCAGGAAGTTACTATGAGTCCAGTTATCTTTATATACCAGATAGGCATCTGGCATACGATTAGAACAAAAATAAATTCCCGTATCCTTATAAAGTGTTACTCCAAAATCCGAATTAGCGGAGTTAATAGCCTCCACATTTTTAACATCGTAAAAACCCCTGTCTTTACTCAATTCCTCAACTTTATCAATTCCGTTCAATCTCTCCTTGACGCTGTTATCTGCAGGAACTACATCCAAATACTGTTTATAATATACTTTAGCGTCAGCATATCTCTGGTTCGATCTCAAAGCCTCTGCATAGTAAAGCTTGTTGATTACATTGGCATTCTCATTCTTCGCTAATTCAGCGTAATACTTTTCAGCGTTAGGGCCGTCATTAATTAATCGATAGCTATCAGCTATCTTTTGAAGCACTGATACGTTAGCATTGTCCTTTTTAAGCGCACGCTCGTAAAACATAATCGCCTTACGATAATCAAACTGTTTGTAATACCAATCTCCAACTTTTACAATTGGCTTTTCTGCCAAGGCTGTACCCGCAAAGAGCAGGCAAGTGGCAAATAAGGTCAGGGGAGTCTTCAAATTCATAGTCTTATAATTTAGGTGTTACCTTGAAGTCTTTTAGAAATACTTAATAAATCGAGGAGTTACAAATCTCTTCTTGTTGTAGAAGAAATCATAGCCAATCATAATTTCGTGAGTTCCGGTAGTGAACTTTCTCAAAGCTGTAATCTCCGCATCATAACAATAACCTACCTGTAGCTGAGGAGTGGCTTTAAACTGTATAAATGCATTAGCTGATTGACCCACATACTTCCTGCTTTGTTGACCATCTCCGGCTGTTCTATATCCAACTCCTAACCAAACTCTATCTATAAATAATAAAGCAACGTTGATATCAAACTGAGGTATGTTCTTAGGTAAACCTTTCTGCCATTTCATTAAGAAAGAAGGACGAACCTTTACTACAGAAGCCTCTTTTCCAAATACATAACCGGCAGTAAACAAATAATGGTTGTATTGGCGGGCAATAGATGTTCCATAATCTGAAACACCCGTCTTATCTCTAAGTTTGGATGGCAGTAAGTGAGGAACGGATGCGCCAACAAAGTATCTCTTACCATACCAATAAATACCAAATCCGATGTTAGGAACAAAGAGATTTTCGTTCAAGGAGAAAGCATTGTCCGGATTTGTTACATCACCCAGCTTGGCACTTCCGTTATTCTGATAGTAATATGAGAATGAAGCTTGTATACCAAAACATAAGCGAGATTGCTTAATTCTTAAACGATATGAGAATGCCGGAGTAACTGAAAAATTATTAGACAAACCCAGTTTATCGTTTGATATCGTCAGCCCGATAGCATATTGATCCCTGCGAAAGGGTGTATGAACACTTATATTGGCGGTTTTAGGAGCTCCCTCCAAACCTGCCCATTGATGGCGGTATATTCCCATTACACTAATAGCCTCATTGCTACCAGCATATGCAGGATTCAGGAATAATCCATTAAACATGTACATACTGTAGGCAGCATCTTGCTGTGCGTATACACCTGTAAAAGCTGCAACAAGCATCAGGGTTGATATTACTAACTTCTTCATAGACTAAATTTTACGGTTAAATGTTTTAAAAATGGTCTTCGCGAATGTTATCGCGAAGACCACATTATTTTTTATCTGTGAATTACAACAAACTTCGCTTCACGTTTACCACTACCATCGTTGTATTCGTAAATCAGGTAATAAGTTCCATCCGGAAGCACAACTCCCTGCATGTTCCGGCCATCCCAGTTATTGGTATAAGGTCCTTCACTGAACCAAACCTCAACACCCCAACGGTCGAATATGCGCAAAGTTGCATCCGGATAATTGCTGTTACATGGTATCAGATACTCATCGTTTACGCCATCACCGTTTGGAGAGAATCCATTAGGGATGTAACAATCTACAGTAGTATCAACCACCGTAATACAAACTGTAGCTGTATCACAGTAGCTATAGTTTCCACTTACCGCACAAACCAGATAAGAGAACAGCTCTCCGCCCTCGAAATTATTGTTAGGTGTGTAGGTCACAGAGTTATCTGGATTGACAACTGCCGTTCCGTTTACAGGAAGTGTAATTAGACTAACTGTTGTATCTGCAGCTACAGGAAGGATATCATTATCCAATACACGAATCGTAATTGGTGAATTCAGATATGCAGTATCTAGATCACAAGGTTCATCCACAGCTTGAATTAATGGATCAACAACAGTGATAATCACTACAGATGTGTCACAGTAGCCCAGGGTATCACAAGCGATAATACAGAAGGTATCGTTGCCGATGAAACTTTGATTCGGAATATACACGAAACACAAACTATCGCTCAATATCTCTACTGTTCCATTTTGCGGATCACACAGACTTGTAATGGTTGGGTTGTTATTTCCAACAATGACACCATCCAGGCAAATGGTATCCGGACACATTACGCATGTTGTGTCGTAGATAGTATCCAACTGAGTAGGAATACATGCCAATACCTGAACTACTATCACGTTGGTGTCACACTTACTAGGCAAGCCGTTATCACAAGTGTAATATCTGAGAGAGAATGCACCTGCAGTTCCATTTGACTGGAAGGTTACATTACATCCATCCACAGCTACTACTTGACCAAGATTATTTGGTATAGCTGTACCAAAGCCTGAAATGCTTAATGTGTTACCGTCCGGATCCGTATCATTAGCCAATACGCAGATAGTAGCTGTATCGTTTATACACATACTCAAGAAGTCCTTCTGAGCATCTGGTTTTTGGTTGCAATTAACCAGCACTATCAACAAACCGGTATCTGCACCACAATAGCTTGATATTGCGTATTGAACAGTATCCAATCCACAATGGTTAGCATTTGGTGTGTAAGTAACGGTGCTTCCGTTTAGAACGACAGATCCATGTGCCGGGCCTGAAAGTATGGTTGTTGAAGCTGTAACACCATAGGTAACATCATTATTCTGAACATCTATAATCAGCACATCGCCAGGTATGATAGTTGAGCTATCAGTGTTGGCAACTGGTTTTCTACAGCAATCAATATATATACATACATCAACTGTGTCTGTAGCACCATGAATATCCTGAATTACATAGCTGATTGTGTCTGTATAATCGCAGGTGTCATTAGCTGGTACATAATGTAATGAACCATCTGCATTTACAGTAGCTGTTCCATGAGTAGTTCCAGCAATCGGCAATACTGTGCTCACCCAGAAAGAATCCAGCTCCGGATCAAAGTCATTAGCCAACACGTTAATATCAATTGGATTCTCTCTTCCGGTCACATTGTTTCCACAATCAGCAACACCTTGAACAGAGTTATTGATATAAATCACCACATCTGCTGTATCGCATGAATTAGGATTAGCCACCTCACAGATTACATAACAGAATGTATCCGGATTTAACGCATTTGCATTAGGACCAGGAACATATGTTATCGCATTTCCATTAGAAGTTACAGTAGCTAAGCCATCCGCAGCAGGACATGGTATTACAGTAACAAGAATTGCGTTGCCATCTGGGTCATGGTCGTTACCTAACACATTCACAACAACCGGAGTTCCATAATCTGTAGTTTCGAAATCATCTACCGCTACAGGAGGATGATTGCTATTAGTAGTAGAATCAACATAAATGGTAATCACAGCTGTATCACAAGCGTTATAAGGATCGCATATAACGTAGGTAATCTGATCAATACCAACCACAGGCGAATTGTAACTTACAGTTCCATTAGGATTAACATTTGCAGTTGCTCCCGCTAAAAGAGGACCACTTAGAATGGTTACATTTAGAGGATCTCCATCCGGATCAAAGTCATTAGCCAATTCATTAATAGTTGTTCCTGTAGACACTGTTGTAATAACGTTATCATCGTTAGCAACTGGTGGCTCGTTCAATGAGTCACATACTATTACCCTTACAGTAATTAAGTTAGTGTCACACAACGAGAATGGAGGTATTCCACTTTGATCACATACATAGTATGGTATAAAGTAATTGCCTGGCAGGTCTGCACTGAATACAACTGCGCCATTACCTGTAACATTAAATGCCCATGTAGAACCAACAGGTCCGGTCACAGAACCGTAACTGAAGCTAAGCGGATCGCCATCCGGATCAACAACGGCAGAAGATACGTTGATACCAATCGAAGTATTGTTACATACAGTAACATTTATCTTTTCGGCAATCGGTGCGTTATTGGTAGGTAATACCACAATTGTCACAGTGCCGGTATCACAAGCGCCTGATGTATCACAAACCGAAACACATATTACCTGCGTGCCGGTCCAGTTCAGTGTTGGTGTATAGATTACACATCCATTTTCAACTGAAACTGTTCCATTTAATGTCTGACAAGCATATGCGTTAACTGTTAATGTAGAAGACGCATTATCCACATCAACTATAATCGGGCATACCGTATCAGTTGTATTTTCATAGATAGTATCGGTAATATCTGTAATAACCGGAGGATCGTTTATAGGACAGATATTGACTAATACAGTGCCTGTATCACAAGCATTCGGGCAATTTGTATTACACAATATATACGTAATAACATCAACCCCGTTATAGTTGAGGTTAGGTGTATAAGTTATACTTCCACCATTCACCGAAGTAACGCCATTAGGAGAAGAAAGTACGGTAACTGTATTACTGTTTCCTTCCGGATCCGTATCATTACCGGTAACATCAACCACTACAAATTCTTCTTCACATGTATTAGCGGTATCTGCATTGGCAACCGGATTCTGGTTTACATGTATGCAAATGGTATCGCGAGAAATACAACCGTTCGGTGTATTAATCGCTGTTCCTATGATACAATAATCAACACCTGTAGGAGTTACGGTAATTGGATTCAAACCAGATCCTATGTTAGAGCCTCCTAATACAGACCATGCAATATTAAATACATCGAAACTGTATGTAGGTGTTACTACAGCATTAGCACCAGCACAAACGGTGTTAGATGATACTGACAGATCTAATACCGGAACATCTTTCACATTGACAGTGAATGTTGCTGTATTCGAACAACCTGTTTGAGGATCAGTATATGAATACGTAATTACACTATTTCCAATTGTAGCTGCGGAAGGACAGAAAGTATTGCCTGAAATTCCGCTACCACTGAAAGTTCCTCCAGCCGGAGTTCCTGTGAGAGTAGCGCATGCATCTGCACGGCAATAGTTAGCATTTAATCCGCTAAATGATACAACCGGTAGAGGATTTACCGTAATACAAACAGTTGTATCATCCGTGCAACCTGTCGCTGGATTGGTGTATTCATAAGTAATGCACCAGTTACCTACTGAAATAGGTTGGAACACATTACCTGTAACAAATGGTCCTGTAAAGGTACCTCCGGCCGGAACACCTGCCAACAAGACATTAGGACTACCCACACAATATTGAGGTAATAATGGAGTAGTTGCTCCAACAATACTTACTTCTGTTGGTGTATTAACAACCACAAGAACGGTATCAGAAGCCTGACAGCCATCCTGGTCAGTTACAACAACAGTATAGGTAGTTGTTCCGGTAGGACAAGCCTGAGGGTGAGCAGATGTAGGGTCGGTTACTCCCGTTCCTATCCAGTTGAATATATAAGGGCCAACACCTCCTGAAACCGTGGGTGAACCACCCAATGTTACACAACCTGAAACATTAGAACACAGACTTCCAACATTTACACCTGCTTCTACAAACAAGGTATTTGGAAGAACTGTTACCTGAACTTCGTCATTTGCACGGCATCCAAAACTGTCTATAACAGTTACAGTATATAGCGTAGTAAATCCTAAGTTTCGGACTGTTGGATTAGAGGCCGCTATATTGCTGAGTGCAACTGGTGGATTCCACAGGTAGGTATAAGGTGACTGACCTCCCGATCCTGTAGGAGAACCACCTAATACTGCACTATCAGCACTACAAGCTGTGATAGTGGCATCAGGTCCGGCACTTGCTGTTGGATTAGTTCTCAGATTTATATTAACAATATCCGAAGCTGAACATCCTAATGAATCGGTTACTGTTAATGTATAAGACGTATTGGATAAAGGTGTAGCTGTCGGATGATCTGTGTTGCTAGGGAAAGCACCTGCACTCCACTGATATGTGTAAGGCAACGTACCTCCTACAGCAACCGGATTACCACCCAACACGATAGATGTCGCTCCGCATATTAGTGTGTCAATACCTGCATCTACAGAAATCAGAGGACTTACATTAACAACCATAGAGTCGGTAATGAAACAGCCCAATTGATCGGTTACTGTTAAGTAATATGTAGTTGTGTTAAGAGGCGAAGCACAAGGATTAGCAATAGATGCATCTGAAAGGCCGGCAATAGGAGCCCACTGATAGATGTAAGGTGTTACACCTCCGGTTGCAGTAGGACTACCACCAATCTGAACGCAACTTGTACTGTTAGCACAGAATACTTTGTTAGTTCCGGCATCAACATCCAAGGTTGTTGGATTTACGGTAACCGTTATTTGATCTACCGATGAACAGCCTGTGGCATTATCAGTTACAGATAATGTATAAGTAGTTGTCACGGTAATATTAGAAACAATCGGATTAGGAATTGTCGTGCCATTTAATCCAGTAGAAGGAGACCATGCAAACGAGTAGTTTCCAGATCCTCCAGTGGCAACCGGTGACCCACCGATTACTACAAAGGCACCAGGACAACTGGTAATTGTCTTATCCTGACCGGCATCAGCAAAAACACCTGCGTTTACGTTAACATTCTGGCAGGTAGATGAAGAACATCCTACTGCGTCAGTAACAGTTACACAATAAGCAGTTGTAACCAGAGGAGTTGCCACCGGATTACCAGATGTTGTGCTTGACAAACCTGTTCCAGGACTCCAAGAGTAAGTATAGTTTGGTGTTCCACCGCTACCCGTTGGGTTACTTCCAAGTAATGCACTTCCGCCCTGACAAATTGCAGTATCAGGAGAAACCGAAGCTGTTACAGCTGGGTTAGCATAAACAACCATTGAGTCAATAGCTACACAACCTAAAGCATCTGTCACCAATAATACGTATGTAGTAGTATCCGTTGGATTAACATCCGGATTAGCAATATTGTTAGCATTGCAAATTCCTGCCACAGGAGACCATTCAATTAAGTATGGTGTTGAACCGCCACTCACTGCGGTGGTTCCTCCAATAGTAATACATGTTGGCTGTCCAGCACAAATACTCTTATCGTTACCAGCATCTGCTGTAAGTGTTGACTGAACAACGCTAATCAATGTTTGATCTATAGCCGTACATCCGTTGGCATCAGTAACTGTTAAATTGTACGTAACAGATTGAGCCAGGTTGCATACGGAAGGATTAGCCAAACCGGTATTATTTAACCCAGCAGAAGGCGCCCATGCATATAAGTAACCACCACCACCACCGGTTGCAGTTGGAGTGCCCCCTATAGTGATGCAAGCATCAGGACATGCTACCAGAGTTTTATCAACGCCTGCGTTAGCTGTAGGGTTTTGATTGACACGAATGGTCACACTGGCATTGTTGCTGCAACCCAAAGAGTCAGTAGCAGTAACTACATATGTTACATTATTGGTTGGACATACTGTAGGATTAGCTACAGTTGTTGGTGTAGAGAAGAAGAATGTCGGTGTCCAGTTGAACGTGTATGAACCTGTTCCGCCAGAAGCCGTAGGTGCTCCGCCTAAGTCAACACAAACACCCGAACAGATTGTATCCGGAACACCTGCATTCACAATAGGGCGAGGATTTATGGTAATTCTTACCGTGTCTTCTGCTATACACCCTGTTGCATCTTTAACTGCAACAGAATATGTAGTTGATGTGAGTGGGGTAGCAACCGGATTAGCCAAAGTACTATCATTCAATCCTGCAAGCGGTGTCCATGTGTATGTATACGAAGGAGTTCCACCAACTGCTGTTGGTGAACCACCCAAAGTTACAGAGACAGAAGCTCCTTGACAGAAAGCAACGTTGTTTCCTGCCTCGGCAACTAATGAAGGATTATTTACTATCACTACCACCTGATCAGTCGCTGAACATCCAAACTGATCGGTTACAGTAACCGTATAATTTGAAGATGAGCCTATATGACTAACGTATGGATTAGCAATTACATCTGAACTCAGACCCAATGCAGGACTCCATGTATATACGTAAGTTCCACCTCCACCTGTGGCAGTTGGAGAACCGCCAATCTGAACACTATCAGCAGAACATGCAACCAGAGTTTTATCCAAACCAGCATCGGCAACAGGATTTGAACGAACAGCTACGGCTATATTATCGGTTGCAGAACAACCATTAGCATCGGTTACTACCAACACATAAGTAGTAGTAATTACAGGATTAGCTGTAGGATTAGAAGCCGAAGAGCTACTCAATCCTACTCCTGGGGTCCAGCTATAAGTATAACCAGCAGTTCCGCCTGAAGCGGCAGGATTACCACCTAAGTTCACTGAAGAACCAAAGCATATAGCCGTATCATTACCAGCATTTGCTGCCGGTGCAGGGTTAACTATAACTGTGGCTGAATCTATAGCCACACATCCCTTAGAATCTGTAATGGTAACATAGTACTTAGTGGTAGAAGATGGTGAGGCTAACGGGTTGGCAACAGAAGCCAGTCCACCTGACCAGGAATAGTTGTAAGCAGGGGAACCACCTACAGCAGTCGGTGAACCACCTAAGGTAACACTTCCCGCACTTCCGGCACAATATGATCCTCCGTTTCCTGCATCAGCACTTAGGTTACTTGAAACAACATTAACCAAAACCGCATCTTCAGCAGTGCAACCGTTTACATCGGTTACCACTAAAGTATACAATTGTGAAGCATTAATTCCCTTAACCCAAGGATTAGTTACCGTTATATTACCATTAAGACCGGTTGAAGGGCTCCAGCTATAAGTATAATTTGGAGTTCCGCCCGAACCTGATGGGGAACCGCCAATTTGTACACTATCTCCGCCACATGATGTAAGAGTTTTATCAACTCCTGCGTTAGCAACAGGATTAGGACGAACCGTAACAGTTACAGCATCCGTTGTAACACATCCATTAGAATCGGTCAATTGAACCGTATATGTAGTCGTAATCAGTGGGCAAGCCAATGGATTAGGCGTATTGTTAGCATTTAACCCAAGCGTAGGTGTCCAAGAATATTGATATGGCGTAGTTCCCGCACTACCTGTAGGATCAGCTCCAATAATAACACAGAAGCCAGAACAGATCGTTGTATCAAGACCAGCGTTAACAGCTGGTGCAGGGTTAACATTAACTGATACTGAATCAAAAGACTGGCAGCCTTTAGCGTCAGTTACAGTAACATAATATTTGGTAGTTCCGTTAGGAGTAACTACAGGATTAGATAAAGAACTTGTAAATCCGGCAGGAGCAGATGCCCATGTATAAACATAAGGTGATGTTCCGCCAACAGCTGTTGGATTACCGCCTATGGTAATTGAGCCTCCTGCATTAGCACATAATGTTCCTGCATTACCGGCATCAGCTTGTAATGTGCTTTGAGTAACATTTACAGTTACAAAGTCACTTCCCTTACATCCATAAACGTCCGTTACCTGTAATTGGTAAGAAGTTGTAGACGTAATACCAGTAACACATGTGTTAGCTGTAGTGGTGCTAGTTAATCCTGTAGATGGAGTCCATACGTATGTATATGGAGTAGTTCCGCTTGTTATGTTAGCAACAACACAAGCAGTATCTGCTGCGCAGTTAACCAATGACAGGTCAGAACCAGCGTCAACAATCGGATTATTTCTTGGTGTTACAGTTACCTCATCCAGAGTTGAACAACCCTTGCTATCGATAACAATTAACTGATAGGTGGTTACAACAGCCGGTGAAGCCAACGGATTGGCAACATTTGGCAATGATAATCCGGTGGTAGGTTGCCATGAATAGCTATATCCAGGTGTTCCACCAGAAGCGGATGGACTACCTCCGATAGAAATAGTGCTACCAATACATACGGTTGTATCTGGTCCGGCACTTGTTACAGGTGTAGGATTAACAGTCACTACAATTGAATCAGTTGCTGAACAACCTCTACTATCAGTTACAGTTACAGTAAATGTAGAAGTAGCTGATGGACATGCCAGAGGATTACTTGCTGCTGCGTTTGATAATGATCCTGCATTTGACCATGCATAGGTATAAGGGGAATTACCTCCAACCGCTGTTGGCAATCCACCTATCTGAATGCAGTTATTATTGCTACAAACAGAAGCATCATTACCAGCTTTCGCCTGTAGTGTATTTGGTGTAACTGTAACAATAACGTTATCTGTAGCTGAACATCCGTTAGCATCTGTAACATTCAAAGTATAAGTAGTAGTTCCTGAAAGATTTTTTACAACAGGATTAGGAACATTAGATGCTCCGGTAAATCCTGTAGAAGGAGACCAGCTATATGTATATGATGGTGTGCCGCCAACTACTGGAGGGTTGTCACCAAGTATCACACTATCTCCTGGACAAACAGATAAAGATTTATCAGACCCAGCCAACGCTGTAGGTACAGGACGTATAACCACCTGCACTGTATCAGACTTGCGGCATCCGTTTCCATCTGTTACTGTAACAACATAAGAGGTAGTTACTGGAGGAGTAGCTGTTGGATTAGCAACAGTAATATTACTTACACCAACACTTGGTGCCCAAGAATAGGTGTAGCCGCTACCACTACCGCCACTGGCTGTAGGTAATGCTCCTAAGTTAGCAGGGAAACCTAAGCATACCGCTGTATCTAAACCAGCGTTCACTGTCAACGCTGGATATACAATAACGGTGGTTGAATCTATGCTAATACAGCCCAGAGCATCAGTTACTGTTAGATAGTATTTAGTAGTAGTTGAAGGGAAAGCGTATGGATTAGCAGGATTTGTAAGATTCAATCCCGAAGGTGCCCATGTATAAGTATACGGAGGTACTCCACCAACGGCGGTTGGGAATCCACCTAACATAACGCTATCTCCTGAACCTGAACATAATGCACCACCAGTTCCTGCTTCTGCAGTTAATGAACTAGGTGTGATGGTAACAACCATCGCATCAGTTGCAGAACAATTGCTTGCATCTGAAACAACAACAGTATAAGTTGTGGTTGAAGACAAATTACAAGCATTAGGATTAGCAGATGTTGTACTGCTTAGGCCTGTAACTGGGGTCCAGCTGTATGTTAAACTGCCTGTTCCTCCCGAACCAGTAGGAGAACCTCCAATTTGAACACAGCTACCAGAACAAGAAGTAGCACTCTTATCCTGACCCGCATCTGCTACTACGCGTGGTCTAACGATAACCGTAGAGAACACCGTGTTGGCTGCACATCCATTGAAAGAGCCATTTATAGTATAGGTAACTGTCAAATTGGATGTTCCAATGTTAACCGGGCTATCGTTAATTGTAAATGAATTGCCGCTGTTACCATTACTTCCAAACCAGTTAACAGTTGTGCCAGACACTGTTGACGCTATATCAATTGTAATAGCAGTTCCGCTACATACAGTTTGGGTAGAAGGGGTTGCAGTAAGTGCCGGTTTAGGTTTAACGGTTACTGGTACCTGTAGAGTATCTCCACTACATCCGTTAGAAGTTCCTACAATAGAATAGGTGACAGTAATCGATGATGTACCGGAATTAACAGGGTTATCACTGATTACGTTACCTGTTCCCGATGTTCCATTAGATCCGCTCCAAGTATAAGTGCTTCCTGAAATATTAGATGAAATATTGATTACAACATTATCACCTGAACAGAATGTTGTAGCATTAAGCGATGCAGTAGCAGTTGGACGAGGTTTAACGGTTACAGGAATAGTTAAAGTAGTGCTTCCGCAACCACCCGGAGAGGTACCTAATACTTGATAGGTAACAATCTGATTTGAAGAAGTATTATTAGTTAATACAGTATGAATGTCACCTGTTCCGTTCGTTCCGTTGCTGGCTGACCAAGTAATTACAGAGCCTGAAATACTTGAGGTGAATGTAACATTCACACTGTCATTACTGCAATTTGTTAACGAAGAAACAGATGGTGTAATAACCGGATTACCATATACTCTAATCACAGCTACCGCAGTATCACACAGAGATGGGCTGCCATTATCACAAATACGGTAAACTAAAGTATCGAATCCATTAAATCCTGCATTCGGATCGTAAAGATAAATACCCAATGAGCCGGCAGTAAGTGTGCCATTATTTACGTTATCAATAATCGTCACAGATGTAATTGCATCACCGTTAGGATCACTATCATTATTTAAAAGACTAAGAGTTACAGTGGCATCGCTGCAAATTGTAGCAAAGTCATCAACAGCAACAGGAGCATCGTTTACATTCGCTGTAGAATCCTTGGAAACATAAATAACAACAATAGCATTGTCACATAGAGGTTTCGGATTATTAGCGGCTGTAGGATCGCAAATAGTATAACCGATGGTATCAAAACCAAAGAATCCTGTATTTGGAGTGTAATTAATTGTTCCACCCGCATTAATAGTGTAAGAGCCATTGTTAGGAGTATTCGTTACTGTAACCTGCAACACATCCCCATCAGGATCATAATCATTTGCCAATTCGTTAACCACAATACCAGTATTAAATGGTGTGGTCACATAATCGTTGTTGGCAACAGGAGAATGATTAACCAAAGTATCTCCGGATGGTAAAACTGTCACAACGATTGCAGCCCCATCGCAAAGTATATTCACTGCATATGGACTCAAATCACAAACAGTATAAGGAATTGCAAAAGTTCCTGTAAATCCTGTATTAGGAGTTACTACTACAGCACCGTTTCCTGTAATTGCATAAGTACCATTGCTCGGTGTAGCTGTTCCGTAAGTATATGTTAGAGGATTTCCTTCAACGTCACCCGTTGCAGAAGAAACGTTTACACCTATCGGCTGATTTTCATATGTAACTACATAAATGGTATCCGCATATGGAGGATCGTTAACCGGTGTAACCAATATTGTAACTGTAGAAGTATCACATCGTTGAGGCAATCCATTGTCACAAACTACTACACATACTGAATCTGTTCCATTCAAATTCTGATAGGAAACGTAATTGAAACAAATAGTATTAGTAGATTGATTGACTGTAAGACCACTTACTGTTCCATTCTGTCCAGGGCATAATAAAGTAGCCGTATGAATATCTGCTGTATCCGCATCAGTGAATGGAACACATACATTGATTGGACAATCTTCGCAAGTTGTAACCGTAGTATCAGGAATATGTGGAGGATCATTTACCTGGTTAATAGTAATGGTAACACAGGCAGTATCCGCTAGACCAGGCCCCGGAGTGCCAGCATCAATAATTCTATAGCAGAATACATCGGTACCATTATATCCTGAATTAGGGGTGTATGTAAATGAGCCATTGGCGTTGATGGTTACCGAGCCATTGCTTGGGCTACTGGTTACATTAGTTACTGTAACCGGTGTACCATCAATCGGATCACTGTCATTACTCAAAACTCCTGGTGCAGATACCGTAAGAGGGATGTCTTCATTGGTAGAATATGCGTCATCATTTGCAACTGGTGGATCATTAACGGGAATTACATTAATTCTGATAACTGCGTTATCGCATAAGAATGGAATGCCGTTATCACAAATAGTTAAACATATAGAGTCAGAACCATTGAAATTAGCCGCAGGTACGTATGTAACACAAACTGTGTGAGGAAGACCTATGTTATTTACCGCTGGCCCGGTTGTAATACTGCCGTTACTTGGTGCATCACAAATACTTACGGTATGCAACTGGCTTAAAGAATCGCCATCGGCAATTGGAAGGCATACAGTAATTGAACCATCTTCTGGTATTGTTACCGTAGAATCATTAACAACAGGCGCATCGTTTACCGAATTAATTGTAATTGTAACACAAGCAGTATCTGCCAAAGCAGGTAGAGGTGTTCCATTATCTATTATTCTATAGCAGAACACATCTGTTCCACTGTAATTAGAGTTAGGTGTATATGTAAACGAACCATTTGCATTCAAAGTAACCGTTCCGTTAGTAGGGCCACTAACTACATTAGTCACTGTAACTGACGTACCATCGGCAGCATCGTTATCGTTTGCCAATACCCCCGGAGTACTAATGTTTAATGGAGTGTCTTCATTAGTTGAGTAAGTGTCATCATTAGCTACAGGAGGATCATTAACCGGAGTAACAGTGATTCTTATTTTAGTGGTATCACAAAGTATTGGCGAACCATTATCACAAACCACTACACAGATACTGTCATTACCGTTAAAATTATTATTCGAAGTGTACGTAACACACAAAGTATTGATCACCAAACTAGTTGAATATGTACCGCTGTTAGGGCCACATAATACAGCAGCTACGTTCAAGGATTGTCCAGCATCCGGATTAGACACAGGTAAGCAAACAGTAATTGGTCCACAATCTTCACACTGAGTAATAATTGTGTCATTAACAACCGGTGGATCATTAACCGGATTAACTGTTATTGTCACACAGGCAGTATCGGCCAAAGCAGGTAGTGGTGTTCCATTGTCAATAATTCTATAGCAGAATACATCGGTACCTGTGAAATTAGATGAAGGAGTATAACTGAAAGAACCGTTTGCATTTAAAGTCAGCGTTCCGTTGCTTGGTCCGCTAATAACTCCTGTTACGGTTACAGCTGTGCCATCGGCAGGGTCACTATCATTAGAAAGAACACCTGGTGTGTTGATGGTGAGAGGAGTTTCTTCATTCGTAGAATATGAATCATCATTTGCCACCGGCTTATCATTTACTGGTGTAACAGTGATTGGTATCCTAACTGTATCGCAAAGATTTGGAATTCCATTATCACATAGTATTACACAAACTGAATCAACTCCGTTAAAATTTAAGTTTGATGTGTAAGTAACACAAAGGATATTCGATGTGTTGTTGACATTCGTAGATACGGTTCCGGAATTTGGTCCGCATAATAATCCGGATACGTAGTAATCCTGATCTGTTTCAATATCTGTAATACTGCGACAAACGGTTACAGGTCCACAATCTTCACAGGTTACAATAATAGTGTCAGTAACAGTAGGATTATCGTTTACAGGATTTACGGTGATAAATACAGAACCGGTATCACATTTAACTGGTATGTCCGTATCACAAATTACATACTGGAATGTATCCAGTCCGTAATAATTAGTGGTAGGAGTATATACAAAAGATCCATTAGCGTTCAAAGTAAGAGTTCCATGAGATGGACCGTTAAGTTGCGGAGTATTTAATGTTATCGAACCGCCATCCTGATCAAAGTCATTCACAAGAATACCAGGAGCAGAAATTGTCAGAACCTGATCTTCATTTACATTATAATTATCATTAACCGCTACAGGTGGAACATTTACACAGCTATAGTCAAGTATTGCTGTTGCCGTGTCACACAGATTAGGGGTTCCACCATCGCAAATCACATAAGTGAAAGAGTCTAATCCATTAAATAGAGGAGAAACCGGGGTATATGTAAACGAGCCTGTTCCGGATAAAGACAGGGTACCTCCGGAGAAAGGTCCGGTAAGAGGTCCTAATAAAGTAACGAAAGGACCATCAACATCATTGTCGTTAGACATTACATTATTTGCAATTGCAGTTCCCGTACAGTTGGTATAATAATCGTCATTTGCTACCGGTCTATCATTGACAGGTGTAACAGTAATATTTACAATAGCTGTATCGCAACCAGTTGCATTGTCACATACAATCAAACAAACCTGATCTGGACCGTTGTAGTTCAAATTAGGAGTGTATGTAAAGCAAACAGTGTGAGGAGCAGTTCCATTATTTACGCTTAATGTTCCGTTTAAAGATCCATTAGCAGGACCTCCGCATAAAGTAACTGTATGGGGTTGAACAGGAACATCCAGATCGGATATTGGTAAACAAACAGTTACGGGTACATCCTCTGGTGTGGTAATTATGGTATCATTTACAACCGGTTTGTCGTTAACTGGATTTACAGTGATGGTAACACAAGCTGTATCACATGCAACAGGGCTTTCATTATCACAAACACGATAACAGAATACATCTGTTCCGTTGTAGTTTGTGTTAGGGGTATAACTGAATGAACCATTTGAGTTAAGGGTAAGAGAGCCGTTAGATGGGCCAGAAACCGGAGAGGTAGTAACCGTTAATGGTTGACCTGCCGGGTCGTTATCGTTTGTAAGAACTCCCGGAGCAGCAATTGTCAATGGAGTATCTTCGTTAGTTGAATAAGAATCGTCAACAGCAACCGGAGGACACGATGTCACAGTTGCAGTAACTGTAGCTGAGTTTGTATTGGAGCATCCATTAACAGTAACAGTAACCGAATAAACACCACTCATTAAAGGAGTAGCATTGGCACGTGTCGGGTTTTGCAATGAAGAAGTAAACCCTGGCCCTGACCATGCATATGTAGCACTTGGAATTGTTGACTCAAATAAGCTTAATGTTCCGCCATAACATACTGGGCTGTTGGAAGTAGGAGTAGCCGCTGTCGGAGTTTGGTTAACAGCTAAAGTAACCGGAGCTGAGGCACTTGAAGTACATCCTGTAACTGTTTGTGTAACTGTGTAGTTACCGGCATTAGTTAACGCTGCACTGGCTATTGTAACAGGATTTCCTGATTGAGAGAAGCTGCTCGGTCCTGTCCAGTTAAAAGTTGCACCACCAGCACCAGATGCAGTAAAGGTTACACTTTGTCCGGTACAAACAGGATTAGGTAATACAGTTGTGATAACCGGTGCTGCAGGTGTAGAGTTAACCGTTACAGTGACCGTAGCAGTATCTGATGAACAACCGCTTAAAGTTTGATAAAGCGAGTAAGTACCAGCTGCTGCCAAAGTAACACCAGATATACTAGGATTTTGATTTGTTGAAGCAAAACTATTCGGTCCGTACCAATTCCAAGTAGAAGTTCCGCTACCGGTTCCGCTCAAGGAAAGAGTCTGACCTGTACAAACGGGATTCGGTGAAGCACCAGCAGTAGGAGCTCCTGGCTTAGGCAATACGTTGACAGTGGTAGTTGAAGAGGCAGTACAGCTGTTGCCATCAGTTACTGTCAGATTATAAGCTCCTGCAAAAGAACTGATAGCATTAGCTCGAGTTGGACTCTGAGAAGTTGCACTGAATGTTGCCGGGCCTGACCATGAATAAGTATAAGATCCATTTCCTCCGCTTGGTGTAGAGGAAAGATTAATTGTTCTTGTTTCACAAACCGGTGTATTACTTGATGCAGAAACAGTAGGTGATGGATTCACCGTAACTGAAGTTGTTGTAGTTGCAGAACAACTATTACCATCAGTTACAGTTAAATTATAAGCTCCGGTATAGGTTGTTAAAGCCGAAGACCTGGTAGGATTTTGAGTATTAGCAGTGTAAGATACCGGACCTGCCCATGCATAAGAGTAAGAACCATTTCCTCCTGTTGGGTTAGATGTCAGGCTGATGGTAGCACCTGAACAAACCGGTGTATTACTACCTGCGGTTACAGATGGGGTCAGGTTAATAACCACATTAGTAGTTGAGGTTGCTGAACAGAAATTTGCATCTGTTATAGTTACGTTATAGGCACCACCAAAAGTTGTTTGTGCGTTAGTTCTGGTTGGGTTTTGAGTGCCTGAACTAAATGAAGCTGGACCATTCCAGGAGTAGCCAAAAGGTGAAGTTCCCCCTGATGGAGCTGCACTAAGATTTAATGTGCTTCCAACACAGACTGGTGTATTACTTGAAGCTGTAACACTAACACCTTGATTAACTACAACTGTTGTAGCTGCAGAACCCGAACAACCATTAACATCCGTCACAGTAATGTTATAAGTTCCAGCATAACCTGCTGTTGCCCCTGTTCTGGAAGGATTCTGAACACTTGCCGAATAACCTGAAGGACCACTCCAGCTATAAGTAAATGAACCAGCAAGAGATGAAGTTAAATTCAATGTTCCACCAGTACAAACCGGTGTATTACTTCCTGCGGTAACAATAAGATTAGGGTTAATGGTAATTTGCTTAGTAGCGGTTACCGTTCCGCAAGAACCTCCGCTGGTTGTTAGAGTTAATGTAATCGGTGATACTGCGTTGGTGGCAGCGGTGTAAGTGGCAGTTCCTGGGGTTGAACCTCCATTATTAGTAAATGTACCGCTTGGTGCTGACCATACTGCTCCAGTTGCTCCACCTCCAAAAGATCCACCTAAAGCTATGGTAGTACTTCCCTGACAAATCCCTGGAATTGCAGGGCCGGCATTTACGGTAGGATTTGGGTTAACGGTAATTTGTTTAGTAGCTGTTGCAGTACCACAACCACCTCCACTTGTTGTTAATGTTAACGTTACTGGTGACGTTGAATTAGCAGCAGCCGTGTAAGTGGTTGTATTAGGTGTAGAACCGGTATTATTTGTAAAAGTTCCACCTGCACCTCCATCTGACCAAACTGCTGAAGTAGCACCACCACCAAAAGATCCGCCCAAAGCAACGGAAGTGCCGCCTTGGCATATAGCTGCCACAGCACCACCTGCATTAGCGGTAGGGCTAGGATTTACTTGAATAGTTTTACTTGCACTGGCCGTTCCGCAAGGACCGCCTGTAGTTGTTAATACCAAGGTTGCTACTCCCGAAAAACCTGATGGAGGTGTCCATGTAGCAGTCAATGTTGTGGCGTTCGGATTAAACGTTCCCCCACTCACTGTAGACCATGTTCCTCCGGTTGCGCTTCCACCTACGCTACCATTTAAAGGAGCTGAAGTTCCACCTTGACAAATAGCAGCCATAGCAGCTCCTGCATTAGCTGTAGGGCTTGGATTTACAACAATAGTTTTGCTTGCCGTAGTAGTTCCGCATGAACCACCTGATGTAGTGAGAGTTAATGTAGCAGTTCCAAAATAAGCAGAAGGCGGAGACCATGTTGCATTTAATGTGGTTGCATTAGGGTTAAATGTTCCCCCAGCTGAACTTGACCATGTGCCACCTGTAGCACCTCCACCAACTGACCCGCCTAAAGCTGCAGAAGTTCCTGCTTGACAGATGTCTGCCATGACTGCACCTGCATTAGCCGTAGGATTCGGGTTAACCACAATCTGTTTCGTGGCTATAACCGAACCACAACTTCCGCCAGTACTGGTAAGCGTTAATGTAATTGGTGTTGTTGAATTAGCTGCTGCCGTAAATGTAGCAGTACCTGGTGTAGCACCAGTATTATTAGAGAATGTTCCACTCGGTGCAGACCAAACCGCACCGGTAGCTCCTCCGCCAAATGAACCACCTAAAGCAACCGAAGTCCCACCCTGACAAATAGCTGCTACCGCACCACCTGCATTAACCGTTGGGTTTAAGTTCACTGCAATTGTAACAGAAGAAGCTAACGAAGTACACCCTAATACAGTTTGTGTAACTGTATAAGTCCCGGCCATGTTAGTTTGAGCATTTGTTAATACTGCCGGGTTACCTGTAAATGTGTAACTGTTTGGCCCTGCCCAATTATAGGTTGGACTTGTTTGACTGCTGCTGGCAGTTAATGTGAATGAGCCACCCACACACACAGCTGTAGCTGATGCATTCAATCCAGGTGCTGGCGGTGTAGCTGGATCTGTGATTACATAAGAACCAGGTAAGGTGAATCCACAAGCAGGATTTGTTGGGTGAAATACCTGAACGGCTGTATAGGTACCAGCAGTTAAACCAGATATTGTCAATGTACCAGATATACCACTACCTGTGGTGGTATAATAGAATGGCCCTTGAAGCGGTCCGCCATTTTTACTATAGTAAACACCATACTGCACTCCTGCAATAATCGTATCGTTAGTGATTACGATAGAACCAGTTGCAGAACCACAAGTACTTGTTCCATTTGTATCAATAGTAGCTGACGTTAAATCAACGCAGTGGAAACGGAGTACCATGTAATCCTCCACCTCACCATTATTAGCACTTAGTGTAGGTGATGGGTTAGTTGTGAAGAAAGCCGGCTGAGTAGTCAAACGAAGACGCATGTATGTAGTATCATTCGTTAAATTGAAAAATGGCGCCCCCCCAACGTTATAGCCGGTCCATCTTAATGTTGCAGTTGTTGCAGATGCCGGCACTAAGACAGTATCAACCTCGTTTGCGTCAAGAAAATCTCCGTCACGATTAAAATCTATCCATCCGCAAAGGATCGCTGTAACTCCTGTGTTATTAGTAACATTTACCACCTGAGTAAATCTGGTAGAAGTATCCTGCACATTCACTATAGTAAAGTATGGACTACCTGTGCCGGTAATACCATCTTCGTCATCTGGTGTGGTACCAAGTGAATCATCCTTAAACGCTTTGTATGAGGGTTGCGCAAAATCTTCCTTATCAATGTTGGAACCAATCTTCAAAGAATTAAACACGATGTGATTAGGTGTTCCGTAACTTGCCGGAGCATCAGCATAGTCAAAATTCAAAAGAATACCAATACGCCACTTAAACACTAAGTGTATATCATCACCGGCAGTGTTGTTAGTCAAATCAAAACTATTCGCAATAACATTGGGCGTTAAAGATGTACTATGCACTGTAGTCCCCAAAACGATGAGTGAGTCTCCTTCAACAATAAAGTGATTACTTCCACTAGGCACACCTGTTTCACCTAAATAGTCATTTCCTGAACCACCAAGATATGTTCCGAAATACTGGGTTTTTAAGTCTGTACCGATAACAAACCAAAATATATCCCAAGTATCTCCATTGTGTGTGCTATCATAAAATGCTCCCCCATCTTGTAGATTCTGTACTGGAAACCTTGATGCCGCAGCTGTTGAATTCGATGCTGTTTCACCAAAAATAGTCACTGCATATGGAGTATAAGTCTTCAAACAGTTAGCTCTGTCGTTGCCAGTACCTCCAAAATAAGTCGCTTGCCACGGGTTAGTCCCTGTTCCATTCCATCCCCCCCTTGGTGCCTTACCAATAATCGCATCTTGGTTTCCTTTGTTAACAGTACTAAATCTATTTCCTGCGGAGTTAGGTCCTAACCAAAAATCAGTGCTACTGGTGAATCCAGTTACAAATAAAGTATCAAATACTCCTACAGCTAAACCGAAAAACTCATCTGCACCAGTACCTCCAATTCTACTTAGCATTTGTGCAGCAGATCCGTTAGAATTGAGGACACCCAAAATACCATCTGTACTTCCAACTGATCCTCCTGCTCCTAAGTTGTTAACTAATGCAGGAAAACTTGAAGTATTATCCGATGAACCTGAGAATGCAATAGAGCCGTCCGTCAAAATTTGTAAGTCGTTCAATCTATCGGAACCGGCACCACCAACATAAGTACCAAAACTGAGCGTTCTATAATTTGTAAATTTCGCAATATACATTTCGTTACCACCGGAATAACTACCATCAATTCCACCCGAAATGTATGTTGCCGTTGAACCCGCCAAATCACCATTAACAACTCCACCAACAACAAAGTCAGTGTTGTTTAGCGCCCTTATCGTATACATATTATCTGCATTACCTGTATGACCTAGGTAGGTTGAATATGTCAATGCGTTTAAGGTTGGAGCACTAAATACTGCCACAAAACCTTCTCTGCCGGTGTTGAAAGTTGCATCAAATGATGTATTTACCTTAAACGCAGCCGCATCACTACTAGTATAGCCACAGACAAACAAAGTACTTTTATCGGGTGAAAGTGAGATGCCGTATGCCCCATCTAAACCAGCTCCGCCAAAATAAGTTACTGCTAACAATTGCGCTCCATTAGCACTTATCTTATAAATTATGGCATCTCTGTTTCCTCCATTACCTGAAGTGCCGGCATCATTATAGGTAGCGTCATATCCAAATGTTTGACCTGCATAAGTTCCTGCTGGCAATTGCATATTAGCAATACCTCCGCAATAAACATTACCTGAATCGTCAATATCTACAGCAAACAAATATTCATCAAATGTGTTACTGTTACAATCAAACCAAGTACCCCACTTAACACTCGGGTCAATTACTAAGGCATATCTGTTATCAACTTTACCTAATGCTTTAAAAGTAGCTACATCACCCTTTACACTGAAGGACATTTTAACGGCTACTTTCTTCCCATCTATAACTTGATAAGCTTCAGGTATATCAAATTTAACTTCATCAAAATGAAGTTTTACAGCCAGATTACCATTTTCATCAATCTTCAAACCTTCCTGTCCTTTAAATCTCATTTTAATGTTATTAAAATCTGCACCGGCATTAACTAACCAGTCAAACTCCATAACATTATCTCCCTGGCTGTATATACGCAAGTCAACTCCATCGTAAATGTTGCCCATGGTAACCTCACCAAAACTTCTAATGTCAGTAGAGTGCTGATCAGCATTACCAAAGAAATAATTATACGTTGTTGGCATAATCTTATCCTTTCTCAATTGATAGTTCGGATTTGAACCATCCAGGTAAATGCCCCATCCGTGTGCTTCACGGGTATGAATTTCATCTGCTTCCGGAGTTTCTTCCTCTTCATGTTCTTCTTCTTTTGTAGAAAGGAAATGTATATGATCATTCATCACATACATACTACCAACATTGGTATGGCCGGCAGCTTTCACATTCTGTCCCCACTGTCCTTTATTTTCGATAAAGGATATTGTGTTTTCAGTTTTCTTTAGAACCTCCAACATTTGGGTGTTAGACATAGGTTGGCTCTTTGATTGTCCGAACAGTATGTTTACGGACAACACAATAGCTGCTGTAAGCAAATACATTTTGCCAGTGGTAGAAATTCTTTTTTTCATAAAACTATACTTTGAAATTGATGAGAGAGAGAAA
>Ga0272412_1000039_pt1 | contig 23962 bp, 37 predicted proteins | sample WWTPWeurt_MetaT_FD_193540 | JGI IMG/M metagenome (GOLD analysis project Ga0272412, IMG submission 193540) | Metatranscriptome of activated sludge microbial communities from WWTP in Nijmegen, Gelderland, Netherland - WWTP Weurt (Metagenome... | ecosystem: Engineered > WWTP > Aerobic digester >...
GAGAGTAGTAACCTTAAGGGCAAGAAGCCAGACATTCGTTGTTTAGCAGACTAGTTGTACCTGTACAGCTGAGACAATCTGTCTATAGTGCTCCTCTGCAAGAGTAGCAAGTGCTATGGCAACCCTTGCATGTTTAGTCGTTGCTATCGCCAAAGAAAGACTAAGGACAGGCAAATATACATGTAGATTAGTAGAGGAATCTCCCCGAGCTGCAAGCTGTACATTGATTGCTGGCACTCCCAGCAGTGCATTATGAACAAGTGCTATCGCATGGTTTACATATATTTTCTGTGCTATTCCCGAAGTAGTTGCCAACTGCCGAGCAACTTGTAATGCATTGAGAATTATATAAAAAACGACCGCTTGCACATGAAGAACAATTGGTATCAGCACTACCAAGACAGGTTAAGCAGGTTGCATGACATTACTAACACAAATGTGTTGTGCTATCTCCCCAATATTGCTATGGACAAAATTGTACACATTAAGTTCCAGATAGGTATTTTCCTTATCCACATGAAGAACAAGCACTGTTGCCTGCTCCTGAGCAGCTTAGACAGGACTAATCACAGGCTTTACATAGATTTAGGTCACCATAATAACCGCTGCTGCAAGTGGCTATGCACTGACTGTTTAATAGATAAAGAACATCTGAACATTATGAGCAGTTAGATGACGTTGGGCCAACACATTTATAGCATGATGCTTCACAAGTCTTGCAAAGACGGTCAGAAGAATCTCCATAAAATCCCGTTGAGCAGGATGAACTACATTGTTTCAAGGCTGTTAGGAATCTGCCTTGTTCACAAGAAGAGCAGTTTGTTGATGTGCTGCCCACACATTCGGCACAAGAAACATCGCATTGTTGGCAGGTGTTAGTAGTAGATGCGAAATACTTGCTTGGGCAGGAGGCTAGACATTGTTGATTATAGAGATAAGTACTGCCTGCACAACTTGTGCATTGTTAGGCAGTCTCCCCGCTGCAGGAATTGCAACTACTATGACAGTTGACACAAGAATTGTTTGATGATTGGGCAAAAAGGCCAGTAGGACAAGCTGTCACGCATTGTTGTTAATAGAGATATCTTCCACTTGAACAGGTAAGGCAATTGTTTTAATCTGCTCCATTACAGGTAAGACACAGCAGATTGCACTGCTTACAAGACTAGTCTGCAGTTGATGCGTAATACTGGCTTGGGCAAGTGGTCAAACATTGTTTTTAGTAAAGATATTTATCGTTGTAGCATTGCAGACAATTGCTAGAAAGTGGGCCGTAACATTAATTGCAAGTGGTATGGCAGGACATGCAAGTATTATTTTCACTATTGCCGTAGTAGGCACTTGGACAAGCATTAGTACATTGGCTATTAAGGAAGTTAAGGTATTTTCCAGATGGGCAGGAAGTGCAGCTGTTCTCTCCAACGCTGCTGCAAGATAAGCAGGATATATCACATTATAAACAAACTGAATTGGATCCGTAGAAGCCTTGAACGCAGGTGGTGAGACATTGTCCATTATAAAGGAATCGTTATGAAGAACAGCTAATGCAATTAGTAGATTAAATACCGTTGCAGGTCTGGCAAAGAGCATCACATTGTCTACATAAATTACTGCTAGAATCACTGAAGAATCCTGCGTTACAAGTCAATTAACAGAAAGAGCCTTAAAGGAATCTCCCATTAGAACAAGAAGTACAATTTTCTGCCAAAGCACCAACACATTGTGTACATGTTGAGTCACATGATTTGCAGGTCTGATCAGATATGCTTTTGTAGTATCCTGAGGAAGGACAATCTGAAATACATTGGTATTAGTGTAAGTAGTATCCTTCTTTGCATGCTACACAGTTTGTATTTAGGCCACTGAGGCACTCTCTGCAGGTCTGATAACACACTTTACAGGTTATTCCGTCTACTGAGTCCACATAATAAGTGCTGGGACATTACGTTAGACAGCTGGTTTGATAGAAGTATCTACCTTAATTGCATGTCAAACAGTGGCTGGTTCCAGCTGCATCACAGGTCTTGCAAGTGGAATCACAAACCTTACAGATCTAGTCCGAGGAACTGGCGTAGTACCCATTAAGACATGTGTTTACACACTCACTGCCCTGAAGATATTTTCCGGTTGGGCAAGAGATGCAGTTAGTGGCTGAGGATCCAGAACATTCTTTGCACCAAATATTACATTGGTCACAAACCTTGGTAGTGGTATTGGTGAAGTGTGCTGAAGGACAAACATCTACACAAGTATTGTTATATAGATATTTATTGTTGGTGCAACTGGAGCATTGAGTTGAAGTTGTTTGGCATGTCTAGCATTGGCTACTGCACTGATTGCATAGATTATTTGTCGATCCAAAGTAACCGTTAGGACAAGTACTTAGGCAAGTTCCTTAATGTAGATATTTGAGGGATTGACATGCCGTGCAAACAGTTAATGAAGTGCATTCAGCGCATTAAGCTTAGTTACATTAAAGGCAAGAGCTGGTCGCTGAATCGCTGAAGTAAAGCGATGGACAAGAAGATAAACATTAGCTTTGGTAAATGAACTTGCCTAGCTTGCAGGTAAGACAGTTAGTGGCTAGTGCACCGTTGCATTCAGCACAAGCTATGTTGCATGATGAACAGAGGTTTCCTGAACTGTTTGGATAGAATGAATTGGGACATGTGGTAAGGCATTCTCCTTAGTAAAGGTAACTAGACAAAGAGCATGAGAGGCAGCTGGTGTTCGAACCGCCACTGCAAGTCTGGCATGAGCTGTGACAGTTTTTACAAACGCGATCACTGCTATCTCCATAGTATCCGGATGGGCACACTGATATGCAAGCATTCGATGGTGAGAGGTATGTTCCGCTTCTACAAGAGCTGCAGCTCGTGCTACCATAGCTATTGCAATTGAGGCAGGAAATATCACATTGGTTGCATAAATTAAAAGCGGCATAGTAACCGCTAGGACAGGTACTAAGGCAAGTACTTAAATAAAAGTTTAAGCTTCCTGTACATGACAGACAGTTAGTGGCTAGTCCTCCCTGACAGGTGCTGCAAGAAGCATCACATGATTGACAGGTGTTGTCAGTAGTACGACCATATTGTGAGCTAGGACAGGCATTAATGCATTCGCTTTGACTACTAAGGTACTTGCCTGAGTTGCAGGAGGTACAGTTCTGGGCAACAGGGCCATTACATAGTTTACAGGAAACATCACAGGATTTGCATTTTAGTTCGTTTTCAACAGGGTAAGTAGCTGCGGGGCATTGGCTAACACAAGTGTTATCAGAAAGATAGGTTCCTGAATTACAGGAAGTACACACTGATGCAGCACTGATGCACGTCTTGCAGGAGGAAGAACAATCCAGGCAGACTGAGTTGGCAAGATTGGCGTACTTGCTTGATGGACATTCTGAAATACAATAATTATTGTTAAGGTAAAGGTTGTTTTGGCAACTGGTGCAGTTTGAGGAAAGCAGACCATTACATTCTTTGCAAGTTTATTCGCATTGTCTACATACGTTATTGTTGGCCCAGTAATTGCTCGGACAGGTACTCAGACATTAACTTTGATAGAAGTTTAATATTCCAGTACAAGATAGGCACTATGTTTGAAGGCTACCAAAACAGGTATTGCAATTTGTATGGCATGGCTGGCAAGCATTGAGAGTAGTATTGCCATAGAAACTGCCCGAACAAGTAGATGTACAGGAAGAACCCTGTAGGAAGTATCCAGTGGTGCATGATAAACAGTTGGATGCAAGACTTCCACTGCAAGTTAAACAAGAGGCGCTGCATTACTTGCATGTTGATGTAGATATATCTTAGTAGTAGTTGCTGGGACATGTTTGTAAGCATTGACCTGTATATAAATAGTATCCACTAACGCAGCTGAGACATTAAGATATTGAGCATGTTTAGCAAATGGCGTTGCAGGCTTTGCAGGTCTTATCTGTTGCATTTGCATAGAACCCCGTTGGGCATTGCGCTTGGCATTTACTAGTAGATGTTAAGAAATAGCCATCTAAACATTCTGTACACTAGTTTTCTAGATTGCCTGTGCAGTGAAGACAGGTAGCGTTGCAGGATTCGCATGCTCTGTTAACGGTGTTTTGATAGAAGCGTGAAGGACAGTTGGCAATGCACTGGCTTAAATAAAGGAATAAAGATGAGTTGCAGGAGCTGCAGTTAGAATCAGTTTGGGCAAAGCAGGTTGTGCAGGTCGAATGGCAGCTTATACAGCTACCATTTGTAGAGTTGGCATAGTAGCTACTGGGGCATTAAGTGAGACAGTGATTCTCTCCATTTACTAAATTTTGATGCAGATAACGTCCTGATGCACAAGCAGTGCACGCTGCATCATCTGCGCCATTACTGCAGTCCAGACAAGTTGTATCGCATTGTACACAGGTGAAGGTGTCTGGATCAGCGAAATAGCTCTGCAAACAGGAGAGATGGCAAGAGTTCAAATGAAGGAATCTTCCTGTAGAGCAAGTAAGACATTAACTGGCAGAACCCCCAAAACAAGTATTGCATGTACTTTCGCAAGACTAACAAATATTGTTAACAGTGTCTTTGTAAGTTTAAATTGGACATTAAGATAAACATATAGAGGTTTATTGAAGGAAATAGCCAGTCTGGCATGAAGAACATTGAGAATTAAGTGCCCCTGAACAGGTCTTACACTCCTGGCTGCATTGCAAGCATGTGTGAATTGTTGCATCCCCATAGTAACCGTTAGTGGGACAAGTTACATAACAGATGTTATTGAGAAGGAACTAACTGTCTTGACATTTTAGACAATTTAAAGCTGTGGTCTAACACTCTTCACAGGGATAAGTACAAGTTAGGCAATCTCCTGAGTCAAGGTCCTTGTACTCATTGGAACCGCAATGAGAAGTGCATGTGCTGGTGGCAACACTCAGACTGTAACCGGATCTGCATGAATCGCATTGGTTAACATGCAATCCGTGGCATTCTTCACAGTATTCATGACATGGTGAACAGATATTACCGTTGCTAACAGCGAAATAGTATTGAGGGCAAGTTGCATCGCAGGTGGATTAATACAAGTACTTTCCATTAATACAGGCTGAACATTAAGTCATCAAAGCACCATGACAGGATTAGCAGAAGCTATGACAGGTATAGCATTTGGAATCTGTTTCATTTCCGTACTTGCCTTGAGGACAGTTGGTAACACATGTATTTCCATTCAGAAATTGTGTGGAGATACAACTTAAACAGTTGCTCGCTAATGCTCCATTACAAGACTAGCAAGATGTATGACAGACTTAACACTTATTATTAGTAGAATCTTGATAATATCCTAGTGGACAGGTCTGGAGACACTCTCCTAATAAGAAGAAAGATCCTGTAATGCAGTTAAGGCATTGGTTGCTGTTGCCGCCTTAGCATTGGTAGCAACTTGCATGGCACCCTTGGCATGTGCCATCTAATTAGTTGATAAAGTATCCTTGTGGACATGCCGAAAGACATTACTAATTGAGAAGATAGTATCCACTATTGCAACTGGTGCAATTTGTGCTCTCTTAAGAAGTACAGTGTAGACAGGTGGTATGGCAGGACTGGCAAGACAGTTCTGTAGAGTTCCCATAGAATTTGGGGGGACAAAGCTCTAAGCAGGTTTGGTTATAGAGATACTTTCCAGTTGAACAAGAGAGACAGACATTGCTTGAGGTTACACAAGTTAAACAAATTGCTGCATTACATGATTGACAATTCTTGCTTGTATCGTCGGCATAGTATGTACTGGGGCAAATGACAACACAAGTTCCCTAATGTAAATATTAACCTAGGTTGCATGACAAGCAAGTAGTACTGCTAGCATCTGAACATTCTTTACATGTAGCATGACATTGCAAACACTACTTTTCATCATTATCACCATATAGGCCTGATGGACATGTCAAAATACACTATCCTGAATGCAAATATCTTCCAGAAGCACATGTTTCGCATGAAGCTGCTGTGAAGCCGTAGCAGGTTAGGCAATCCTCATAGCATGGGTCACATTTATTGGAGGTCTGATTCTTAAAGAAACTGCCTGTGCAAGTGGAGGAGCAAGCCCCGTTTTAAAGATAAAGATTGTTGGAACAAGATGTGCATTAACTTGAACTGGCACCTTCACATTTCGTGCAAGTCTGATGGCAGTGCTAGCAGACTCCGGCTTGAGCATCTTGATAGTAGCCATCGGAACAGAGACCAATACAATAACCGGACTCCAAGAAAGTTCCAGAATTACAGTTCACACATTGACTGGCAGCCGGTCCCGAACAATTATTACAAGAGGTGTGGCATTGATAGCACAACCTATCTGTGGAGTTAGCATAGTACTTGGCTGGGCAGGACACAGCACAAGTATTGGCTGGATTCTCTAACATAAACAATCCTGAAGTACATAAAATACAATTATTGCTGAAATTACCTGAACATTGCTCACAGGTTGAATGGCAGGCGTAGCAGACTCGGTCCGTAGCGTTTCCGTAGAAGAAGGTCAAACAACTTAAGGCACACTATCCTAATGACTTAATAAGATATTTAGGGGAAGAACATTATGTGCAATTGTATTCGGTTCCGTCGTTGCAGGTAGAGCAAGAAGAATCACAAGCCTTGCAAGTGTTATCTGCGGATTAGGGATACCATCCTTGTGGGCAATTTTAAACACATTGATTGTTGTTAAGAAAAAGGCCAGAATAACATGAAGTGCAGCTGCTAGATGTGTCACTAGTGCAGTTTTAGCAAGTCACATCACACATAATGCAAGCATTCTAAGTGGTGTTCCCGTAAAAGTGGGAGGGACATTACGAAATGCATTGGCTGTTTGATAAATAGGTGCCGCTGCTGCATGAGAGGCAGTTGCTGCTGGTACTACTGTAGCAAGAAAGGCATGAAGTATCGCATGGCCAACATGTACTATCAGTATTGTTTTTGTAGAATCCAGTTGTTGGACATTAGCTAAGGCATTGTTAAGCATAGAGGTAGGTACCAGATTAGCATGATGTGCATTGATTGGCGTTAGATCCTGTACATTTTATGCAATTAGTGCTACAGACTTTGCAGGAAGCAATGGAGCCTAAGGTGTCGCTGTAGTAATTGTTGGGACAAGATAGAATACAATTATAGTTGAGAAGATACTTTCCCTCTACACAAGATGTGCATTTTGTGCTTAAATCTACACATGTTTGACAGCCTATTGGCTCACTGTCATCACATACGTGACACTCGTTATCAGTTGTGTTTGCATAAAAAGTTGCTGGGCATTGGGCATAACATATTCCTTCGCTGATGAAAAGACCTTCTCTGCAGTTCAGACATTCATCAATTCCAGGACCAGAACAGTCTTTGCAATAAATGCCACATGGCTGGCAAGAAGCAACGCTAGAATTAGCATAATATGTAGAAGGACAGGTTAAGTAGCATTGCCCCTAGTATATATAAGTACCAGACGAGCAGGAAGAACATTGATTAGAAGCTCCTCCTACACAGGTATAACATGACTCATCACAAGGTTAACAGGTATTAGTTGTAGTATTGCCATAAGTTTCAATGGGGCAGAAGTGCACACAAGTTCCTTGATTGCTGTTGAGGAAAGCGCCATTACTACAACTTAGACATTCATTGCTGTTTCCACCCGAGCAATTGTAGCACTGCTCATTACAGGGTAAGCAAGCTTAAAGAACAGTGCTTCCATATTACTTGGCAGGACACGTTTCCAAACAAGAAGTGTCACTTAAGAAAAGGCTAGATCCACATGATTAGCAAGAATTGGACCCGGCATCTAAACAGGTCAAGCATGTTGAGTGACAGACATAGCATTTATAGTCTGTTAAATTGGAGTATAGTCCCGAGTTGCATGAGGATACACAAGTACCAGTACTTGTTAAGAAGCGGTTATCAGCGCAGGTTAGGCAATCTGTTTATAGAAGTCCTTTACACGACTGGCAGGTGAAGTAGCAGGGTTGACATATATTGATTGTAGAATTACCATAAAATTTACTGGGACACTGTGTGTAGCATTGGCTATTGTGTAAATATTTTCCTGTGTTGCAAGATGTGCAACTAGTGCTGCCGCTGGAGATGCAAGAGCTACAAGACGAATCACAGCTATAGCATGCTCGATCAGTAGAATTGCTGTAATAAGTGGTAGGGCAGATGGTTAAACATTAGCTATTGTGGAGAAAACGTCCTTGGGCACAAGCTGTGCATTGAGATTCACTCGGGCCACTGCATTATAAGCATGTTAATTGACAGTTCATGCAGGACTTACCTGTATTGTTGGTATAATATCCATTTGGACAGATAGTTAGACATTATCCACTATAATAGTATCTACCTGTTGAGCAACTAAGGCAGGAAGTATCTGTATTACTATTACACTCATAGCATGTACTGTGGCAAGTTAAGCAAGTGCGATTGGTCGAATTTTGGTAATTTCCACTAGGGCATTGACTGAGACATTAACTGCTTAAAAGGAAAGTATATTCATTACACTAAGTACATTAGTTGGAAGCTGCTCCTGAACATTGAAAACACTGAGTATGGCAGGCCTTGCACTTATTATCTGTAGAATCAGCATAAAATTATGTTGGACACGAGGTCAAACAGTTGTATCCAGATAGATATTTTCCGGTATTGCAAGAGAGGCAGTTTCCTTCTGAAGTGACACAGTTCTAACAAATCCCTTGATTGCACTATGAACAGACATTATTAACTGCATTAGAGAAATAGGTGTTTGGACACTGAGACACACAGGAAGATCCACTCAAGAACAGACTTCCAGTGCAGGATAAGCAGTTGGAAGCTCCCGCACCATTGCATTCAAAACACTGAGTATGACAGACATCGCACGTCTTGCTTTCTTCGTTTTTGAAATAGTGTGACAGACAGTTGGACTGGCAATATCCTTGGAGTAAGTACTAATTGTTATGGCATGAAGTACATTAACTTGTTGCTCCGCCTACACAGGTTTTGCAACTAGAATCACAAGCAATACATTCATTGTTTGTAGTATTTCCAAAGAATCCATCAGGACAATAAGCTAAACATGTCTTATTACTTAGGAAAGTCCCTTGATTGCAAGAGCTGCACTAACTGGTACCAGTGGCAGTGCATGTCTTACAAGAGGCATCGCATTGCTAGCACTTGAAAGTATTAACGTTATTAGAGGAAGTGTCTTGATAATAGCCAGTTGGACAGGTCTAAATGCATTGACCTGTGTGGAAAAACAGTCCACTTGAGCAAGTTATGCATTAATTGCTAGCAGAGCCAGTGCATGTGGCACAGGTAGAAGAACAGGCTTTGCAGGTTTTGTCGCTAAAGTCTCCAAAGAATCCGCTACTGCACTGCATTAAGCAGGTGTTGGAAGCAGTAAGGAACCTTCCTTCTGCACAGGAAGAACACTAATTGCTAGCTCCTCCACTGCATTCTTGACATGTAGTATCACATGACGTACATACGTAATTTATAGTGTTCTTATAGAATTTTCTAGGACAGCTGGACAAACACTATTAAGTACTTGATACAAAGAAGAGAGGTGAAGTACAAGTTGCACAATTGCCTGCTAACCCTCCAACACAGGTCAGACAAGTGGAATCGCACACTTTGCATTTGTTATCTGAGGAGTCGGGCCAATAACCTGAATTGCAGGTATAAAGGCAAGTAGATCCCTGTAAATATCTAATTCCTTAACAACTGCTGCAAGAATCTGGGGACTGTGAGGTGCATTGGTAGCAGGTAGTATCGCAACTCTTACACTGCTTAGTTGAAGAATCTTGGAAGTAGCTCGTTGGGCATGTTGTAAGACATTGTCCGCTATAAAGATACTTTCCTGTAGCACAAGAAAGACATGAGGTCTATAGACCGGCATTGCATTCAGCACAGTTTGCGTTACAGCTATAGCAAGTATTTTCAGCAGTCAGGAGATAGTAACCTGAAGGACAGGAAGTAAGACATTATGTAAAGAAAAGGACCTTTTATGATACTTAACACTAACTGCATTGATTCGCGCTACCTCCAGTACATTTCATGCAAGAAGAGTCACAAGACTTGCATTAACCATCAGCATCGTTAGCATAGAAGGCATCAGGACAGCTAGAAATGCAAGTCCCACTGTGTAGGTAAGTTCCATTGTAGCAAGAAGTGCACGTTGTAGAAGTTTAGGTGCAGAGCTTACAGAGAGCATCACAATTATTGCATGTATTGTCTGTACTGTTTGCATACTTACCATCAGGACATGAACCTAGACAATAATTATTGTTAAGGAAAAACCCAGATACGCAGCTTAAGCATTGGCTGTTGCTCTAGCCGAAGCATTCTTAACAAGAAGATTCACAGCTTGCACAGGTTAAATCAGTGGTCTTCTTATAATATTTGCTTGGACATGTGGTTAGACACTAGTTGTCGTAAAGATATTTTCCAGAGAAGCAGGAGGTACATTAGGTTTAGAGGGCACCGCTTGTACATGTCTTGCAATTCGAGTGGCACGATTAACATAGCTTGGCTGTAGAGTTTCCAAAGTAGCCGGTAGTGCAGGAAGTAACACAAGTGCCTGAAGATTCTTATAGGAATAGCCCAGTAAAACAGGAAAGACATTGATTGATATTAGCCCCAAAGCAGTTAAGACATTAGGCATTGCACTGAATGCATGTGCGCGTGTTGGTATCACCATAGTAGTTCTCAGGGCACTGAGACAAACACTGGCTTAAGGAAAGATAGGATCCAGTTGGGCATGCTAAGCACTGATTGCTAGAGTTGCCACCAGAGCAAGTAGCACAAGAAATGTGGCATGATAGGCAAGATTTGGATGTTTAGTCGGCATAGAAAGCGTCTGGGCAAGTTGTAATGCATGTAAAAGATGTAGTAAGGAAACGTCCCGAAACACAACTAGTGCAATTGTTTTCTGCAGATCCTCCAGAGCATTCTTAGCATGTCACGTGGCATTTGGTGCAAACGCGTGTAGACTGTTTGGCGAAGTAGCTGGTTGGGCAGGTTTCAGAGCATGCTGATTAATAGAGATAATTTGGGCTGCCGCAAGATGTACAATTGGTAGAAGAGTCCCCTGAGCAGGTGAGACATTGTGCATGGCAAGCCACGCAAACATTTGTCTAGTTGTTGGCGAAGTGTGTTGAAGGACATGTTAAAAGACACTCGCTCGTTGAAGAAAGTAAAAATCTCCCTGAAGCACAGGAAGTGCATTAAGTAGATGCAGCTCCATTGCATTAAAGACATGTAGAGTAACATTAAACGCATTTGCTGGTAGATGATTAGGGAAAGTAATTGGTGGGACAAGATGATAGGCATTGAGAATCTATAGTCAAATACGTTCCGGAGTAGCAGGAAATACAATTTAAGGAGGAAGGTCCCGTGCAATCAGAACAAGAGCCATCACAATCATAACAAATGCTATCCCCCGTGTCCAGGTAGTTGTGAATATCACAGTTATTAGTGCATTGTCCATCTTGTAGGACTCTCCCTGCCGAGCATGTTTAACATTAGTTAGTGTTAGGACCTGTGCATGTGGCACAGCTGGAGTCGCAGACTTTGCATTTATTGTCTGATGTATCTGCATAAAAAGTAGCAGGACACTAAGCTAAACAAGAGCCTGAACTAAGGTATGTGCCGCTGTTGCACGAAGAGCAAGTGGTCGCAGATCCTACACAGGTTTTGCAGGTATTGGAACAACTTTGACACTAATTTGATGTTTGGTTACCGAACTTCCCTATTGGACATTCAGCGATACAGTAGTTATTATTCAGATATTTATTTGTGTTGCAGGATAGACAGGCTGAACTTAGGGCACCACTGCATTCTTTACATGTTATATCACAGGCCTAACACTGGTTGCTGAGAGCGAAGTAGCTACTAGGGCAGTTGGCTAAGCACGTACTTTGGTAAAGATAAGTTGATCCTGTACACGTTGAACATTGAGTAGATAAAGATCCAAAACAAGTGTTGCAAGAGGCATCGCAGCTTTAACAGGCGTTTGTATTAGTATTGGCGAAGTAACTGCCTGTGCATGTGGCCACGCAGGTGTTGCTTTAAAGGAACAAGCCAGACTAGCACGCTGTGCATTGGTTGCTGTTAGGTCCACTGCATGATTGGCAAATGACGCTGCATTGTTTGCAAGACTACGTTGTAGAATCGCTATAGTAACTAGTAGGACATGTCTACAGACAGGCTCCCAAGTGAAGATAGTATGAACTTACACAGGATAGGCACTGAGATGAAGTGCATGTTGGGCAAAGGTTGTTGCATGCTGTACATATCTTATCAGTAGTGTTTGCAAAGAAACCTGTTGGGCATGTTGACAAGCATTGTCCACTGGATGATAGAAGATAATATCCGCTTAAGCAAACCGTGCATTAATTAGCGGCGCTGCCTGTACAGCTCTAGCAAGTTGAAATACAAGAGTCACAGGTACGAGTCAAGGAATTTCCAAAGAACCTGTCAGGGCAGGTGCCACTAAGACATTAGCTCTGATAGAGGAATCTATTGTTACTGCAAGAGCTACAGTTATTTTGAGTTTCTGCATAGCAGGTCAAGCAATCTGTGTGGCACTATTGGCAGATGCTGGCAGAAACATTTTAGAAAAAGCCTGTAGGGCATGTTGAAAGACACTTAATGGAGGATTGACTTTCTGTATAAAGATACCTTCCTGATGGGCAACTGATGCATGCAGTTTCTAGGGATCCAGTACTACATTCCTTGCAAGTTGTATCACATTTATCACATGTATGACTGACTGTATTTTAAAAGTATCCACTCGGACAAGTAGTTAAACAGCTTCCCATGTGCAGGAAGCGTCCCTCACTGCAGCTAAGGCAGCTTGTGCTACCAGAGGAGCTGCTACAGGTCGCACAGGTGCTGTGACATGCTTGACATGTGTTGTTGGAGATCTCTGCATATTAGGTACTTAGACAAGTAGTCACGCATTGAGTGTTGAGAAGGAACCTGCCAGACTCGCATTTTGTGCAGGTGTTCTATGTTGCTCCACTGCATTCGGAGCAAGTCGTATCACATGCCACGCAGATATAGGCTGATGTATCACCAAAGAATTTGTTTGGGCAAGTTGATACACAGGATGATGTGTATATGAACTTATTATTTTTACATTGAATGCAATCATATTGAGTTGCGCCTGTACATGTAAGGCAATCAGCATGGCAAGTTTGGCATGTAAGTGTTGAAGACTAGCTGAATTTGCCTGCAGGGCACTGCGTTATGCATTATTATTCGTTAAGATATGTCCCAGTATTACAAGTTGTGCAATTGGAATTGATGATATCACAAGTCTTACAAGAACTTGCACAAGCTTGACACTGATTGTTGGTGGAATTGCTGTAGTAACCTGAAGGACAGGAACTGAGACAAGAGGCAGAGTGCAGATATTTGCCACTGGCACAACTTGTGCAGGTGCTCGCTGCTGTACCAGTACATGTATAACAAGAAGAGTCACATGGTTAGCATGACTTTGTGGAAGCATCAGCATAATATCCCTATGCGGGGCATGATGATATACAGGTTAGCTAATAGAGAAAAAAGCTGGTTGGACATGACAAGCATTAGTTGGAAGCTACGCCATTACAGGTCTGGCAGCTTGTGTGGCACTATTTACAGAGTTGGTCCCCGGAATCGCCAAAATAAAGGTCTGGGCAAACATTGAGACAGATATTAGTGTTAAGGTACTTTCCTATCTGGCAGGATGTACATTATGTATTTGTAGGACCATTGCAAGTCAAGCAGCTAGTGTCACAGGATTTACACTTTCTATCGCTGGAGTCTCCATAGAATCCGGCATTGCACGAGGTAACGCAGGTTGAACTGCTTGAATTCAAGAATTTGCTACTGCTGCAAGTCAAGCACTGAGTGGCTGAGTAAATGCAAGTGACACAATTGCTTGAACAAGAGGAACAGAGATTGCTTTCAGCGTTATCATAATACCCAGCAGGGCAACTAGTAAGACACTGACCGGTGTAGAGGTAGTATCCGCTCTTACACTGAACACAGTTAGAAAGCGATGTGCAGTCCTAGCATTATGTGTGGCAACTTTTGCACTTGTTATCAAGAGTATCTGCAAAATAAGATGTAGGACAAGAGGAAAGACAAGCATTGTTGAGGAGATATCGGCTATTACTGCAGGATGTGCAAGAAGTACTGGTTGCAGCAGTACATTCTCCACAGGTAACGTCACATTGTTAACAAACATTAGATAAGGTATCGCCAAAGTAGTGTGATGGGCACGTTGTACTGCATTATCCAGAATTCAAGAACCTTCCAGTCAAGCAGGCTGTGCAACTGGTTGCGGAAGCACCAGAGCAGGCATCACAGGAGGAGTCACAAGCAGTGCATGTCTTAGTGGCAAGATCTCCAAAAAATCCTTAATAGCAAGTTGTCAGACACATTTGTTAGTAGAGATAGCGCCCTGTAATACATTCGGAACAGTTACTAGATGTTCCGCCAATGCATTTAGCACAGGTACTTTAACATTGTTTGCAAGTATTGTCATTAGCATCTCCGTAATAACCATTAGGACAACTGCCACTCATACATTGAGATTGATAGAGGAAATAGGTATTAGCACAGTTCATACATTAGTTATAGGCTTCACCTGTGCATTGTGTGCAACCACTGTAACATGCCTTGCATATATTTAGTGTCGAATCTCCAAATTATCCACTTGGACAAGTAGCAATACAAGAATTTTAACTTGTTTACAGGAATTTACCTTGGCTGCACTTTGAACACTGTGTACTAGAAATACCTGTGCACTCATAGCATGTAGTATCGCATGGTTAACATATTTGGTTAATTGTGTTGGGATAATAGGCTGAAGGACAGCTGGAATCGCAGGCAAATACAGGCGTGAGATATTTGGCAGATGGGCAAGAAGAGCAATTATTTACTGTAGAGCCGAGACAAGTTTTACATGTTTCATTGCAGGCCTGGCAACTTTGAGTTGTGGCGTTGATGAATGTACCATCTGGGCAGGCAGCCAAGCAGGTAGAGCTCTAATAAAGATAATTTCCACTTGGGCAGGAAGTGCACTGCGTTTGGAGAGAACCTGAACATTCTAAGCAAGTAGGATGGCAAGTTACACAGGCTTGAGTTGTGCTGTTGGGGTAGAAATGTGAAGGGCAGGTGGCAGAGCAAGTTGACTAATAAAAGTAGGTGCCACTGATGCAGGAAGTGCAGTTAGCGGAAGATGCCTCTGTACAAGTAAGACAAGTACTATAGCAGCTCTTACAGAGAAAGTCAGTTATATCTCCAAAAGTAGCACCAGGGCAAGAGCTGAAACAGGTGCCAGAGGATTTGAACTTGTTGCTTACACAGGTTAGGCAATTATTGGAAAGTGGTCCATTGCAAGTTTGGCAATCAATAAAGCAAGATTTACATAATTGATCGGTAACATCGCCATAGTATTTAGTAGGGCAAGAATTGCTAAGGCATTGACCATTGTAAAGGAAGATGGATCCAGATGGACAAGAAGTGCAGTTGGTCGAAGCACTGGCTGTGCATTCTTTGCAGCTGGCATCGCAACTTTGGCAAACCTTGCTTACAGTGTTGGCAAACGTACCTGTAGGACAGGTAAGCAGACATTGATTACTATGGAGGAATCGTCCTGTAGCACAGGCAGTGCAGTTGTTCTGTCCTTCTCCTGCACATTCCAAACATACAACATTGCAAGAAGAACAGGTATTGAGTGAGATGTTCTTATAGTAGCTGCTAGGACAAGTCCCAAGACACTGTCCAGCATAGAGATAGAGTACGCCTTCACAGTTGAGGCAATCGGTATTAGCTGCTCCTGAACACTATTTGCATGTGGAGTGGCAAGAATCGCATTAATTGTTTTATGTGTTTCCAAAGGTATGAGTATCTGCGCAGGATGTCTAACAAGTGAAAGCTGCTGCCGCAAAGAATCTCCCTGAAGAGCATGAAAGACAATTAGTACTAAGCGTTCCGTTGCATGTTCGGCAATCGGTGTGGCAGGCAACGCAAAGCTGAGTTTACCCAAAGAATAGGATTGGACAAGAGGCTACGCACGTTTAGTTGTAGAGGTAGGAACCTTCGGCGCAGCTCAAACAACTGGTGGAGCTTGGTCCATTGCAAGTTAGGCAAGAGCTATTGCAAGCTTTGCAAATTCGGTCGCTTACACTCTAATACGTATTGCTGGGACATGTTATTCCGCAGGAATGGTTGTCAGTGTTTAGATATTTATTAACTACACATGTTAAGCAGTTATTACTGAGGGATCCACTGCAAGTCAGACAAGATGAGAAACAGTTTTGACAGATACGATTGTTATCAGCGTAGAAGTAGTCAGGACAGCCCACGTTGCATGTTCCTTGATAGAGGGCATATCCAGATAAGCAGGACAAACATTGGCTCTAGGTACTTCCTTAACAAGATTCACAGGTTGAATAACACTGTTAACATTAATTGTTGGCAGTATTTCCATAGAAACCTTGAGGACAGGCTGCAGAACAACTGTTATTGGAGCTAATCAAGTACTTGGAACCACTGCAGGCACTGCATTGTGTAGGCTATGAGCCTATACAAGTGAAACAAGAAGAGTCGCATTATTAGCAAACTAGATTTTGTGTATTGCCAAAGTATCCAGATGGGCAAGAAGAACCACATGATCCTTAATACAAATATTTGCTTTATGAGCAGCTGAGGCAAGTGCTATTGGCGCTTCCGCTGCAGGTTGCACATGTGGCATCACAAGGCAAGCATGTCTTTGTAGAAATATCGCCAAAGTAAGCAGAAGGGCAGGTAGATGTGCAAGTGTGAGATGTTGTTTGTAAGAACATTCCTGTATTGCAGCTAGTGCAGTTTTCAGCGTTGGCGCCACCTAAACAGGATAGACATGAAATATGACATCCTTTGCATTGATTCGAGGAACTATCGCTATAGAAGCTGCTTGGACAAGTTGCCACACACGTGGACTGATATAAAAAGGTACCAGATGCACAGGAAGTGCAGTTATTAGCTGATCCACTTGTGCAGGTCAAACAGGTAACGTGGCAAGCAGTGCAAACATTATTATCAGTGTTACTAAAAGTGTTGGTTGGGCAGGTTTAGACACATTCATTTGAAGAGAGGAATCGTCCATTGCTGCAAGCATTGCAGTTGCTTTACAAACTTCCGTAACACTCCTTACATGTAGAGAAACAGATCTCACAGATTCTATCAGTGTTGCCAAAATAGCCTGAAGGGCAGGAAGCAGTGCAGGTACTACTTGATTGGATGAGATATTTTCCTGTATCGCAACTCTAACAGTTGTTAATCAACGAACCTACACATGTCTTGCATTATTCATGGCAGCCTTTACATTTGGAATCAGAGGCATCACTATAAGTTCCAGCAGGGCAGTTCTGCACACACTAATAGTTGTAAAGGAATCTTCCTTGGATGCAACTGAGACAGTTAGTGTTGAGTGGTCCATCGCAGGTAGAGCAGGGATTTAGACAAGCCACACATTCTCGTTCAGTGCTGTCAGCATAGTACCCGTTAGGGCAGCTGCTGCTACACTCCATTGAACTGGTGAGGAAATAGTTGTTATGGCAATAAAGGCACTAGGTAACACCAGTGCCCATGCACTATTGGCAAGTGGAGTAACAAGCCTTGCAAATATTATCAGAAGTGTCACCGAAATATGATTGTGGACAGGAAGAAAGGCAAGCACTTTAATGAAGAAATTTGCCTGATTTGCAGGATGTACATTAACTCTCGAGGCTGCCCGTACAGTTGAAGCATGTGGCTGCACAAGTCTTACACAATTTATCAATATCACCAAAGAAAGAGCTTGGACATGTGGCCATGCATTACCCGAATTAAAGGAACTAATCATTTGCACAGGAAAGGCAATTAGAGCTCGTGATTCCAGAGCATGTTGCACAGGAAGAGTCACAGTTCTGGCAGGTGTTGGTGGATGAGTCTCCGAATTTACCTGTACCACAAGATGTGGTGCAAGTTGATGATAGCAGAAACGTTCCCGCTGAGCAACTGGTGCATAAAGAAGCACCGCCAGAGCAGGTCAAGCATGAAGCAATACAGATAGTGCAAATATTTCCTGCTGTGTTGGCAAAGTATCCATTAGGACAATTAACCTGGCATTATCCAGTGTAAAAAAAGGAACCTATTTGACAGGTCAGACACTCTGTAGAGGCAAGTCCAGAACAAGTAGAGCAGTTAGTTGGACAAGCTTGGCAAGACATAGCAGTTAGATTTGGTCCATAACCTGCTGGGCAGCTAGTCAAGCATTGATTTTATAGGGTCATAAGTAGGCCAGAAATGCATTGTGTGCAGTTATAAGCTGTTTATCCATTACATTCTTAGCAGTTCTGGCTGCATTATTGACAGAAATTGACTGTAATGTTGCCGAAGTATTTGGAAGGACAGGATCCAAGGCATTGCCCCGACAAAAGGAACAAATTGCTTTGGCAAGACTTGCATTAGTTGTTGCCTGATCCCGTGCAGCTTTTACAGGATGCATCGCATCCGTAACATTTATTATCGCTGTCATTGGCATACTTGCCATCTGGGCAGGCTCCCAAGCAGGAAGAATCTGAAAGGTATTTGCCGGAGGAGCAGGAGGTACAGTTCACACTAGAGGCCCCGTTACAGGAACTACAGTCAGAATGGCAAGGGGCGCATATCTTAGCATTAGTATCACCGAAGTATCCTGTCAAACAAGTTTGAGAGCATTGGCTTGAGAAAAGGAAATAATTTTAGTGGCATCCAGTGCAGTTTGAAGAAGTGCCCTCTGTGCAGGTAAGACAGTCAGCATGGCAGGAAGTACAAGTGTTGTCTGCGACTTTACCGTAGAATCCTGTAGGACAGACAGTGTCACATTAATTTGTGGAAGAGACAAAGAACCGACCAGAAAGACAATTAGTGCAGTTTGTGTTTAAAGCTCCTATACATTCTTTACAAGTCAAATCACATTACCGGCACTGTTTATATGTACTGTTTCCATAGTAACCGCTTGGGCATGATGCCAAACATTCAGAGGTTAAAGTCAAGAATTTACCATCTTCACAGCTCTGGCATTGATTATCGTTGGGACCGAGACATTCTTCGCACTATGAACTACAATGTAAGCATTCATTGCTGGTTGTATTACTATAGAAACCGGTAGTGCACTCCTGAACGCAGGTGCCGAGTAGCAGGAATAGTAAATTGGAACAAGAGAGGCAGTGGTCTGCACTGCTATCGCTGCAGGTTTTACAGCTGCTGTGGCAACTTTTACAGGATCTATCACTGCTGTTTGAATAATAACCTTCAGGACAAGAAGCCAAACATTGGCCCTGTAAAAAGAAGAAACTGCTCTTGCAATACGAGCAACTGGAGCTTGATGAACCTGTACAGGTTTCGCAAGAAGAGTAGCAAGCCTTGCATTAGTTATCAGAAGTAGAACCATAGAATCCATCAGGACATTAAGCAAGACAAGTTATGTTGGACCCACTGCCATACAAGAAACGACCTGTGCTACAAGCAGTGCAGTTCTCGCTGCTGGCTCCAATACATTCTTTACAGTTGGTATTGCATTAAAGACACTTCTTTTCACTTGATTCAGGGAAGTAATTGCTAGGGCAGGAACTCAGGCATTGAGAAGAGTACAGAAATAGACTTCCTCCACACGTCGTGCAGAACGAGTCTGAACCGGAGCACGTCTAGCACTGGGCAACACAAGAATCGCAGGTTCTTGTGTTTGTGTTGCCAAACATTCCTTATGGACAAGATGCAATGCAGGAGCCAGTATGAAGAAATTTTCCTGAGTAGCAGGAAAGACAGTTGATTGTTGAAGCACCTGAGCAGGTCATGCAAGATGCATCACAGCTCTTGCATGTCCAGTCATTTGTGGAGCCAAAGGATCCGCTAGCACAAGTAGCTGTGCATGTGCCACTTGCAGAGGTTAAAAATTTGGGAGAGCTACAGCTCTGGCAGTTGCTGTTCAAAGCCCCGGAACAGGTAGTGCAACTACTGTCACAGGTGCTGCAAAGATTTGTACTGGAATTAGCATAAAAAGCTGCAGGGCATGTAGTCACACAAGTGGAGTCTGTAGTGTAGAAGAATCTGCCTGTTGAGCAAGATGAACAGTTATTTGCAGTACTACCCACGCAGTTCTAGCAAGTTATATGACACTGCTTGCACTTCTTATCAGAAGAATCCCCATAATAAAACTAGGGGCAAGACGATAAGCATTGTGTTTAATAAAGAAAGCTGCTGCTGCTAGTTGGACAGCTTAAACAATCGTTTAGAGAACCACCAGAGCAAGTCAAACATGAAGAATGACATGATTAACAAGTATTTTCTGTTTGGTTGCCGAACATCCCTGAAGAGCAGGTGATGATGCAACTTTTATCAAGAAGGAATCTTCCCGAAAAACATGAAGTACAATTGCTTTCAGTAGGGCCATCACACGTATGGCATAGAGCTTGGCAATACTAGCAAGTCTGAGTAGCAGAGTTGGCATAATATCCTGTTGGGCAGGTAGAGCTGCAAGAGCCAGAGTAAAAGAATAATCCAGAAATACATTGTGTGCATTCAGTTTGTGTGGGACCAGAGCAGGTCAAACAAGAAGAGTGGCAGGCTTCACAGACTTTGCTGGTTGTGTTGCCAAAGAAATGTTAGGCGCATGTAAGTAAGCAAGTATTGCTGGAGAGGAATCGTCCAGTTAAACATGAAGTGCAGTCTGTATCAGAAGCACTTTGTGTACAAGTGTAGCAACTTTGGTGGCAGGCCTTGCAGGTAAAGTCTAAATCTGGGTAGAATGCAGCTGGACATGTCTGCACACAGGAGCCCTGATGTAGATACACTGATGTTGGACAAACGGTGCATTGAGTGGCTAGAGAGCTTCCTTAACACTCTAGGCAGTCGGCGTGGCACTCATCACAGGTTTTAGTTGCCGTGTTGCCGAACTTGTGAGTGGGACATTGAGTTAGGCAACTACCGCTGCTAAGATATCTTCCGCTTTGGCAGCTCTAGCATTAAGACTGGTCTCCGCCTGTGCATTCTTAACAATTTATATGACATTCTTTGCAGGTTTAGTCAGAACCCGGATAATAGTGAGATGGACATGATTGTGTGCACTACCCTACTGATAGGAAGTAGCCGGCATTGCAGGCGAGGCATTATGTGTTAAGACTTCCATTGCATTACGAACAAGTCTCATAACATGCCTGGCAGGTCTAACTGCCTGATAAAATAAAGAATCCCACATCGCAATTGGTCTGACAGCTAGTAAATTGAAGGTATAAGCCAGTAATGCATAGTTAGCATTGGTTGCTGGAGGCCCCGGTGCAGTTTTTACAGGTTTGGAAACATTATTTACAAGCTTTATCATTAGAGTCTCCATAAGTATATTGCGGACATGTGTCGATGCATTGTCCATTGTGCTTATAGAACCCGCTTTTACAGGTAATGCATTTATTGTCATCGCTCCCTGTGCATTATTCACAAGTACTGAAGCATTGTTTGCAAGTTGTGTCACTGGTATTGCCATAAAATCCCGTGGGGCATGTGGCCAGACAGCTGTCTACGAATAAGAAGCGACCTGAACTGCAGGATGTACAGTTGGAGCTCAAGCCTCCGACACAGTTCAAACAAGTTTAATCACAGTTTTCACAGATACTGTCAACATCGGCATAGTAGTTGGAAGGACAGCTTTGAATGCACGTTCCTTAGAACAAATAGTATCCGATTTAGCAACTTAGACATCCATTCTGCAGTCCACTGGAACACTAATGACATGTACTATAACAGGCTTGGCAAATACTGGTGGAGCTGTTTCCAAAGTACTACACTGGACAAGAGAGAAGACATGCATTCTGATAAAGGAATCTGCCTGTGGAGCCGCAGGAAGAACAGTTGGTATCTAATCCTCCAGTGCATTCTTGGCAACTAGAGGCACACTGCTTGCAGATAAGATTGTCGCCATAATAGTGGTTAGGGCACGCTGTTAGACATGAGGCAGTATAAAAGAACCTGCCTGTGCTGCAGGCAAGACACTGATTATCACCGTTGCCACTGCATTCGTGGCAGGTGGCATGACATGCAGCACAGGTTTAAGAAACGGTGTTCCCGTAGAACCCAACTCCGCATTGTGTGAGACAGTAACTCTAAGAAAGAAAGCGCCCATTGGAGCAGGAAGTACAATTGGCGTCTAAACTACCTGTGCAAGTCAAGCATGAGCTGTGGCAGATTTAGCAGGATTTTTGAGTTGAATTTCCAAAGTACCCGGCTGGACATGAGCTGACACACTATTGATTGTTAGTCAAGAAAAATCCGCTTTTGCAGACCATACATTCACCGTTGTTGGGACCAGTGCATTTACTACAGGATTGGTAGCAACTTTTGCATGTCTTATCACTGGAATTGCTATAGAAATCGTCAGGACATTGAGAAAGGCAGGTACTGCCTTGATGAAGGAACCAACCATTTGAGCAGCTCTGGCAGTTTCCTAATTCCCCTCCATTGCAGGTTAAGCATCCTATGGCGCAGACCTGGCAAACACGAGTTGTTTGATTACCGTAATACTATGATGGACATGTCCCTGCACAATTTGAGTTATAAAGGAAACTTGGACTGGCACAAGTGAGGCAGTTCTCTGCAGCTGCCCCTTAACAGCTGAGGCAGGAAGAATGGCAAGCTTAGCAAGTGTTATCAGAAGATTAGCTGTAGAAACCAACAGTTGGGCAAGAGTTAAGACATTGTCCAGAAAGTAGAAATCTGCCTGTATCACATGAGAGACAGTTTGTACTTTGCGGTCCTGAGCACGTTAGACATGTGGGATCGCAGGAAGAGCAACTGAGTGTGGTAGAATTGGCATAGAAGGCAGAAGGACACGATTCATTACAGTAGCCCTCTTTATAGTAGTGTCCAGAAGTGCACTACACACATTGGCTACTGGTTAGTCCACTGCAGTAAAGACAGGATGTGTAACATTATTTACAGATCTTATCCTGTGAATCTCCTAAAAATCCTTGTGGACAAACTGTTACACATGTATTGCCTCCTTAAAGGAACTTTCCAGCTGCACATGATGTGCAATTAACCTCGAATGCACCGCCTGCACAGGTCAAGCAGGAAGAATGGCAACCAACGCATTGTCGGGTTGCGCCATCTCCATATTATCCTGATGGACAATTCTAAAGACAGGATCCAGTTGAAAAGAAAAGCGTTTCATTGCAGGCTGTACACTGAGTATCCGATGGTCCAGAACATTCAGCACAGATTTGAGAGCAGGACTTGCATGTGTTGTCACTAGAATCCCCAAACTGAGCTGAAGGGCATGCTGTTAAGCATTCTGATGTTAGAGATAGTAGGAAGCGGCCTGTGTAGCATTGAGAACAGTTTGTAGCATGACTATCAGTGCATTATTAGCAGGTAGAATCGCATTAATGGCAGGTTCGATCACTACTCTGACTGAAATATTTGGATGGGCAATTTGAAAGACATGATCCTGAGTATAAGAAATAGTTTTATACACATTACTAACATTGAGTGGAAGCTGGGCCGTTGCACTGTGTACATGCACTGAAACAAGCCAGACATGTGTTAGATGTTGAATTTCCAAAGTATCCTGAAGGACAAATTAACAAGCATTGAGAACCATGAAGAAATCGTCCACTGGAGCAGTTGATGCAGGCGTTGGCCCCATCGTTGTTACAGTTAAGACAGGAGCTGTCACATTGGATGCATTACCCTGTTGTGATGTTGCCGTAGTAGCTTGCTGGACATTGCTAAACACATTAGTTTTGTAAAAGAAAAGAAACTGAGGTAGGGCATGTAGTGCAGCTAGTTGATGTCGAGCCCGAGCAAGTAAGGCAAGATGTATGGCAGGCCTTGCATATGCGGTCGGTAGTGTCTCCAAAGAAACCGGTGGGACAAGAGCTTGAGCAAGAATTAACACCTCCACCAACCAAATAAAGTCCATAATTGCAAGA
>Ga0272412_1000042_pt1 | contig 23420 bp, 30 predicted proteins | sample WWTPWeurt_MetaT_FD_193540 | JGI IMG/M metagenome (GOLD analysis project Ga0272412, IMG submission 193540) | Metatranscriptome of activated sludge microbial communities from WWTP in Nijmegen, Gelderland, Netherland - WWTP Weurt (Metagenome... | ecosystem: Engineered > WWTP > Aerobic digester >...
AGCCGGAGCATACAAATGTACTTCATGCGTCAATGGAAAATTCAAATCAAGTGATTATCAGTGTCTGGCATCATGCACAACTGGTTTTTACGGTGACAGTGGAGATAATACTTGCAAGGCCTGCGATAGCTCCTGTAAACAGTGTACTGGTGCTTCATCATCTAGCTGTACTTCATGCTTCACTGGGAAGTATCTTTATTAACAGGAATGCCTTGCTAATTGTCCTTCGCAATTCTATTAATCTGTTAATGTATGTCTGTAATGTGATACTAGCTGTGGGACATGCAATGGGGGTTCTTCAAACAATTGCTTGGCCTGTAATACAGGAAGTTTCTTTTATCAAAATCAATGTTTAGGCGATTGTCCTGTATCTTTCTATAAATAAACTGATACAAAATTATGTTTGGCTTGCCACTCAACTTGCCTTACCTGCACAGTAAATGCTAGCGCTAACAGTTGCTAGAGTTGCTCAACGGGAAGATACTTACATAGTAATCAATGCTTATTAGCTTGTCCTAACAGCTTTTACATAAACTCAACAAATAACACTTGCCTGGCTTGTCATTCCTCCTGTTACGAATGCAGCGGTCCTAGTAATTAAGAATGCACAGAGTGTTAATCAGGAAGCTCTTTCTTAAATATAAATTAATGTACAAATACTTGCCCTATTGGAAAATATGGCGACACAGCAGAGGTTGAGTGCAAGACATGTGATTCATCCTGTTATCAATGTGTGGGACCTTTGCATTAAAATTGTACTGCGTGTACAGGAAACTTATATCTATATTCCAATGCATGTCAAGATTAATGTCCTACTTCATATTTCAGTGATCAGAATCAATGCAAGCAATGCCACAGCTCTTGTTTAAAATGCACAGGCGACTAAGCTTCTAACTGTTCAAGCTGTTACAGTCCAAATTTTCTGACATCCACCTTAACCTGCTAATCTTAGTGCTCAAGTGGGTATTGGCCAAGCTCAACAGATAGGATTTGCTACGCTTGCCACAGCAGTTGTAAGGAATGTGTTGGACCTCTCAACATGAACTGCACGTAATGCAAATCAACAACATATCTCATTAGCAACTAATGTCTGAGTAGCTGCCCATCATCTGGTTTTTACGCTGATACTAATGATTTAACCTGTAAGTAATGCCACCAAACGTGTTTACAATGCTAAGGAGCCGGACAGTAGCAGTGTACAGCTTGCTCTAATGGACGTTATCTTACCAGCACTAATTATTGCGAGACTTCTTGCCCGAATACTTTCTATGCTAACTCTACAGATAATACATGCCATTCCTGTAGTGGTACCTGCGCAACTTGTTACAGCTCATTAAGCTCCAATTGTTTGAGTTGCACGAATTCGCTATATCTTTATTAAGGCACCTGCATCGCATCCTGTCCTTCTGGATACTATCAAGGTAGTGGTAATATCTGCCAATAGTGTGACCAGACCTGCCTCACCTGCTCAGGGGCTGGAAGCAGCAATTGTGACACCTGCTATAGCGGACGCTACAAAAATGGGGATAACTAATGTGTATCTTAATGCTCTTCAGGATACTTCTAAAACACATAAAACAATAACTGTGAAGGATGCCACACGACTTGCGATGAGTGTTTTGGTTCATCCCAAAATTAATGTTAGTCCTGCATATCAACGAAACATTTCTTACTGAATGCATGTCTTTTATCCTGTCCATCAGCCTACTTTATCAGCCAAACTGATAACTCATGCCAATCCTGTGAAGCTACTTGTGCCACTTGCAACGATAAGAATGCCAATAATTGTTTAACTTGTGTTGCAGGTAGATATTTCTTTTAGAATTCTTGTCTTGAGCAATGTCCAATCTTTGGATTCTTCCTCTTATAGTCTAACTCTTCGTGTGAGGCTTGTCACTCCTCCTGCAGATCGTGCACTGGAGAATAGGCTTCTGAATGTTTGAGCTGCTCATCTGGGTTATTTCTCTATAATACTTAGTGCCTAACAGAGTGTCCTAACAGTTATTACGAAGATTCAACCTCCTCTTCCTGTTTAGCCTGCCACTCCAGTTGCTAGGAGTGCAACAGCGGACTAATAACAGATTGCACATAATGTTCTTCAGGGAAATTCTTAAATGATAATCAATGTATCGTGACATGTCCAATGGAGAAGTATGGAGATTCCGTTGATAGAGTATGCAGGGCATGTTCAACATCCTGCCGATCCTGCACTGGCCCCGCCAGTACAAACTGTCTTTCCTGTACAGGTTCTTTGTATCTTTCTGGCACATAATGCATATAGACATGCCCAAACAGCTATTTTAGCAACACAGCTAATAATATCTGCGAACAATGTCATTCAAGTTGTCTCAAGTGTTCAGCTGCTGGATCAGAAAACTGCACGTCTTGCAGCATGGGTTTATTCTTAGACTCAGGGAAATGCTCTTCCAGCTGTCCCAGTGGCAAGTGGTAAGACTCGTCAATCAACACCTGCAAATCATGCCATAGCAGTTGCAAAGAATGCTCTGGTGACTTGAACTCCAACTGTTTGTCTTGTCGGTCAGCAACTTTTCTTTCTGGGGGATCCTGCGTATCTCAATGCCAGACCTACGGATACTACGGCAACACAACGGACAATGCCTGCAAAGCTTGTGATGCTACATGCGCTCAATGCAGCGGTGGAAACCCTGATTAATGTACTTCATGTGGTTCTGGTCGCTTCTTGAATATGACGTCATGTTTAACAAGTTGCCCTACTAAATTCTATGGAGACACTAACTCTCGCGCCTGCCAAAGTTGTGATACCACATGTCTAACTTGTTTTGGGGCTACCTCTACACAATGTCAATCCTGTGCAAATCCACGATACCTCTACAATTAGCAATGCCTGACCACTTGCCCAGCTGGTTACTTTAAAGGATCTAATAACGCTTGTAGTCAATGCAATTCTATCTGTGCGACATGTACAGATGCTGGAGCAAGCTATTGTTCTTCTTGCACTTCTGGAATGTATCTGAGTTTGTCAGGTACAACGTGTGTTTCTACATGCCAAAATGATTAGTATGTTGACCAAACTTTAAATTAGTGCAAATAATGCAATGCAGTTTGTGCCTAATGCTCTGGAGCTGCTGAAAGCAACTGCATATCCTGTGGAAGTGGAAAATATCTTTATCAATCCTAATGTTTGGTTACATGCCCCAATGCATTCTATGCGTCTTCATCAGATCATTTATGCAAAAACTGTGAGTCTACTTGCTTATGGTGCAACGGTGGAAGTCAGCTAAATTGTACTGCCTGCTCTACCAGTCGATTCCTTTACCAAAGTCAATGCTTGCTAACTTGTCCAACTGGATTTTACAAGAATTATACAGATTAAGTATGTTGGACTTGTCATAGTGATTGCTATACATGTTCGGGAAGCCAATAGTCTCAATGCACGGCATGTTCAGGAGAAAGATCATTACTCTCTGGATAGTGTTTGACTACCTGCCCTAACAAGTACTACGCGTCGAGCAATATATGCTAGAACTGCGATGTATCCTGTTTGACATGCTCTGCTTAAACATCATTAAACTGTCTTTCTTGTGAAAGTGGAAAGTATTTATCAATTGCTACCACACTTGGTACAGATAGTTCTTGCACAACTGCTTGTCCTGCTGGAAACTATGGAGATGCAATTGACAGAAAGTGCAAGACTTGCCATAGTAAGTGTGGTACTTGCTTCGGTGCAGCAGATACATAATGTCTCAGCTGCACTTCAGGCTCCTTCCTCTACAGTGCACAGTGTCTGAGCACATGTCCCTCTGGATTCTACAACAACTAAGCAGAAAATAATTGTGTTAAGTGCCACACAAACTGTTTGGAGTGCAGCAATGGTCTCGCAACTGCTTGTCTATCTTGCACAAGTGGCAAATATTTGCTTAGCAGCCAATGCGTAACTGAATGCACAACTGGTTTATTCGCCAATTCAACCAATAATCAATGTCAATCCTGTAATGAAACTTGTGCTGAATGCTTTGGAGAAGGAGCTTCAGCCTGTTCTGCCTGCACAGGAACTCTTTATCTTTTCAGTTAGCAGTGTCTATCCACATGCCCAAATGGATTCTACGCCAACAGTGGAACACATCAATGTAGTACCTGTCACTCAAGTTGCCTAACATGCTCATAGTATAGTTCGTGTACCACATGCCGTACAGGATAATATCTGAGTAGCGCCACCTGCGTGGCACAATGTCCTAGCTCTTTCTTTGGTGATATCTCAGATAATACATGTAAAAGCTGTCATAGTACCTGTGCTCAATGCTCAGGTTCAGCCAACAACAATTGCATATCATGCAACGGAGTACTTTACCTATATAGCCAATAGTGCATTGCCACATGCCCTACCTAATTCTACATGAATACTATTCAGAATTCCTGCAGTTTATGCGACTCTCAGTGTGCAGAGTGCTCTGGTGCTGGCAGCAGCAACTGCACAAAATGTGCTACAGGACGTTTCCTCAGCGGATCCAGCTGCCTGCAAGCATGCTCCTCCGGACAATATGGTGAGATACAAAACAATACTTGCATTTCCTGTGACCAAACCTGTGCTACATGCTCTAATGCAGGCCCCACAGCTTGTCAATCCTGTTAAAATCAGCTCTATTATTATCAAGGAGCATGTCTTTCAGCCTGTCCACAGAAGTTCTTTGGAGAATAAAACACTTGTAAGAACTGTGATAGCTCCTGCCTGACCTGCAGCGGTTCTTCTGCTCTTAACTGCCTATCATGCTCTGAAGGCCTCTTTTTAGATGCTGGATCTTGCAACTTAGATTGTACTATTGGTAAGTATAAAGATACTTCCAGCCGAGCCTGTTAAGCCTGCCACACTTCCTGTTACGCGTGCATTGGGGTGTCCTCAACCAACTGCATTAAGTGCAGTGGATAGCTTTATTTGAATGTTAATTCCTGTATTTCTTCTTGTCCAGCTGGTTACTTTGGCAACCTTGTGGAGAATATCTGTTCTCTTTGCGACTCCACTTGCAAGACTTGCACTTCAAACTCAGCTAGCTCTTGCTTATCCTGTAATACAGGCCGGTTTTTAAGCGGAAATCAATGCATTTTGTCCTGCGTTACTGGGTTCTATGGCGATACATCTACCAACACTTGCCAACCTTGTCACACTACCTGTTACTAATGTAGCGGTTCTTCATCCAGCCAATGTACATCCTGTACAGGATCTAAGAACTTCTTAACTAGCACGTGCTTGGACACATGCCCAGGAGGCTACTTCGCTGCTAATAATGAATGCCGCACATGCGATGCTTCCTGTTTAACCTGTTCTGGAGCTTCATTGAGCAACTGCCTTACCTGCGCATCCAGCAAATTTTTATCCAATCTTTACTAATGTGTCCTTACCTGCCCAAACCAATACTATGGTAACTCAACAAGCAACCTCTGTATATCCTGTCACAGCACATGCCTCACATGCCAGGACGCTCAAATAACTAGCTGTCTCTCTTGTATCACTGGCAGATTCTTAATTAATGGATAATGTAGTACCACATGTCCTTCTGGGTACTACGGAGACTCAACAGATAAGAAATGTAAGTTATGCTATCTAACATGCCTAACCTGCTCAGCCGAGGGTGTAGCTGCCTGTACATCCTGTGAAAGTGGTAAATTCCTATAGAATAATAATTGTGTTATAACTTGTTAGAATGGTAAGTTCGGCAATACTTTGACAAATACATGTGATAATTGTCATTCTCAATGCAATACCTGCTCTGGTGCTACTGCAAGTAATTGTCTCAGCTGTAGTGGAAGTACTTATCTCTCCATCAATGAGTGCGTTTCCTCCTGTCCATTAAAGTACTTTGGCAATAGCAATCTCTGTCTTGCCTGTGACCAATCTTGTAGGACCTGTTAAAATGCCAGCGCAGTTGCCTGTTTAAGCTGTGGTTCAGGCTACTTCCTTCTTCTTGGTCAATGTCTACAGTCTTGCCCTAACGGATACTACAGTCGCTCAACAGACAATACCTGCCAACTTTGCGAATCGGCATGCAAAACTTGCTTTGGTTCTCTTTCCACTAACTGTCTCTCTTGTTTTTCAGGCACATTCCTTGAATCAAGCACTTGTGTCGCCACCTGCGCCGTTAAGTTTTTCGGTAACAACACCATCAACCAATGCCAACAGTGCCATTCAAACTGCTATACCTGCTCGGGTGCTGAGTAAAATCAATGTACTTCTTGCGTGCAAGGTAGTTTCCTCAATATTATAGGGTAATGTACAAGCGACTGTGGGCTGAACTACTTTGGAGATTCAAGCAACTGGTAGTGCAAGAGCTGCCATTCATCATGTGCAGACTGTACTGGAAGCCTTATCAATAACTGCATTTTATGCTCTGTAAGCAAGAACCTTTACAATAACTATTGCTTGGACACGTGCCCAGGAGGATACTATGCCAATGCCAATCTATGTAAATCTTGTGACAGTTCATGCGATACATGTACAGGAGCCGGAAATTCTCTCTGTTCAAGCTGCAAGATAGGCAGCTTCCTGAGCAATTAACAATGTTTAATAAGTTGTCCAGTCTCCAAATATGGTGACTCTAACGATCAGATGTGCAAGAATTGCCACATTAACTGTCATGAGTGTTTCGGACCAGTAGAAACCAACTGCATCAGCTGTTCCAGTGGCAGCTTCCTGCAGAATGCGGCATGCAACGTCCAATGCTCACAAGGCTTTTTTGGCAATACTACGAGCAACAAATGCTAGCAGTGCTCTTCATCCTGCAAAGAATGCGTAGGGCCAACTACAAGTGACTGCATAAAGTGTTACACCGGATCATTCCTCAGCAATTCGAATTGCCTTACTTAATGTCCCACTCTAACATTTGGAAACCTTGTTGATAATACTTGCAATCCTTGCCTTTAAACCTGTGCTTCTTGTGTTGGACCCAACGATTGCTCTACCTGCAGCGGTGTGAGAAACTACTATCAAGGTTAATGCCAGACAGATTGTCCAAATGGATTTTATCCTGAAAATAATATATGCAAGTAGTGTGACCAATCATGCGTTACATGCACTTCCTTAGAAGTGTGCACTTATTGTGTAGCAAATAAATATCTTTACATTTCCAGCTGTGTCTCCTCTTGTCCATCACACTTTTTCTAGAATACTACTAACAATACTTGCTTGTCCTGTGACACCAACTGTAAAGAATGTCAGAACTCACCAATCTATTGTCTCTCTTGTTACAGTGGAAAATTCCTTCAAAGCTCTGATTGCATAAGCCAGTGTGCAAGCGGATTTTATGCAGATAGTGGCGACAACACATGCAAGACATGCTACTAAACTTGCTTGACATGTTCGGGTTAAGGTTCATCAGCTTGTCTTAGTTGCTAAATTGGCAAATTCCTTTACTAAAATACATGCAACACGCTTTGCCCTGATGGGTACTTCTAGAATTCAACAGTAAGCCAATGCTAGCTCTGCGACCCAACATGCTTCCAATGTTCAGGAAGTTTATCTAGCAACTGCATCTCGTGCACAGGAACCAAAGTACTCTTCGTCAGCTCTTGTCTGGAATCGTGCCCAAGCGCTTACTACGGTTCTTCTAATAAATGCTTGTCTTGTCATACGACCTGCCAGAACTGTGTTGGAGGCACCTCCAGCAATTGCCAAAGTTGTAATACAGGACGATACCTCTCTTCAAGTCAATGTGTGACTGTCTGCCCAAGCAATAACTATGCAGATTCTTCCGAAAACAAGTGTAAAGTTTGCCATTCCACATGCCAAGAGTGCACTGGACCCTCCAACTCCAACTGCTTAAGCTGCAAGACTGCCACTTACCTATTTGCAGCTAGTTGCTCTTCTACATGCCCGAGTGGGTACTTTGGGAACGGGGAAGAAAGAAAATGTCTAATATGCTCCATTACTTGCAAAGAATGCATAGGTGAAGCAGCTAATTAATGTACATCTTGTTTAGCTGGCAGATATCTCTATACCAGCTCTTGTATAACTACATGTCCACCAGGTTACTACGGCAACACCACTACCAATGAATGCAATGTATGTCACTCAACCTGCCTTGAATGTTCTGGTTAAGGTGATAGTAAATGCATATCATGTGCATCAGGTCGATTCCTCAAAGGTAGCGCATGCATAACATCCTGCCCTGATAAGTTTTACGGTAACACTGCTACCAACATCTGTATGAGTTGTGACTCCACCTGTCTACGATGCACAGGTCCTGCTAGTGGGCAGTGTTCAGCTTGCGATCAAGGGCGATTCCTCTAAGGAAATCAATGTCTTCTTACATGTAACAGTGGATACTTCGGAAACACAAGCACTCTAACCTGTTAGCAATGTAGCAGCTCCTGTAAAGAGTGTTCAGGAGCCTAGTCAACTAATTGTGTAGCCTGCAATGTTGGAACCTTCCTGTACTACAGCTAATGTGTAGAGACTTGCACTAATACCATGTTTGGTGATCAAAGCGATCATATATGTAAGCCGTGTGATCAGACATGCCTAACTTGTGCTGATGGAACTAGCGGAGGATGTCTCAGCTGTGCTTTGGGTTCATACTTGTATACTAGCCAATGTTTATCAGCTTGTCCTACAGCTTATTATAATAATGAAACAGATAATAAATGTTACTTGTGCCATTCAACTTGCAAAACATGTTTGGCTTCCTCTGCATCAAGCGCTTGTACTTCTTGCTATTCATAGACTTTCCTTTACAATTCAGCTTGTCCATCTACCTGCCCTTCTGGGTACTATCCATCAGAATCAACCAACACCTGCAATCTGTGTGATTTATCATGTAAGACTTGCAGCGCTTAAGGGTCTTCAGCCTGTGCTTCATGCAACAGTGGAAAATTCTTATATAATAATCAATGTTTGCTTACTTGTCCCAGCTAATACTACCCAAATTCAGCAGATAATACTTGCAAGAGTTGTTCAACATCATGCAAAGACTGTTCTGGGCCCCAGGATATACAGTGCATCAGTTGCAATACAGGCAAATTCCTTTTAGTTACCGCTGGTCAATGCCTGACCACCTGCCCTTCCAAATATTACTAAAATACTGCATTGAATCAGTGCAAGGACTGCCACTCTACTTGTGGAGAATGCAGTGGTGAACTGTCAACTCAATGCACTTCATGTTACACTGGCAAATATCTCAATGGAAATTCCTGTAATAATGTATGTCCGTAGGGATTCTATGGCAATTCTACTACCAATACATGTAAAAACTGTGATGTATCGTGCAATACTTGCTCAGGTTCTTCTACTTCCAACTGCTTATCATGTACAGGTTAGCTATATCTCTATATCCAATAATGTCTATCAACTTGCCCCAACGGTTTTTACCCAGAATAAAATTTGTGTAAGACTTGTTCTTCCACATGTTATTAGTGCAATGCAGGTACAACATCTAACTGCACCTCATGTACTGGAAATCGCTATTTATACAACAGTTAATGTTTAACCAGTTGTCCAATAGGTTATTATGCAAATCTGCTGTTAAATGCATGCCAATCATGCCATGCAACCTGCTACGAGTGCAACAGTGCTGATTCCAGCAACTGCACTAGCTGTTAAACAGGCAGATATCTCTACCAATCGCAGTGCCTTACCTCGTGTCCTTCAGGATTCTATGGTTACAGTCTCCAGAACTTATGCAAATCTTGTCACAGCACCTGCTTGACCTGTAATGATGCCAATTAGAATAATTGTCTGAGCTGTGGCAGCGGCCTGTTCCTTCATGATGACGGACAATGTGAATCAACTTGCCCTGCTGGATAATTCCGCCAAACTGCAAACAACACTTGCCAGAATTGCTTGGCTGACTCTTGTTTGACCTGCAGCGACCAGGGCTAGGAGTATTGCACATCTTGTTCTGTGGGTAAATTTCTTTCAAACAATGCATGCATTGCTACCTGTCCCTAGAATTTCTACAAGAACACAGATCTCAATCTTTGTAGCTCCTGCGACCTCACTTGCTTAAACTGTACAGGCGCTGGTCCATTAAAGTGCGAGAGTTGCAGCAATGGACGTTACTTGGATAGTGCAAACAAAGCCTGTTTAACAACTTGTCCATCCGGATTCTATGCAAATTCTGGTACGAGTACATGTGATGCCTGCGATTCTACATGCAAAGATTGTAATGGACCTACTAACAATCACTGTCAGAGCTGTAATTCAGGGCGTTTCTATCAAAATTCTCAATGTGTCCTGTCTTGTGCTGGGAAGTTCTATGGAGAAACTTCGACTAACACTTGTTCGTCATGTGATGTTAATTGCTTAACTTGCTCTGGACCAGCTGCTACTCAATGCGACTCCTGCAGTTCAGGCCGCTTCTTCTATGATCACAACTGCTTAACAAATTGTCCAAACACTTATTACCCTAATGCTACTTCGAATTATTGTCTACAATGTGATTCCAATTGCGCCAACTGTCAAGGCCCGAGTAGCAATCAATGCATATCTTGCGCCACAGGAATTAAATTCTTGTATTTCGGAACTTGTGTTGTGGAGTGTCCAGCCAGCTACTATGTGCAGTCCAATACTAACTGTTAATCTTGTGAGACTTCTTGTCTGACTTGTATAGGTGCTACTTCTAGTCAATGCTCATCCTGCGCTTCTGGCAGATTCCTATACCAAGGTGTATGCATGCTTGGTACCTGCCCACACAGCTACTTTGGCAATACTACAAATCAACATTGTGAAGCCTGCGATACAACCTGCAGCGAATGCAATGGAGGACAAAACTCTAACTGTCTCTCATGCTCTGTAGGGCGTTTTTTAGATATAAATATATGCAAGATAGCATGCCCCAATGGATACTATGGAGATGTTAATGACTTGATCTGCAAGGCCTGCCATTTTACATGTTAGACCTGTTATTTGTATTCTTCATGTCTCTCCTGTTCCTCTGAACGAGCTTTGTATTAAGAAAGCTGCTTAAGCAACTGCCTGTCCGGCTTCTTTAAGAATACTACAAGTAATGCATGTTAATAGTGTGACACGAGTTGTCTTGAATGCAACAATGCAGGCTCCAATAGTTGCCTGTCTTGCAATACAGGGACCTTCTTACTTAGTACGCAGTGTATAGGTGTATGTCCCGAAAGATTCTATGGTAACGCCACACTGTGTGTACCCTGTCACTCTACATGTCTAACATGCTCTGGATCCTCTCTCGATAACTGCACGAGTTGCGAAACTGCCAGATATCTTTTCTCTTCAAACAAGACTTGTCTAACATCTTGCCCAGCTGGATATTTCCCAGACTCTTCCACATCCCCACGATGCAGTTCCTGTCACAGTTCATGCAAGACTTGCCTTTCATCTTCTACAAGCAGCTGCACCAGTTGCAATAGCGATAAATACCTGGACACAGCCACTGGACAATGCAAAGTGCAATGCCCTTCAAAATTCTATGGAAGCGTCAGCGACAACCTGTGCAAGGCCTGCCATAGCGCTTGTAGTGAATGCTTTGGCAGTCTCTAGACCCAATGTATATCATGCACTGTAGACTATTATCTCTATGGAAGCAATTGCTAAATCTCATGTCCCTAACAATACTATGCTAATACCCAGAATAATGAATGCACTGCCTGCAATAATGCCTGCTTTACTTGTTCTCAAGGTTCTTCAAGCGATTGCTTATCCTGTTCATCAGGTACTTTCCTCTACCAAAGTCAATGCCTTGCCAACTGCCCAGACCGTTACTTTGGATAGAACTAAGTCTGTGTCCAATGCGACGCCACCTGCCTCCGCTGCACAGCCGCTGCTGCAACCTAGTGCACAAAATGTACAGGCTAACGGTATCTTCAAGGCAATGTGTGCACACTTACATGCAATTCCAATTACTTCCCCGATTCCACTGACAACGTTTGCAAGGTCTGCAATGCAGCATGTTAGGAATGTTATTCATCTCTAGCTAATAACTGTTTAAGCTGCAAGAGCAATACATATTTATATCTTGCAGAGTGTTTAGCATAATGCCCAACGAAGATGTATGGAGATACAGCAGATCTAAAATGCAAATAATGCGACTTGACATGTAAGGAATGTAGTGGGCCTTCAACCAACTAGTGTTTATCGTGCAGTTCAGGACGCTTCCTTCATAATAATGTCTGCCTCTATCAAACTTGTCCATCTGGATTCTTTGGAGATACTAGTAATAATGAATGCACTGCTTGTCACAATACATGCAAAGAATGCAGTGGAGCAACTGATAGTAACTGCCAAGCTTGTAACTCTTCTCGATTCCTACTCAACTACTTTTGCTTAATTGACTGTCCAGTTAAATACTTTAAGGACATAGGTACATAAACTTGTCAATCATGTGATGCATCTTGCTACACCTGCTCTGGTAGCTCTAACTCCAACTGTCTCTCTTGCTACACAGGTTCCCTTCTTTATGCAAACACCTGTGTTCAAACTTGTCCTGATGGCTATTACGCTAATACAACTACACAGTCCTGCTAGACTTGTGATTCCACTTGCTATACCTGCTTCGGGGCTGCCAACAGCAACTGTCTTAAATGTTCCACACCACTTTTCCTACTTAGCCAAACATGTATTGCTTCTTGTGGTGTTGGACTTTATGGTGAAACCAGCTCAAATACGTGTAATAGCTGCCACGATACTTGTAGAGAATGCACAGCAGCTTCCTCAAGTTCTTGTACTACATGCAGTATAGGCAGGTTCTTCTATCAAGGAACATGTCTTCAAATATGTCCCGTAGGGTTCTTTGGCAACTAGACCAACAACGTCTGCTAGTAATGTCATTCTACTTGTAAGTCCTGCAGCTCTTCATCTAATGCAAATAATTGTTTGTCATGTAACTCAGGGCGCTTCCTCTACCTATCGCAATGCCTAACAACTTGTCCGACTACAGGATTTTATGGAAACACAGCTACAAATTAATGTGAAACCTGTTCGCTTACCTGTTTATCTTGTTCAGGAGCCTTAGCCACACAGTGCACTTCATGTCTCTCAGGAAGCAGATTCTTTTACAGCAATGAATGCTTGGTGCACTGTCCCACAGCTTTCTATGCTAATACAAGCACAATTGTTTGTGAGGCTTGCCATAGCACATGTAACACTTGCCAAGGACCTGCAACCACTCAATGCCTCACGTGTGTATCAGGGCTCTTCCTGAACTCAGGGGATACTTCCTGCAAGAATACCTGTCCTTCAGGACAATACGGGGATACCAGTGATCGCCTCTGCAAAGTATGCCACTAGACTTGCTTAACTTGCTTCGGAGGAGCAGATAACCAGTGTAACAGTTGCTAACAAGGCTCTCGTTACTTGTACAACAATTTTTGTTTGAGCCAATGTCCTCTAGGATTGTTCGGAAACAGTGCAACAGCCTAATGTTAAGCATGCCACAATACCTGCAATGAATGCTCTGGTTCAAGCGATAGCAACTGTACATCCTGCATCCTGAATTCCTATTTATATGAATCATAATGCCTCACAACTTGCCCATATGCTTACTTCGGTGAATCCAATTTATGCAAGAATTGTCATTCCACTTGTGGAACCTGCAGTGGAAGCCAATCCACACAATGTCTCAGTTGCTACACCAGTAGATACCTATATCAAACCCAGTGTCTTACAAGTTGCCCATCTCACTACTTCGGTCGAACCTCTGATAACACTTGCTAGATCTGCGATACAACTTGCCTACTCTGCTAGAACTCAGGCTCTACAAATTGCTTGTCTTGTAATACAGGACGTTTCTTGGATGGTGCAGTGTGCAAGCTCAACTGCCCAATTGGTAAGTTTGGAGACACTTCAACTCATACCTGTGTAATATGCAACGAATAGTGTTACGAATGCTTTGCTGCTTCAAATAATGATTGTATTTCATGCACAGGTAGCCGCTTCCTTTATGGCAGTCAATGTCTAACAATATGTCCAGCTAGTTTCTGGCCAGACACAACCATCAATACATGCCTGAACTGTGATACTACCTGTGCCCAGTGCACGGCGGGTGACGCTACATCCTGCACAGCTTGCAGTGGAGTACTATATCTTGACTAATCTCAGTGTCTCGCCTCGTGTCGCGCGGGTTACTATAAAAATACAACTCTAAATCAATGTAAAATCTGTGCATAAACCTGCTTAACCTGCTTTGGATAGTCAAGTGACTAATGCTCATCCTGTGGCAGCACTTCCTTCCTATACAACTACTAAGACACGACTTACTAGTGCATCAGTACCTGTCCTATTGGTTATTGGGGAGACACCACAGACAGAAAGTGCAAGGCCTGTAATTCAACCTGTCGAACCTGCTCCGGAGGAGCAGACAGCAATTGCCTATCATGTAATACTGGTAGGTTCTTGAAGTAGAGTGCATGTATGACATCTTGTGGATAAGGCTTTTATGGTGACTCTGCAGATCTGATTTGCAAAATCTGCGATAATAGTTGTTTAGACTGTACTGCTGGAACCGCCAACGCTTGCACTTCATGCAAAGCTGGTAGCTTCTTGAATACTGGATTATCCACATGTGGAACGACTTGTCCCAGCGGATACTTTGGAAATAGTGCTACAAAACAATGCCAAGTCTGTGACACTTTGTGCAAAGAGTGCTTGGACAGCACTAGTAGTGACTGTCTCTCTTGCTTCACTGGACGATTCTTCCTCAATAATATCTGTTACCTGAATTGTCTTGCCACTTACTACAATAGTGTAAGCGATAACACTTGCAAACACTGTAATTTCAATTGCTATTAATGCTTTGGCCCATCAAACTTAGAGTGTACAGAGTGCACAAGTGGTTTCTTCCTCTACAGTACGACATGTTCCAGCACATGCCCAAGCGGCACTTACAAGAACATTGCATTAAAGCAATGCTCCCCCTGTGAAGGAACCTGTGAGACCTGCTCTGGTCCAACTTCGAGTGAGTGTCAAACTTGTCCAGCATCACGATTCCTCTATTAATTGACCTGCCCGACTACCTGTCCTGACGGATATTACCAGAATACTGACATCAGAGTTTGTTCTTCCTGTTCTTCATTGTGTTATACCTGCACAGGTTCCCTTGATAATCAATGTTTGACCTGCAAATCAGGAAGATTCTTTTATCAATCATCTTGCTTGTTGACGTGTCCAAATGGATTCTACAGTAACAGTACTAACAATACTTGTCTACAGTGTGAGAGTACATGTACAACTTGTTTAGGCCCTTCATCTAATGAGTGCACTACCTGTGGTGGAAGTCTCTATCTATTTGGATCTGCTTGCAATTCTAATTGCCCCAACAGCTACTATGCGGAAATCACGGACCACAAGTGCAAATCCTGTGATGTAAGCTGTCTACTTTGCAGTGGAGCCTCTTCAAACAACTGTACTTCATGCAACTCTGGCAAATATCTTTATTAAAAGTAATGTTTGACTAATTGTCCATAACGATTTTATGGCAATAATGATCAGAGACAGTGTGCCTCTTGCGAAGCCACATGCTTGACCTGCTCTGGAGCAAGCAGCACACAATGCCTGAGTTGTGAATCTGGACGCTTTTTGCTAGGCTCTGAATGTCCTACATCATGTCCAGCGGGCATGTATGGCTCTACAAGCGACAATAAATGTAAAGTCTGCGACAATATATGTGCCACGTGCAATGGCGGAACCAGCACTAACTGCTTGACTTGCAACGTGGGTCGATTTTTACTAGTTAACACATGTGTAGTCACCTGTAACAGTGGCTAATTTGGTAATACGACTGCGCTTGTGTGCCAGAGCTGCCACTCTTCATGTAAGGAGTGCTCCAAAGGAACAGCCACAGACTGCACTTAATGTCGAACGGGAACGTTCTTAAACGAAGGATAGTGTCCTAGTTCTTGTCCTATTGGTAAGTATGGAGACAATGCAGACAACGTATGTAAAGCATGTGATGTTAAGTGCTACACTTGTTCCGGCCCTTAGAATATTCAATGTTTATCCTGCACTAACGGCCTGTTCTTCTACACTAATCAATGTCAATCGACGTGCCCAAGTAAAATGTACGGAGAAATTGCAAACTGGACTTGTCTTGCCTGTCATACCACATGTGGAGAATGCTAGGGAGCACTTTCAACACAATGCACTGTATGCACCAACACTCTGAACCTCTTTAGCGCTACATGTATAGCCACTTGTCCTTAAAAGTACTTTTCGGAAACTAATTTATGCAAGAACTGCCACACTACTTGTTTAACATGCTCTAACGCTCTTGATAATCAATGTCTTACCTGCTCTTCTGGTCGCTTCCTCTACCAAAGCCGTTGCGTTACAACTTGCCCATCTTCTTTCTGGGGCAACACCACTTCAAATGTCTGTTCAAGCTGCCATAACACATGTCTGGAGTGCTCCAGTGGTTCGCAAAGTGACTGTCTCTCTTGCTATGCAGGAAGATTCTAGTTCGGCGGCTCATGCCTCACAACTTGCCCCTCCACCTACTTTGGTAGGATTTCAGATAATAAGTGTATTAACTGCAATTCATTATGTAAAGAGTGCAATAGCGAATTAGCTGCTGATTGCAATGAGTGCTACGTTGGCCGCTTCCTTTTATAAAAGTAATGCATCTTGGCATGCCCAATTGGGATGTATGGTAACACAACAAAGAAAACTTGTGACTCGTGTCATTCAACTTGCTATACTTGTGTAGGAGCACTGCAAACTAACTGCTCCAGCTGCACCGGGGTCCTTCTTTATTATAGTTCTCAATGTCTAGAGTCTTGCCCAATAGGATTCTATGGAGATACTAACCTTTGTAAAGCTTGTGAATCTACATGCAAGTCCTGTACTGGTGGACTCAACAGCCAATGTCTTTCCTGCTCTACAGGAAGATACCTTCATGCAAATTAATGTTTAGTAAACTGCCCTTATGGATTCTACAGCAATGCTACAAATAATCAATGTCTTCAATGCAGTTTGACTTGTGCTACCTGTTCTTTGGGTAACCTAGCAACACAATGCGCCACCTGCAACTAAACGCGCTATTTATATTAGAGCCAATGCCTAACAACATGCCCCAATGGATATTTTGCTCAAACATTAGACAATACTTGTAGATTATGTGAATCTACTTGTCTAACTTGCAATGCAGGCACAGCTTCTTCCTGTCTAACATGCGCAACAGGACGCTTCTGGCTTGCCAACTAATGCCTCTTGACTTGCCCTGCTGGTATGTATGGGGAAACCTCCAACAACACATGTATCCAATGTCATACCCTATGTAAAACCTGTACAAGTGCGCTATCAAGTAGTTGTACAAGCTGCAATACTGGCCTCTTCCTGATTTCTGCCCAATGTTTAGCTAGCTGTGGAAGCAATTACTTCGGCGACACCGCGGATAACGTCTGCAAGAAATGTGAAGCCACCTGTAAGGAATGTAGTGGTGCTCTTCTCAATCAATGCTTATAGTGCTACACATAGCGTTTCCTTTACTCAAATTAGTGTCTAACATCATGTCCTCAAGGTTACTACAGTAATTCAACGGACAACACCTGCAAGCAATGCATATCTACTTGTTTAACATGTGTTTCCCTACCAAGCTAGTGTACAACTTGCAGCACAGGACGCTTTCTCTACACAACAAACTGCATTACAACCTGCCCTGATGGATTCTTTGGTGACACCTCAACAAACACTTGCAAAGCATGCAACTCGATATGTAACACCTGCAATGGTGACAGTACCAGCAACTGTTTGAGTTGTAAGACAGGTAGATTCTTAAGTCTGACTACATGTTTAGTGACCTGCCCCAGTAGCCAATGGGGGGACACTTCAAGCAATACCTGCAAAGTCTGTGACAACAATTGTCTTGAATGTAGTGCCGGAACAGCTAGCAATTGCACGTCATGCAAAAGTGACAAGTTCCTCCTCACACAGACCTGCATCGTAACATGCCCGATAGGAATGTATGGAGATACTTCTGTTCGAATCTGCAAAAATTGCGATGTTTCCTGTTACACCTGCAGTGGATCGCTAACAACTAACTGCCTCTCCTGTTTTGACGGCAAGTTCCTCAACATTAATTAGTGTGTGAAGACATGTCCTTCCGGTTAGTTCGGTAACACTACCACTAAGATTTGTTAGGCTTGTGATACCACTTGCAAGGAGTGTTCAGGTTCCAGTGCCAACGCCTGCGTGTCCTGTGCATCAGGACGATTCCTGCTTGTGGCTGCCTGTCCAACTTCCTGTCCCAACGGAATGTGGGGGGATACCAGCGACAATACTTGCAAACCTTGTTATTCAAATTGTCAAACTTGTTTCTCGGGCACATCAGCCTCATGCTCTTCATGCATAGAAGGATTTTTCCTTGAAGCAAATACGTGTTTAGTTACATGTCCTTCTAGTAAATTCGGAGATACTGCTCTTAGAACTTGCCGTGCTTGTGATGTAACATGCAAAGAATGTGTTCATTCAACAGCGTTCAACTGCACTGTTTGTGCTGGACAGCGCTTCCTTGAAGAAAGTCAATGTAAAACTGAATGTAAGATCGGATACTACGGGGATATATCTACAAATATATGTAAAATGTGTGATTCAACTTGTCTGACATGTTCGGGTCCCACCATTTCTCAGTGTCTGTCCTGTGCATCAGGCCGTTTTCTAGATTCAAATTAGTGTCTTACACAGTGTCCCAACGGCAAATACGGAGATGTTGCAGATAATAAGTGTAAGGTCTGCAACTCGAAATGTGCTAAATGCACAGGCCCTGCTAATACATAATGTCAATCCTGCAACATCGGCAACTTCCTAATGATTACAACTTGCGATGATACATGCCCTGCAAGCTTCTTCCCCAACTCCATCGAAAACAAGTGTAGCACATGCCATGCAGCCTGCTCTACCTGTACTGGAGCCCTAGTTAGCAATTGCCAGTCCTGCGTGCCGGGCTTTGCTCTATGGTAGAGCACATGTTTAGATAGATGTCCAGACGGTACTTTCTAAGACTCTGTATTACGTATCTGCATTCTTTGTAATCCAGACTGCAAAACTTGTATAACAATGGCAACGAAGTGTACGTCCTGCAATACCGGTAAGTTCCTTTATCAAAATGGATGTCCAACATCCTGTCCAGCTGACTACTACTTCCCCAATTCACAGACGAATACATGTGATAACTGCCACCCAAATTGTCAACAGTGTTTTTGGAATTTAGCAAGCAACTGCACAATGTGTTCATTAAACTTTTATCTTTAAATCAAAAATACCTGTGCTTCCATTTGCCCAAACGGATTCTATCCAAATCAGTTCGACCGCTCATGTTCCGCTTGCAACTCAGCTTGCCTCGCTTGTTCAGGTCCTTCTACCACTGAATGCAGCCAATGTACTTTGAATTATTTCTTATTTGGAACTTCTTGTGTCCTTTCTTGTCCAATCGGCCGTTATACTAACATCCAGAAAAGCTCTTGCGATCTATGTGATGCTACATGCCGTGAATGTACAATCCTGGCCACAAATTGCACTTCTTGCAAGACTGGACGCTTTCTCTATCAATTTGCCTGTCTTTTGCAATGTCCAGCTCAATTGTACTTCGCCAACACTGTGAGCAAGACCTGTGATTTATGCAATCAAGCCTGTTACGAATGCTCTAGCGCTGCTACCTCAGACTGTACATCCTGCCAAAATGGGTTCTTCTTGGACGCCACTTCCTGTTTGACTACCTGCCCCTCATCCAAATACCCCGATTCTTCCTCTCGCCAATGCAAGGTATGCAATCTGGCCTGCGCACTATGCACTGGCCCCTCTGCCGGAGAATGTCAAGCTTGCCGCACAAGTTACTATCTACAAGGCAGTTACTGCTAACAGTCCTGTCCAAACACATTTTATGGCGACTCTGCTGACAACAAATGCAAAGCTTGTAACAGTGCATGCTATAAATGTTCAGGGCCCGATACCAACTCCTGCTCTGAGTGTTAATTGACATGGTTCCTCTCTGTAACCACCTGTGATAAGACATGTCCAATCTCTCAATATGGGGATTCCGCTTCAAAGCAATGCAAGAGCTGCAACATAGCTTGTATCCAATGCACATCAGCAACTGTAGATTCATGTTAGCAATGTAAGAACGGTTTTTACCTATCAGGTTCCACATGCACCACAGTGTGTCCCAACTCCTTTTTTGGCGATTCTGCTGACAACAAATGCAAGGGTTGCAATCTAGCTTGTTTTCTTTGCACTGGTGCCCTTAACTCACAGTGTTCTCAATGTAATTCTGGTTGGTTCCTTACAAATAGTACCTGTGGGTCTACTTGCTAAAGCGGTTTCTATGGAGATACAATTGAATTGCGTTGCAAACCTTGCAACGCTGCCTGCACGTTGTGCACCGGTTCTACCACTACATAATGCTAGCAATGCGCGAGTGGATACTTCCTTGAAGGCTCAACTTGCGGCCTTAATTGTCCCAACGGTAAATTTAAAAATTCCACCACTTTGAAATGCGATCTTTGTGATTCCGTTTGTGCCACATGTATTGATCTCTCTAGCAAATGTCTTTCCTGCAATACCGGACGATACTTACTCAGCAATCAATGCTTGACAAGTTGTCCAGCCATCGGTTACTACAACGGCGACCGTATCTGCTCTATCTGCCACACTAGTTGTTTGAAATGTTCTGCGGATGGAGCAAGCGCTTGCACTGCTTGCTCTTCTGGAACCTTCCTCTATCAAAATCAGTGTCCAAAGAGCTGCCCTACAGAATTATTTTTTCCCAACATCCTAACCAACATCTGCGACAACTGTCATCCAACATGTTTGGCCTGCACTGGTGCTCTGTAAACTAACTGTACTACCTGCCCAATTCGTAAGTATCTTAGTTCAGGGTCATGTCTGCCCTGCTCCGATGGATGCTATCATTGCGTTAATTTTGTTTGTGATAACTGTGACAGACCATTCCTCCTCTATGAGGGAAAGTGCGTCTCCGAATGTCCTGCACAGAAATACTACAAAGATGCTGTTAACTACATGTGCAAGAAGTGCGACACCTCCTGCCTCACCTGCTCTGGACCTTTATCTACCAATTGCACTTCCTGTTCCACACTTACTTTCCTCTACCTTGCCCAGTGTCTTGCTGACTGCCCCATCTACTACTTCTATAAGGAAACACTCAACAACACCTGCAACAACTGTTCTTCAACTTGTCAGCGATGTTCTGGAGGCGGCCCAACCTACTGCATGGCCTGCGAGGGTTCCAGATACTTCTACAATTCATAGTGTCTAACAGACTGCCCCGAACGCTACTGGGCGGATGCTCTCACTAATCAGTGTCGCGCATGTATGGCAAATTGTTTGAAATGCCGTTCTTCCTCAAACACTGCCTGTGTCCTCTGTGCACAGGGCTGGTACTACATTAATGGTGGATGTATAGATGCATGTCCTATTCTCAAGTTCTTCCAAAATGATGTATTAGCTACCTGTTCTTCCTGCCACGATACTTGTCTTACCTGTTTTGCAGAAACAGATACCTCTTGCAAATCCTGTGATAAACCGAGATATTTTTACTAAAAGAAATGCGTTTTAGCATGTCCCTCAATCTTTTACTATGGCCGTGACTCCGATAATACCTGTGCCAGTTGCCATTATACCTGTCTGCGATGCATCGGCGCCACTGCAACCAACTGCCTTTCCTGCATACAGGGCACATATTTGTACCAGAGTCAATGTGTTTCTAAGTGCCCAACGGACGGTTTCTATCAGAACACTGACACAAATGAGTGTTCGCTTTGTCATACATCCTGTTTCCGATGCACAGGTAAGTTGGACTCCGAATGTTCTCAGTGCACAGGAACACTACTCTTCTTGGAGAAGAGGTGTCTTACAACCTGCCCAACATAACTTTACTTCCCCAATCCTAGCTCCAACCTATGCCAGTCATGCGATGCTACCTGCTTGAGTTGCGTGGGAGCTTCAACAAAGAACTGCACAAGTTGCCCAATGCTTAAATATCTACTGAACAGCACCTGCATCGATGAGTGCCCCGTCACCTATTGGACCAACACGATAACTCAGCTCTGCCTACCTTGCTTCACCGGGTGCCTTAAGTGCACATCCAGCAATACTGGTTCATGCACTCAGTGTTCATTCGGCCTATTTCGCCTCAATGGTGAGTGTCTAAATAGCTGTCCCACAACCAAGTACTTGTCTGATATTGCAAATGCCGCCTGTTTAGCTTGCCATTATAGTTGTCTTACCTGTTCAGGCGTGCAGGAAACATAATGCCTTACCTGCTCCATAGATCGTTACTAACTGAGTACTAAGTGCTTGCTTTCCTGCCCAACTCAATACTATTATGGAAACACAACTAAAATGACTTGTGATGCTTGTGAATAGACTTGTCTACAGTGCACTGGACCAACTGCTGACAACTGCACATACTGTCTCTCAGGAAGATACTTGTTGAATGGTCAATGCATAACCTTGTGCCCTACTGGTTATTGGACAGATTTGAACCAGAGAAGATGCTCTCCTTGCATGGCTGGTTGCAAGGCGTGCAGCTCAGGTGATGCCAACGCTTGTGTATTCTGCAATGCAAGGTTGTTCATCTTGAGTGGAACCTGTGTGGAATCATGCCCCACGATCGGATACTACCCTGATGCTGTAAACTAAAAATGTGCCACTTGTGATAACTCCTGCAAAACCTGTTCCAGCTCGGCCATTGATGCCTGTACCAGCTGTCGCGAACTCACATACCTGTACAGAAGCAAGTGTTAGGCTACATGTCCAACAGGATTCTTCATCAAAGATTAGGTTTGTGCTCAATGTACTTCATTTTGCTCTGTATGCAAGGATGAAAGCACAAGCGGATGTCTTAACTGCAATCCAAACTATTACCTCTTCCAGGGTTCTTGCCTCACTTCCTGCCCAGCCGGATCGTACACAGACGCTGTTAATAATGTGTGTTCTGCCTGTGATATCACCTGCAAGACCTGCATTGGTCCAGCAGTGTCAGATTGCACTTCCTGCAGCACTCCACGATTCTTCTACAACTTCGCTTGCTTAACTAAATGCACAACTGGTTTCTATGGAAACTCGGCAACGGCCACATGTGAGAAGTGCGACTTCAAATGTGATAACTGCTTTGGTCCTTCTCAGAGTCAATGCAGCTCATGCTACACCTAGTATTTCTTCTTATCTCCATCATGTCTTAATGACTGCCCAGATGCATACTATAAAGAAGTTAATCTACGTATATGCGTGGCCTGCTCTAAGGGCTGCAAGACTTGTGTGGACACTGGGATTGCCTCCTGTGATTCTTGTATGGATGGCTACTATCTATTAACGAAATCTTGCGTTTCTAAATGTCCAACCCTTTACTACCAAAACGAGTTGCAGCGAACATGCCAACCTTGTTTTTCAACATGCTAAACGTGTTCTGGTACAGATGCAGCATCCTGCACAAGCTGTGGTTTAAATGTTTATCTATTTAATGGGTAATGTCTTTCAG
>Ga0272412_1000047_pt1 | contig 22768 bp, 17 predicted proteins | sample WWTPWeurt_MetaT_FD_193540 | JGI IMG/M metagenome (GOLD analysis project Ga0272412, IMG submission 193540) | Metatranscriptome of activated sludge microbial communities from WWTP in Nijmegen, Gelderland, Netherland - WWTP Weurt (Metagenome... | ecosystem: Engineered > WWTP > Aerobic digester >...
GATTTTTGTATTTAATTAACAATTAAATATCCTAAACGTACTGGGCAGATGGAGCCCATTATCACTGAGTTCAACGATTTGAGCATTTAGAATATTAGCGACTTTACTTATGATCTGAAAACCTCCAAGTTGATCTACGCGAATAACGATCAACTGTGTCAAATTAACTTGCAAACTAACGAAGAGCATTTAGCATTCTTCAAGGATCCACGAGACAGCAACCCTGAAGTGGAGCAGCCTCAGCAGCTGCAAGAGCTGTAGCAATAGCAGCCAGCGCTCGTTGGTCAAGCAGGCAACAGTAACAACAGCTTGGCCCTTGTTGGGCAGAAGCCAAAGGCAGAGCCACTCTTGAGCAACATCAGCCTGCGCTTCTGTCCAGCTAATTCTTCACCCAAGTTGCAGATTTCTGCATCTGGCTTGCTCGCCACAGCCACCAGCGACTAGGAAGAGCAACTTGCAATCACCAACTTTGGTGTCAATAAGGGATTGCACTATGTCGAGTTCTTCTGTCCCATCTCCTCTATCGGAGTGCAGGTGGGCATTATCAAAGAAAATTGGAACCTCACACAGATTAACCAAAATTGGATGGACCTTGTAGCTTTCAAATGCACTACACCGCGTGTCATCGGGTTACGCCTCGACTTCAAGAATAATGAGATGAAGTGCTGGCTCAACGGCCAGCTTCAGCAAGCCAAGACTAAGCGTCTCAACCCAGGCACTTGGTACCTCTGCGCTAAACTCAAGGACCAGGGTAACCAAGTTATCCTTAATCCCTTTGCAGTGGATATAGAGCGACCCTTTTCAATATATAACAATAGTGACATAGTCAAAGAGTCCATTAAGATAGAGATTCAAGAAGAGAGTGAGATAAGGAACTTATTTAAGGAAGCAATAATTGCTGTATAAAAAAGTGAGGGTAAAGAAGGTACTGTATAACAACCAGTGTAAAAGCCACAAGATTCTTAATCTTGTGAAATCAGTGATTGCAATAAACTGACTAAGCTTAAGTACCTTCCAGCAAACAATAACATAATTCTTATCTAAGGCAACAAAATCAAGCTAATTAGAAAGGACCAAGATGACAACTTCCCTTTTAATATCACTACCTTTGCCAATAAACCAGTGTGGCCTAGCGATCTCGTGTATTTGATTATGAAATGCAATTAGCTTGAACAGATATTGCTAGAAGTTAACTGGACTGCAATAATCTCTGAGTACGTTGGCATCCGCGAAGTCAAGGAGTTTTTGGAAGCATGCAAAAAATGCTTCCACCAGTTATTTAACCAGGTTTCAATCAAACTGCCATTTCAATGTGCCAAGAAGGTTGTAGACGGCCTTCAAAACTATGCATACAAGTAATTTATTGAATTGAACAAGATCTTTCAGTGCGCTTCTAGCGAAAAACCAGATGACCTCAACTCCCTCATCAAGGATATCAAGGATGAGTCGCCATTCACTCCAGTGGTCAAGTAAACTTAACAATAGCAACAACAAGCTCATTTTCAGCAGTCAAAAACTCCTTAAAAGTAACATTAACCTCAAGCACAAGCATATCCCTAATAATAATAACAACAGCCTAACTCAATTTCCAGTGCAGGTGGTATTGCAGCCATAAACCAATTTTTCGAATCACACCAATAGCAGCAACAACAGTAAACAGCCACTGTTGTTGTAGCAAACTAGGTTGAAACTTAGTAATAATAGCCTGTATCCCAAGTACTGCATAAAGAGTATGTGATAGATATTTACTATGATTCGAATTAATGTCCAAAAGGACTGAGCCTTGAGAGAGCTAGCCAAATTTTGTAAACTGTTTTATAGTTAGACGAGCAGCTGTATGCAATGCATCTTCACGAAAGAACAAGTCCTGAGTTGAGGAGTCTATTTCCCCCAAAGTTTCATAGATTGCATTCCGGTTTTGGGCGACTAGCTTCACTGCTTGGGTATACGAATACAAAATATCCGGCTACAGAGCTGGCAGAAGCTGGAGTGTTTAATACATGTGATATTATAACTGATTTACGGCACTTCGAGTACCCCCGGTTGCTGCTAGATCACTTGGAAAACATACGCAATGATCGCCCGCTCTGGAGCAACTTGAAAGACATGCTGCCATTCTCTCGATTCCTTAGCGATTAAGAGAACAACGTGGGGTTACCCCCAAATGTACCACTATACATCACAATTAACAGCTTACCATATCAGACACATACATTCCGTGACTAGAAGAATAACAACATTTTTGCAGATGTCCTTCAGAAGACACAGCGTAAATTACCAACCAATTATATCTCTTTAACTGGCTATGATGGTTCCTGCAGTATTTGGAACACCTAACTCTCCCTCCTAAAAGTATATGAGACAAATTTCTTTGACGACTTGCGCCGACCTAGTGATGAGCTGCTCTCTGTCCTCTGCTTAAGAATCAATGAAAGGGACAGTCTCGGCTTGGCTGGAGCCCCAAAAATCTACAAAATATTGGAAAATTGTCTTTCCGAGTCCACGCGCAATGCTTTGCCACCCAGCAATTTTTTCAAAGTCCCCAGCAATAATGATAATTTAATTGTAGGAGCCAGCATTAAGAGCGGTGCATAGGACCTTACCAAGTAGAAGCTAGAAGAAGAAGTGGAACCAAATCCTTAACATGTAGAGCAACTCTACAATATGGGATTTGAGGTGCATTTAGCAAAAAAGGCTGTACAGCTAACGAAGAACTAAGGCGTTCAATAAGCTTTGGACATCATATTCCAATTACAAGACGAAGAGAACCTGAAGAAAGAGAGCAAACCTGTATCTACTAACATATCTTAGGTTAACAAGCCAACTACTACTGAACAAACACAATCAAAGAACGAAGGGAGTGAAAATAAAGTTTTCCAAATATTCGAAAAAGACATTTTGGAAGATGATTTTGCTCCAAAGCTTAAGCTCCGTTAGCAATGGAATTGTATTTAGTGCACATTCTTGAACGAGAATTAAGTGGAAGCAGTGTGTAGTATATGTAACTCCCCAGCACCCCCAGAGGCGTACTACAGCGAACCAGAACTTATAGAGATTAAGAGGTAGAAGATTCAGGTGTAGTAGGAGCAATATATGCATTAGAAAGAAGTGGAGCTGTAGGAAGAGGCCAGAAGAAAGGCAGAAGCTAGACAATTATACGAACAATTACATGAAGAAGCGGAATAGCGCATGATATTTCGTTCATTGCTGACCAAAAGCACAGTAAAAACTTCCTTCCAGGTATCTTTGTAGAACTGCGGGATTTCAGGAATCTTAGTTGGTTGCGGATTCAATTGTAATAAAGAAGTAGAAGGTAAGAACCGCTCTCTCTTGAGAATAAGACGATTTGCCTACAATCCAAAATATCTTTAACGATTCATTAAATAGTAAAATTCACTCTCATCTGGTGGTAGCAACAACAGCGGAGGATTCATCTGCACCCTCAATGGCGAGTGGTACCCTAACGACACAATAGCCAACCTAGAGGCAGCCTTGATGCAGAACAGCAATAACCGCTTCGTTGTAGAGGTGCTAGAGCCTTTGTTTTTAGCGAATTGTCGATATGCTGACAAAAACTAGAGGCAAGACTCCTTCTTCAACAGCGAATGGGTGGAACTAGAGGACTATGACTTCCTTATTGATGATGAAGAATCTATTATCGATTCTAATTGGACACCAGTCAGCACCAGAGATAAGAGCATTTGTAAAGGGTAGGAATATAGCCATGACTAAGCAATGACTGATTAATAAGCGAAGGAAGCCAACAATTAAATGATTGAATAATTCTATATCACTATCCTTACAGAAACCAAGAACAAAAGCTACCGACTCCACGTATATCTTCTCACAGTAGACTCAAGTGATCCCTACGGCACATAGGAAAAATGTACAAAGGAAGCAACTAGTGACTTTACATATAACAGTGGTAGCAGAAGCGGTATATCTACAACATCAGTCAAAAACTTAGAAAAAGAAAAGGACGACATCCAAGTACTACAAAGTCTGCTAAACAACGGTAATGTAAATAACCAGATTAGCAAGGAGGAGTTTGCGAAGACTTTAGAACAAATTAGAGCCCACAGAAAGCCCAGTTCAATCAAAGTGCAGCTAATTCATAAAATAATGGTGTCAGGCCCAGGGTGTAGTTCCAGCGATTCGAAGATTTACGTGCCAGACAATTGTGACATAGCGCTGTTAGTGACCAACAATAAGTGGATTTCTATTCCATTTATGCAGGGCTTTGGAGGTAATTCCAATCTCTCCATCCAAGTAACGGAGATTAAGGAAGGTGTGCAGCATGCCAGTTTCATCAGTAAAGACCTCGTAGCGATACTTGATAAGTCACGGAGCATCAAGGTTATTGAGATATCCAGTGAGACTCCCTTCACACTTTAGCGTGCTGCAAAATAAACTGCATTGGAGCTTGCTGTGGCTATCCCACGTCCGTTAGATATGAGCGCTTAGGACATATAGCGCATGCAACATCTTCTCAGTACCCGCCCGTTGGGTGTTGCCGTATATAACGCTGATCACTCAAGCCATTTCGACTCCCAAAATCAGATGTATTCGCGACGCACATGGATGGTGCCCCACTTAAAGCTGCCCCTCTTGGACAGTAAAACCCAACAGCATCGTATCGCATACACAATTCAGTTCGAATAACCATCTATCATTCTCAGTCTGATGTTAGGAACCCTTTTCGAGAGCAACGAAGGGTCCACCCATAACAATAAACAAATCGCCAAAGCTCTGCAGCAGCTATTGTAAAACAGATTGTAATAAAAAAAGGAATTACAATAATCCTTAAAGCCTGAAATCTAGCAACAGTAGCAACAAGTTGAAATGCTTACAATCAGCGAAAGCTCATCACCTTCTTCAATGCATGTTCTATCCCCTCTGATTCAGAAATAGTAATAGTAGTAGCAGTCTTCAACAGTTAAGCCCCCTGCCAACGTCGTTTCCGAAGACGAACAGAATACTGGGACACAACATCAGGTAGAGCTGACTTCCGGTGGTATTGGCATGGTTATTAACAGTATTCACTCACAAAAAGAATTGAGCTAGTATAAACAGAAAGATCTCGAATTCATTCCCTTGATGGTAAAGCGCTTCAATGGGGCTCCATACAATATAAACTTTCAGGCCTCCTAAATGTTGTACCCCATCGCCGGTATGGATGGGCAACTGCAACAATAGTAAAGTAGTAGCGCTTCTACAGGGTAACAAACAACGTCATCGACGCTCCCTCAATCTTCTGGTCAGAAAGCACAACAAGCACCTATTGCAGTATCTGGTTAGCAGCAGAATCAGCCATCCCAACAACAAAAGATATTCGTAACAAACTATCCCAGTGCAGACTTCATATTCCAGAATCTACATGAAAAACTGATGTTAGTTGAAGCCGTAGTGGTGCACTCAGCATTCTCAACGCAGTAGAGCGGCTATCCCATAGGCTAAGGCCTAATCTTCACAGCCAATTCCATAGGGTTCTTTGATGTTGCTAACATGCTTTTTGAAGATATGCAACCTGAACAATATTATAAGTGGCGTGAGCTGTAACTTCAATAAGCACAAGGCAATTGGGCTGGTCCAGAGTACTGGGAGCCTGTTGGAGCATTTGCCTTCAACGAGCACCAGGACAAGATATGCGTGGAGCTAGACTTCAAGCGCCCAACATAATACATCTTCCTAAAGCCTACGCAGTTCCGCAAGAAGCCCACTGACTATACCAAGCATTACAAGACTGATCCCATCGAAATTCGATTCTTCGGAGTACTCGGCTCCACCTTGGAAGAGAGTGACTTGGCAATGTTAGAAAAGCAGTCCATCCAACAGCCCAATCAATAGCAGTAGCAGAGCTTCTTCCTTGATAGGATAGCCAAAATGCTCACAGTAGAGGTAAATAAGGGCTCACTTCAACAGCCTGACTGGATGAAGCTGGATCTCTTTGTGCCACCCTCAGCTTCTTCGTCTCCTGTGGAGGAGAAGAAAGTAAGTAACAGCCCATTACAGAAGGGCAATCGCAAGCTATTCTTAAACAACTGCCTCCGCCTAAAGCAGGATGTCATTTACACTGAAAACTATCTACATAAATACTTCAAACTATAGCGCAACAGGCTCTCTCCGCAAGAAGAAAAGCAAATTATACAATGTCTGATAGCTAGTGGAGTCTGTGTCAGTGCCAACTCCTAGCTGACAATCTCCAGCGAGGTGCTCAAGACCACTTTCGTTAGTGGAATTCGCGTGTACGTGGATTAGGATGCAGAGTAAGAATATGCCAAGTAGCAGAAAGCTGTCTTCAGCAGTAGTGGTACTAACGACATTGGCGGCATTGAAAGCAATTAGCAAAACCTAGTTGAAGATAGTACTCACATCATGGATAGGTCAGAGTGGCGCCTAAGCTAGATTTCGATGCAACCTACCGTGCAAGCTAGCCGACTGCAAGGCGACTACAGCAAACGAACCGAAAATTAGGACATCCAATAATCTTCGAGAACCAACATCCAGTAGAAAAAAAAAGAATAGGCTCAGCTTTGTTCAGCTCTTCTGCGCAGCTATTTCCTTGATTTTAGCCATTACAACGTTTTTAATGCGCAACTTGTGCAACTGGTGAGTAGTAGACATGCATGCTTAGAGTAACGCAAGGCCGCTATCAGTACGCTAACTAAGCTGATAGCCTTCGACCAGCGTTTCGCTTAAAAGATCGCTGATGACTTGGACATTCCAGAATTCATTAAGTAGAACATCCTCGTTCTACGGAGTTCGTGGAGTTGTGATGAAGTGTTGCATTTCCTTCAGATCCTCTCTGAATTCCCCTCCTTCATCCAACGACTCATGAAGATCCTAGTGCAAATGCTCACTTGTCTTTCTTTACCATCCTCAATGATTGAAGATCAATAGGGGGTCCCAAATAAGGGAGGCGAAATCACTCCTGAAGGACTTAGCATGTACTTCCGCATACTCAGGTGGCTACAGAACTTCGACCGGTAGGTGGTATGCTCAGAACTGCTGTCCTAACTTCATAAGGTTGCCATCCGCATCAAGGAGCTCCGAAATCCTCTGTACAACATTCTTCGAACTCACTTTGACATAAGTGCTCGTGTATTCGAACCTGACCTCTTCTGCGAAGACAGTACAATCGCTCTTTCTGTTGACAGCAATGATTTAAAAGATACCAACTAAAATTTTTCATTGTCGTTGCCCCGCCGGTAAGAGGTTAGCAGACAAAATACCAGCAAAAGTAATTGCTCTAAATTAAGTACGTCAGGCAATGGTAGCAATACATCTCCCTCCCCTCTCAGCTTCATTCGAGGAGCACAACACCCAATGATTAAGACACGTTTCGTTAACCAAAAAAGCAGTATGTGTTGCCGCATCACAATCGACCTTATGAGTTTGCATTAAGTGCGCTAGGTCATGCTGGTGTTCGGCAGGAATGTTACCTGCTTCACTAAGTTCAAGGTGCAAATGTGGGCGGTGACTCGCAACGATTATTCCTCAACCTGCTAGTATCAAAGTTCCGTGTGCTCCATGGAATGCAAGTCATCCCCATAGCCCCTTTTCTATCATAAGCGCTTGTTGCATAGTCAGCGTTACACGGTAGCGTTATTCAAGTAGCTTGCTAGCTACTCGAACGAGGAAGCTGTTTACAGTATCTTCAACAAATCTCACAGCAACTTGGATGCGCTTGGTTACACAGGCCTGGAGAATCCTGCTCGCTACTTGATCATTTAGGTATCTTGGAACCTGCAGCCGCACATCGCAACTTCCAATGAAAGCAAGAACAAACCAAATATCGACATAATACCAGTGGTGTTCGGTGACTTCGTGGGAGATCAGCTAGCAGCGAATTGCTAGATGTAGGAAGAAATGATGTCGCCACCAGGAGAAGAGGACAACAAAACATCTGCTATCCCTGAATTCAATGCGCTATTCACCAGTTTTGAAAAAAATAACATTAAGTTCGTTAAGGAACTTAAGGTGCTTGGACAATATACCTACGATAAGTTCGAAGTCTTTGACCTTGTCGGCCTGGGCACCATGACTCAAGTGCTATATGACTCCCTCGGCCTCTACAGAACAGGATAGTAAATCACGATCCCAAAAGATGTTTCTAGCCAAGTTAAACAACCAACCCTTGAAGAGAAGAAGGTAGCATAGACTGCTAGCATTGCTGCTGGCCAGAGCCAGGACTAAAACTAAGACAGCAAAGATTTCCTTTTAAAACAGTAGGCAGAAGGCAGTCAATGTAACAACTACACTGAGTAGCAAGTGTGTTCTTTGCGTGAACAATTATAATAAAAGCAATCGGAGCTAAAGGAGTAGCTACGAGAGTATAAGCAAATGGTAGAATCCTCACCAAAACAGCCGACGACTGCTGTGTCCACAATTGCCAAGATCGGCAGCATTAACAACCAATAGCAATTGCCACAACAATAATAGTAACAACAATTGGCTTCTTCGAAAAGATTGATTCATAAACTTTGCAGCGAAATAAAGCAAATTCAACTACAATTACTCAAAATCAAATTAAGATGTGGTGGAAACAATTCCAATACTTATAATAATAAGACACAACTAAACTGTAGCTAAACACCTGGCGATTATCTAGACTACTTATATACGCTAACTAACCATATCAGTGGCTTCTTGCAAGACCTCTTCTTCCAGTCGGCCAACGGAGACTAGGGTAGTGCTGTCATAGCCGCTGCTGCTTAAAGTAGTGAACACATCGTAAAGGTAACACTTGATTTATTTGATACATTCGTGATCTTTGAAGATAGTGTGCTCAGCAAGTCTATGCTTGAGTTGATATCCGCAGTATTTATTGATAACATGGTGGAAAAAGATTGGTAGGTCTTCGTTTTCCGTGTAATTAAAAGCTACCTCACCAAACCGGTCAGCCTGGCACTTCCCTCAACATCTATTGAGCAAATATACTCGTAGCATCGAGTAATCAACTCCCTAGATTATATATCCATCCCACTTGGTGAGGTTCTCACTTACCTTTATCGTCGTGTTGAGTCACTGGGCAAAGCCCAAGGACTCGTTCTTAACTATAAAGGATTCCAAGACACTACAACTTAAAGTAAGCAGCAAAGCAGCCCTTAAAAGAAGGATGTAGGAACAAGTGAAAGTGGGCTCCTTAACATACTTGCAGTTTTATTAGTATTACTCACACGTGGTTACCGTAAGATTCCTCTAGAGGTGCTCGACTTATAGACAGTCAGCCACAAGGGTGCCTACTGCTTCAGTTGTCTTCAGAGCAAGCCAATAGCTGGTGCAAGATATAAGTGTGCCAACTGTCCCAATGTTGATTGCTGCAGTCTTGCAGCTTGTCAGTAAAAACACCTAAGTGCTTTTCCAACACACACTTTCTTAATCATAGAGGAACCACTCCCCCTGCCCCCAGAAAGGCATCTACCTGTCAGTGTACCTCCCTTGCTTCCTCAGCCCTTTGAGTTCGCTGAACCATCCACAGATGTGCACACCAACGTCAAATGTGAATGCTGTAGCAACTAGATAGAAGGCGCGAGATATATGTGCGCCAACTGCGAGGACTACAGCCTATGCGAAAAGTGCTACAACAAGAAAGAGCAAGGCCAACACGCTAAATATCATGTCTTCTTCAAGCTAATGCGAGCTTTAATGTTAAAAGAACCTGCCCACACTCCCAAGATCCTTGTCCAATTCCTGGATCCCTTCCTATACCCTCTTCATATGCCTTTTGAAACTGCAGGGCACTCCTAATAAGTAGGGGGAGCTCTCAACGTTAACCTGGGGATATCCACAAACAATTACTAGCAACAACAACTACAATAGTAGCAAGGCTTCTCTACTCCTACACAGCGATACAGTAAAAGCATTTCAAGGGAACTAAATATCATGAAGGAAAAGGGATAAATTCCCTCATACGATTAAGAGTAATTAGAGGAAAACTAAAATAAGCCAGTCCAGTAAAAAGAAACCTCCGCTTCAACCGTTAAGGCAAACTAAGAAGAGACAAATAAATAAGAAGAAAAGCCAATTTGCGATCTACCGGCACTCGCTCCAATTGGCATAAAGCGCAGCATAAGCTAACCTTCTAACAATTAAAGAGAGAAAACTGGTCAGAGCTACGCTGTTACAGTCTTAGCCGATAGCAAGCAACAACAATAACAAGAATAAGGTTTAGATGAACAAATAAAGCCCAGAAAACTGACAATAATCGAGGAAGAAGAGTAGCAAGAAGACACAGCCTTCATAGAAGTGCTTCACCATTTAGATTACGATCAGTCTCTACGAATAGTATTCGATCTGAATGCATGGATTACTGAATTCTGTCTAAAGAGTGCATAGTATCCATCGGGGGAGATGTTAGGAAGCTCCCTCTTCGAAGAGAAGAAGGCGCTGCACCTGATGTCCTTGGACCTGATTAACGAGATAATGAAACTTAGCTCAATGTCTGGGCTCCGGGAGCTGCTTTCAAAGAATGAGTAGGCTTTTTATCGCCTCTGTCTCAACAACCTTTCACTCAACCAGCAAACTATATTAGAGTAGTTCCAGGAATGCCTCAAACTTATGATCAGACCAAAGAACATGCCACCTATGCCAGATGAACAGCGCTTGAGCACTCTACGCCCTGCAGAGAAACAGAAGCTTTTGGCTGAGCATCAAGCTCTTGCAGAGGCCCAGCTAACACTTATCTTTTACCTGCAGACGTTACTGCAATGGGTCCTGAGCTATGCCTATCAGCCAACCCTTAATACACCTTATTCTACATTAATGCGGTAACTAGATACAACAAACAATGAGATAGAACCTCACAAAACTGGTAGTAACAGCTCAAACTCTCGCAGCACTTCAGGATAATGGTAGTTCCATCTCACTTTCTTGCTTGAATTCTTGCTTTCCTCTACAGACATTGTGTCCAAACACATTAAAGATGTGCATGCCCTAAAGAAGCGTGCCAGTGAGTAATAATAGTAGTAGCAACAACCAGGACAGTAATAATAAAGCAAGAGGCAAATGCTTGGAAGCATCAACAAGGAAGTGCAGGAACAGCTGCGAAAGCAATCGCAAGACCAACAAAAGCAAATGCAAGAAGGTGATCTTTTAAAGATTGAAGAGCTTCCTCCCCTTAACATGGTTCGATCTCTCAGCACAACGGTCGGAACGGAGTCCTATTAACAGTAGTAGTCACAGCTGATGCTAGCGGCTGCTCACGATCTAATCGGCCGTGGCCATACACTTTCTTATGATGACTACTGGTTGCTCAATAAGATACACTGCCAAAGCCTTTCTGAATTCATTTAACGTAGTTTCTTAGATGCAGAGGCCTCGATCTCTCTTTAAACCGCCCTCAGTCTGCTAAATCTGATCTTCCCCGAAGGTGTCTATAGTCAAGGTGATTTAACCATTGATAACTCACCATCATAGCAACATCGATCCTTCTCACAGAGCGACTCAATCAATATGTGGAGCTTGGTGCTGAAAAGTGTCTCAAAGCTAAAGATCAGCCTCTTACTCGAAGCACAGATCTTTGAGCGTCTTGTGCACTCCTTCCTTTGTGCAAGTGCTGATGTTCAACAGGCCGTTATTGGTGAGCTGCTTGTGCTAACACAAAATTTGCTGTCCTCCCCAAGTGCACTCTAGAAAGAACTGTTCCTTCTTGTGATGAACCTCGCCACACTCTTTGCTGAAACTATTGTTAAGGGACAAAGTACTGAGTAAGCCGTGCACCAGTTCATCGGTAGTTCTCCTTCTGAGTAAAATAAGGTTAAGCAACTCAACGTTGGCCAAGGTCTCTCAAAGAAGTAACAGCAACCAAAAAGTGAACATCCCGACAAGGCAGTGTAATCTACATATTAAGCTACCTTAGTAAAAGTAGAGGAGCTGGGTTCCATTGGAACCTCTGGTTCCATGTCCCTGAGTCTGTTAAAGGGATGGTTAGATATACTATTGACTCACACATCCCCTAAGCCCGAAGAGTACTACCAAAAACCAATGGAAAAGGCTTTCTGCAAGTTCAATGAACAGGGCACTTTAGCTTTGTTCAATCGCACCAGCCGCTACCTAATGGAGCACATAAATCTTGGTGGAATCGAAGGTGTTAAGATGGCCACACCTGCTACCCTCGTGAAACTTGAGATCGGAATGAGTCTCCTCAAGATCCTGGTCTATGCAGAGAGTGGAGTCCCTGGCCAGTTTGCCTTAAGTGCCTTTTTCTCTCAGTTCAACGAAGCACCCAAGGACTCTCATGTTGGTGAATCTTCCGACCAAAGTGCGAAGGAAATTAGTGCCAAAAAAGAGCTAAACGCAACCAGGCGTTGTCTGCAGAGATGCCTAAAGTGGTACTTAATGAACCGTGCACCCACGGATGGCAATGACGATAAAAAGAACTAGCTCAATAGTAGTGCATCTACCATTAGTGCCATAGGTTTAGGTGGTATCACATCTTCCTCTATCCGCATGCTGCAGTCCCCTGCCACCGAAATGATGCGCGAGCTCTCTACTCTTATGTTGCGCCTATTTATGCTTGTATCTGATAATGAAGAGGCAGTTAAGATCGGTTTGGCAGAGCTCATAATAGCCTGCAAACAAAGCGACAGTACACTCTTCGAGCTATTCAAGCAGGAACAAATCTCATCTGCTACTACAACACTCTACGCATCTAAAACCTGTAAGATCTTAGAAGAATTATTCAATCTATGGGTCACCAGTGATGCCTTAGCCAAACACGTGGCTTTCGAAGTTAAAGGATTCGAGTACCTGCTCGACCGCATGGGAATCAACCGCATGCTGGCTCTAGAGAAGAATAACCAACTTTTGTAATCTAAGGCAGATGCATTTGAGGAGAAAAAGGACAATGGCCAAGACCAAGACCACGGCCAAGACTAAGATCAAAGCCATGAAACCCAGGCAGTAACTCAAGGAAACCTGGCCGTTTCCCTACACATCAGTCAAATCCTCAAATCTGAAGAATCTTTATTTACAAGCAGTAAGACACCTGATGCTTCTAATAAGTAGTAATTGGAGACCACAACACAGATTCCATAGCCGCCTTCGTTGTTGCAGCTATAGGCCCTACAGTAAGACAACTTGTCTTAAAAGACCTAGCAGACTCAGTAGTAATAGCAGGCTAAGATGACTATGACAACTCCAAGTCTACTTCCTCAAATAGGGACATAGACAGCAGCGGAGGCCATGAACAAATGGTGGATGCATGGTAACTCTTCAGCTTCAGAGGAACTAAGGAAAGAGGAGTTTGCCTCTAATATAAACGTTGTACACGGATAACCAGGTTAGCAACTAACAGAATCAGGTGTTGATTGGAGCCACAATAAGAAAGGCCTGAAGTAGTAGCGGATCCTTACCATAGTGATGAATGGCCAATAATTCAATGAATGTCAGATATTAGTGAAGCTTGAAAAACCAGTGGATATTAAGGAGGTTAGTTTGGGTTTCACAACGTATGCAGCCGAATTAATGGATGTAGTATTGGGTTCCCCCGCCTCTGTCGTATTGGAGGGTGGATTGAACTCAACAGAGCTAGTGCCGCTAGGTTAGCTTCTACCTTTAGGCGACGAAGGTTATAGCAGCATCGCTGTTCGCGTATTTGTCAAGAACTTCAACACAATAAAATGTGGTGGGGTTGGCATTATTGGAAGATAAAGCAATGCCATAAGCGAAGAAGTTCAGTAACGATTGGTGGAAACCAACGAGTTCTAGACCGCCTTCTCCTCTTTCAGTCAACGACCTGTGCAATATCTCAGACTAAGGATTCGTAGACCAGTTATCACATTTATAGAGGGGCAGTCAGCCTTGAGTGGGTCCATGTACAAGAACGTGGGAGTGAGCATTTCTTTCCTTTCGGTGATGGGTTACGATGCGTCTCGATAGGCACCAGCAAGACAGCGGTAACGCATTGTAGACATGTAAGAGGAGTCAGCTTTGTAGGTGATTGGTAAGTTGTGTAACTAGACCTTTGCAGAAACACTCTCGACATTAGCAAATAATATTGAAATCGTTAATAAAATAAAGGGCTCCTTCTAGTCTTTGTCCAAGCTCCTAGTCACACATGAAGAATGGCTGCAACCTGTGTTCCTCGCCATTGCTGCAAACAACCAGGAGATGGGAGACTGGATGATTGAAGACTTCCTTAACCTAAACCGCTCCTCTCAGCATGCTAAGATGGTTGCAGAGATCATATCGTCTGCGCAACAACCAATGCGCACGGCCTTCCCACGTCTCCAGCGCATGCACATATTCATTCTTCACGAGATCACCAACATAGTTCAGCAGCTCAACAAAGATAAAGAGGGAAACATTCAGCAGTCCTTCTAAAGCTTGGTCCCCTTCATCGAACAGTACTTCAACGCCTTGCACATAGTCGCCAAAGATTATAGCACACCCCCAGTGCTGTAGTAGAGCCAGACCTAGAGTAAAGCCTAAATCTAGAATCAAAACCAGACCCAAATCCCTTAGTAGTACGAGTTAAAGCTCTCCCCAGAAGATGTACCCAATTTACTCAAATTGTTCGGCAAATTCAGTAGTGTGGTCCCTCATCTCGGCCAAGTGATAATCAAGCTTTTTGTTACTTTGATGTACCTACCCCGACCATTCGCACTCACCGACGGCCAATAGTATCTTCACTCCGCTTTAGATACATTGCTATTGAATGATGCGCCAGAGTAGTGCCCCAATCATTATGAGATGGCTGCGCCGCTTATCATCGGCAGCGAAACTGGCGTGCATTGGCTCCTTGACAATGGGGCAAAGCACTTAGAAAAGATTGTCAACAGCGTTGTGCACTAATTAGAAAAATTGGAATTCGCTACCAACAAAACTCTTGTAGACATCCAGTAGAACATATTTTTTGGTTTCTACTTGCTAAACACGTTAGTACAAAATGATATTCATGTGCGTACTGTGATAACTGAGAGGCTCTGGCACCTGAAACTGTACAACGCCATCAAAATCATGAACCCAGAGAGCCCGCGGCTCCTTAAGGAACTTACTAGTGACATATTGAAGTTGCTAGTGTAGTTTCTCAAGAACGCTGTGATTTACAACCCTGTCAACGAGACGCGCTTTGCCACGCAACTAAAAAATGACATTTCCCTCCTCGGTACCAAACGAGATATGCTCTTTATCAGTAACTTCCTGATCCCCATGCTCAACGTAGAGGCAACAGTCCCTGTATGTCTGCACCCCTACGATTCTATTAACCAGCGCTGGATGTTGGAAGGAAAAAAGATCTTCCTCTATGCACGCAAACGCCTACAGCAACTTAGCCAGTAGCAATAATTAAACAGCTTTGTAAATCAGGAAATCCCACAGCCCGAAGAAAGTGGCACCACATTGAACCTTCTGGCTTCTTCTCTTAAGAGTGGTCTGCTTTCTACCAAGCAACGCATAAGCTTAATCCAGGCAATGCAGACAGTCTCTACTCGAAACAAGTCCCAGCTCTTTAACAAAATGTAACTCCAATCGCAAGCGAATGGTGGGTGGCAATTGGCCATGCGCCAGAACAAGGACAGCGACCCCTCGTTACTCGATGCCGTTCAGCAGAAAGTGCTTAAACACGCTCCCTTCCTTATTCTTTTGGAAGGAACATTAAATAACACATAGTGTGTGTTCGGTGTGTTCTCTGCATAGGGATAACTTTCTGCATCAAATGCACACAATTCACAACTGATTGCAAACCAAGAAGCCGATGAATTGCTCGATGAGCAATAGTACTACCCCGGCAGCAAAATCCACTACATCCCATACTCCAGAGACAGTATGTTCTTTTATTATGACGACTAATCCTGTGCACACTTCCCTTTGTCAATTGACACTGAAAGCAATATTAAATAATAGCCTAACAACATGACTACAGCCCTATAACAGGCATTTGGCATCATAAACTTTACAGAAGATGGTGGAGGTTATGTCTCTTTCGTGCACAACTCCATCGAGTGGATCAACCTTTCCTTCGCGGCTAACCAGAACACTTATGTCGATTTCGATATAAACGTTCTACCTGCACTTGAGCTCAAAAACACTGCAGTAACTAACTTATCCAAAGCCTACGATCTACAATAGGAGTTCATTCTTGGACAAGCTGAGTATTGGGTGTTTCACGAAAATCTGGGTGGATTGGGATCGCGTGTTGCTGCCTCTGATCTAGAGAAGCTTAGTACAGGCTCTGGTTTTGTTTCATCTCTTCTTTCAGGATTACAGAGCAATCTACTCTTTCCACAACAGTACTATAATACCATGTCTTCACTAAACTTCTTCCGCCCATTACCTGTTTACGAATTACCCTCAACAATCTAATTCCAACAGCTAGTTGACATCATTACAGTCTCAAACACATTCAAACTTAACGATGATACAAAGAAGTATCTTTAACTAGTACACACACCAACCCGCAAGGCCCTCAGCCTTTCTATGCCCGACCACAACGTAACACTACGGGATTTGCAGCTCTAAAGTAGTCAAATTGTTGACCTAGAGTTCGACGCTGTTATGCTGTATCAAGGAGCTTCCAAAACATGTCTATCTAAAACACTAAATAACTTTACAGAAGGCGATATCTAAAAAAAAACAGGTACCACTGCAACAACAGTGATCGACTAATAGCAGCCACAACAATATAAGCAAGAAATGAGAATTTTTGAAGTATTTGACCAGGTCGGCGGTGTTCAGCAGATCATTGAAGTCACTCAAAAGTCACTTGAAACATGGAAAAATAAAGAACGAATGTAGCATTGGCGACAGTATATCCAAGAACTCTTCAGCTTTTCTCAATTACCACACTTCTTCAGCTTATTTATGAAAAACAAGGATGGACTTGAACTGCTCTTCCAATTGCTAGCTGGTATGCCTGATGAAGAGAGCAGTAGCAGCAGTACCAGCCCACAGAAAGCCAACAAAACCAATGTTGGTGGAGGTGGTAACATAGGTACAGGAGGTGGTGCAGTTGGATCTGAATCCTTGAACAGCTTTGGACTTATTACAACAGTGAAGAATTGGGAAGAAGAAGAGTAGAAAGCATCGCGCTTCTGTTATCAAATCCTATCAGATGTCTTCCGTGTATACAACGATGCAAAGATTCGTGAATTTGCCTTAGAAAAAGAGTTCGTGGATAGGATCCTAGGTCGCATCCAATTGGTCTCAAAAGAGGTGAAGCGCGAGTGGGTGGATGACGCCAAGATGGAAGATGATGAAGAAGCTGAGGAAGAATAGAAGAAGCAATAGCAATAACAAGAATAATAGTAATCCAAAGGCAGCCCGGAAAAGGGGGATGTTGATGATGGAAAAAAAAAAGTTGTTAAGAAAAAGGGCGTTTATTACGCTTCCGACAGCACAGGCTAAAATTCCAAGTGGAATACTCAAGAGTACGTGGACACCAAGAAGAATCGCTCAGAATAGCTTCAGAGCCTCATCGGCATCTTGGAAACGTTCCTCAACTTTAAGGACTGGGTACCACCTAAAAAATTACTCAAATGTATCTGCTCTTCTTCATTGCTACCCCTGTTAGAAACCACATTCCGTTCTGGCTCACTACTCGAGATGTCTAAGGATTTAGAACTAGTCTTTTCCTATCTTCGTGTAGTCCGAGTCATTGCAGAGCATTAAGTTATCGTACCCACGTTGCTTGACCTAGATCCACATTACTAACCACGTTAAGTTGAGAGCATTTATACTTTACTTAAGCAGCTCAACGACACAGCTAAGATCTTCTTGCAATGTCTTTCAGGCCCTCCACAATAGCAGTAACCGTAATCAACAAACCAAAAGATTCTTCTGCAAAACACGTAATAAACTCTGTAAATGACCACCACAGCTACCACTTTGCAATAGCCCTCTTCCTCCTCTACAACCAGCCCTCAGCAACCGTAAATAACTGAAGAAAACAAGAACGCTGAGCGCCTCGCTAATGAGATCATTGATGTGTTCTCTATGGTTGAGAAAGCCTGCATAGTGTATATGACTTAGCTCGAGAGTTAGGAGCAAAACGACGAAGAGAAGCGGTAGAATGATCTGGCAGAGGAGTAGGAATTCTAAATGACACTGCAGTAGAAACCGTTGGCAGTGAAGTACCGCATGTTATTAAAGGATCTGCGATTTGACTATGTTTCTATGAAAGACAACAGTAATAAATATAAGCATCATTACGCAACATACATCACCCCAAACAGCATACCGCCTTAATCAAAGATGATTCGTTTGGCACAAGAACTAGCTGACATATCTAACGCTTTACCTATTGATCACACCAACTCAATCTTCGTGCGTTGTGACACAGATCGTGTAGATGTCATGAAGTGCTGCATAATGGGAGCTAAAGGAACACCTTACGCACATGGTGCATTCATCTACGATGTATACCTCGAGGACAGCTACCCGCAAGGCCCTCCAAAAGTTAATCTATCCACAACAGGCAGTGGTAAGGTTCGCTTCAATCCTAACCTTTACAGCTGCGGAAAGGTTTGTTTATCCTTATTAGGTACATGGCGAGGCAATGCCTCTGAGAACTGGGATCCAAAGATCTCCACATTGCTACAAGTCTTCATGTCCCTCTAGGCCATCATCATGAGCGAGGAGGTTTACTTTAACGAGCCCGGCTTTGAGAGTGAAGCTGGTACAGAGGAGGGTGAGCGTAAGAACGAAGCTTACTCCAACATTGTGCGCTACTGCAACATAAAGTTTGCAATGATCGGAGCTATCAAGTAGCCCACGCCTGGTTTTGAAACCATCATTAAACTGCATTTTTATCTCAAGAAGGACGAGATCCTGGAAGAATGCCAGAAGTGGATTAAGTATGCAGAAGTTAGGGAGGCCTCTTACGCTGGCCTCGTCAATGATCACAACAGCTACTGGGTGCAGGAATTCAAGAAGGAAAAAAAGCGCTATAAGGAGATGCTTGTTGAAGCTGTCGCTGAGTTGGAGAAAGAGCTAGATAAACTCACACCGCCCACTTTCAAAGAGTTTAAATCATTCTCCAAAAGCGGCTCCTCCTCTATGACTACTGCCAGCACTCGTGCTAAGAAGAAGCGTCAGTAGGATAAGAAGAAGCTACTCGAGTAGCAACAATCTAAAAACAAATAAGAATAAGTTGAAGAGCCCATCGATGTTACCTACGACGACACCGCTTTGCAACAACAAATGCAATAGAGCAAGGAACTTGACATCATGGATGAAAAAGTTAAGGACAGATATTCTCGCTACATCGGTGCCATGGGTATTGATGCTGTAGCCAAACAGAGTGCATGCAGTGTATTCCTTAGTGGGCTAGGTCCATTAGGCGTGGAAATCGCTAAAAACACTGTGCTAAGTGGAGTTAAGCGTCTCACCATGCATGACTCACGGAACACAAGCTTCAGTGATCTAAGTGGACAATTCTTCCTATCAGAAGCAGACATCTGCCTGAATCGTGCAGGTGCTTCTCTATCCAAAGTATAACAACTCAACTACTATGTTAAAGTAGACCTATGCGCCTGTCTTAAAAGTCTTCCCTTAGAGGAAAGCAATTTGGAAAAGGACTTCCAGTTGCACACATACAATGCGGTCATTCTCACAGAGTGTGATTACTCAACACAATGCGCTGTGGACGCCTTCTGCCGCAAACGTGGCATCAAGTTCCTAGCCGCGGACGTGTGCGGTCCCTGGTCCCGCTTCTTCAACGATTTCGGTGATAACTTCACTGTTCTTGACAAAAACGGGGAAGACCCAGTAGAACTGATTGTACACTCCATCTCAAATGAAGAACATGGCAAAGTAATTCTTTTGCCTGGCAGCAAACATCCTTTTGAAGACGGAGATACCATCATCATCTAGAATGTTGAGGGGATGATGAAAAGCAAGAATATCGAATAATTGCCAGAAAAGCAATAGCCGGAGGATAAAGAAAATAAAAACTCACTCCAACAGAAAGAGCTTGAAATAGTTAACGAGAAAGTAATAGATGTACAGGAAAACTCCATCAATGGAACTATCCATAAAATCAAAGTAATCAACTCCAACAGTTTTATTATCGGTGATACTCGTGGTTACACCCCATACGTGCGCAGTGGCACCGTTCGCAACATCAAGGTGCCTGTAGAGTGTCACTTTTTGCCGTTGGAGTAGTGTTGCATTAAAACCAAGGATGCTAATAACTAATTCAAATTCTCATCCAACAATCCTCCCGTCGTCATTGACCCTATGATGCAGGTCCACGACTTCGCTAAAACCAGTCATTCTCTCATCCTCCACGCCTGCTTTGAAGCCCTCTAAGAGTTCATATCCATTCACTCCCGATCCCCCAAACCCTGGGACTACGAAGATGCACAGACGTTCCTCAAGATAGCCTTACCATACGCCCAGGCTATTTACATGCCCAAATAACAAGACCAACCGCAATAACAATAAGAAGAATCTGCTGAATAAAAGCTAAAATAGTAACAACAAAAACAAGTTGAAGAAGAACAACAAAAGTAAACATTTGAATAAATCGCCATGCGATTCTCTTTCACTTGTGCTATTGGCTCCTTCCCACCACTGGCTGCCTTCTTAGGAGGCTACGTTACTTAAGAACTGCTTAAAGCCATTACATAAAAATATATGCCTACTCGTCAGCTCTTTTATTCTGATTGTATAGAAGTATTGCCAAACTTGCCAAAAGAAACAGAGGCTTTACAAAAACTTCTATAGGAAAATACATTAGATGTAAAACCACGCTAACTACGCACCGATTCTGTGCGTATTCTGCTTGGCGGCACCAATTTCAAGTTACTCTAACAATCTAAACTTTTTATGGTTGGATGCGGTGCTATAGGATGCGAACTACTTAAGAACTTTGCAATGCTCTCCCTTTGCACTGAAGAAAAGGGCAACCTTACCATCACGGACCCCGACCACATTGAGAACTCGAACCTTTCTAGATAGTTCCTTTTCCGTGAAAAGCATTTGAGAAAACCAAAGTCAAAGACATCCGCCGCTGCAGTCATACAAATGAACCCTCTGCTCAAAGGACATATAGATGCCCGTCTGGACAAGGTTCACGAAGGAACAGTTAATATTTTTTCAGAGAAATTCTTTACTTCACTTGATGTTGTTACCAATGCTTTGGACAACATAGCAGCGCGTCGCTATGTGGATAGTCGCTGTGTCAGTGCAAAGATTCCGCTACTAGAGAGCGGTACACTCGGCCCTAAGGGACACGTTCAAGTAATCGTGCCCTACAAGACAGAATCATATGGCAGCTAACAAGATCCAGGCCAAGAAGAAGGTGAAATCCCTCATTGTACGTTAAAATCCTTCCCAGAAGAGACACTGCACTGCGTTGAGTGGGCCCGTGATAAGTTTGGAAAGTTCTTCACACAACGTCCAAAGGCTGTCAACAAGATCTTAGAAGATCCCAATTTCACGCCAACAGACGGTTCAGACCTTCGGCAAATGAGATAAGCAGTTAAACTTATCATGAGTCGCCCTACTACATTCTAAGATTGCATTATCTATGCCATTCGCAAGTTCTATAAGTATTTCAGAAACGACGTGGCACAGCTTCTCTACACCTATCCTCTCACAACAAAAACCAAGGATGGAGAGCCTTTCTGGAAGCTTCCAAAGCGCCCACCAGAGCCAATCTCTAAATTCGATGTGAACAATTAACTACACAGTACCTTTGTCTCAACGTTGGCTGTGCTCCGCGCACGTACCTTTAACATCCCCTACCCCAAGGACTTCCGCTCATAAAAAGAACGTGAAAGTATTGCTGAAGACGCTGCAAAGTTCAAGATTTCCGACTTTCAACCCTCTGACCAAAAAGCAAAAGCCCTTTCTACTCAAGTAGAAAAGGAAGAAAGCAAGAAGGATCCAAAGCAAGCACAGTAAGACGAAGAGCAAAAGGGTGATGGAAAGGAAGCTTAACAAGGATTCGCAGAAGAAGCCAAGCAACTCAAGGAGTAACTCGACTAGCTTGTTGCCAAATATAAGCCAGATTTTATTAAGTAACCTTAATAACTTCAGATGCAAACTAATTAACAGTAGCAACCAGTGCTTTGCCCGGAAGAATTTGAGAAGGATGAGGACAGCAATGGACACATTGATTTTATATATGCAATGGCAAACTGCAGATCCTCCAACTATAAACTGGTGCCCATGGATTGGATAACAGTTAAGTTAAAGGCAGGAAGGATCGTTCCTGCCCTTGCCACAACAACGGCTGCTATTGCTGGCCTGTAGACCATCGAACTGGTGAAGCTGCTGAAACGTGAAGATAAAATTGAGAATATGAAAAACGGATTCCTTAATTTGGCAGTACCAATGTTGCAGCTGAGCGAACCAGGTGCCGCTCAAAAGGTGAAGCTTCATGAAAACCTAAGCGTGACTCTTTGGGACCGCTGGGACGTTAAAAAAGGGAAGGATTTAACGCTTTCTCAGCTCTTCCAGCACCTGACTGATACTTATAAACTCAAGCCATGCGATGTGATCTGTGGGGCGAAATCGATTTACTCCGCAGTGATGATGAACAAGGAAGGCAACGGCATAGCTAGAGAAATTCTGCTAAACACCAAGCTCATCGAACTGCTCGATTTCGATGATGAAGACTCCGAAGACAATTTCGCAGACCTAATGGTCACTTTCCAGCAATTAAATGGCCAGGGAGATATCCTCAAAGATACGCCACTAGTGAGAGTTTACTTCAATAAGTGAAGAGAGTTAATAGCAGGATTGAAGAAGATAACATCATTCCTCTAAATAAATTATAAATACATTTTTTATTTTATTAAGCAGAGATTCATACACACAC
>Ga0272412_1000051_pt1 | contig 22422 bp, 34 predicted proteins | sample WWTPWeurt_MetaT_FD_193540 | JGI IMG/M metagenome (GOLD analysis project Ga0272412, IMG submission 193540) | Metatranscriptome of activated sludge microbial communities from WWTP in Nijmegen, Gelderland, Netherland - WWTP Weurt (Metagenome... | ecosystem: Engineered > WWTP > Aerobic digester >...
AACGGCCGTTTAATTTTAAAATTTTGATAAACACGCACTGAATTACTAGATTGATTAACTGTATTACCCCTTAACAGCTTATAATCTTTTACCAACCCAAAATTTGCATTAATATTAAAAAGTTTTTTTACCAAATACTCATACCTCGCGTCAGGTAATCCCTGAAATTTTAAAAAACTCAAAACATTGCGCCCCATTTTAGACAGTAAGTTTTTAGAAAATCTCAAATTTCTACCCAATAGCGACATTACTGCTGTTGATTTAATTCTCGATGACCTCAAAATTAAACTTTTACGGGCAAAGTCAAACGACATTAGTCCACGATCCATTATAAATATATGTGCGCGTGATTTAGAATGCTCAGTATAAATTGGTTTACGTCAAATAAAAAATTGTATACCACAAAACGAGTCCTCAATTTTCGGTAAAAAACCGAATTTGCCAAAAAATTTAGTACTTAACGAAAAAAAAGATCGAATTGGTCCTCAAAAAATGTTTCCCCCTGATACAAAATTATTAGGGTTACTAAAATTTTTAAAATTATCATAAAAAATTCCAAAATTTTTATAACTTTGACTTAAAACTGAAATATTTAGCACGTCCAAGTGTATAGAAAATCCCCCACAAACTGAAAATTTTAAAAATCATGTGCCTATATGATTAAACACAGCCTTCAACGAAAAGCTCAATAAAGAATTAAAATTAAAAAAATGTATAAAGTTAATTAAATGATTATACGTTTTATTAAACAACGTACGCATCAAAATAAATAAGAAGCGAAATTTTGAGTTTTTAAAAAATGAGATACAACTGACTTTACGCCACCAAATAAATTTATAGTAAACTCCACTTAAATATCGAGAAACAACACGACTATATAGCACTCGGGAATTATACGCATAACCTAAGTTATCTAGACGTATCCGCGTTAACCCCGCTAAGTAAGACGACTCTCCTAAAAATAAACGGCGTCGACCAATAAAATTAAGTTTAGTTACTGCTTTTACAAAAAATTTTTGAATTAATCTACGAAGTTTTAATCGAATACGTCGATGATAACCATAACGTCGTTTAAAAAATTTAATACGTCTATGTCGAAAAAATCGTCTAAAAATTTTAAATTGTCGTCGTTTACGCAGTCGCCCAAACCGATAACGAATCACAAATTTTAATAAACGACGTTTTAGCCGCTTTATTAAACGAAGTTCTTTTAAATTAATAAATCGAAATTTTGGCTTCACTGTTTCATACGCTAACTGCATCGATAAAAAATTATCTTTACTAAACATACTCGGCATTAAATTATTACGAAAACTTGCATTACTAACGTTATGTCATCCGTCATAATGGACAATTTTCATATTTTTTCGTGAATTTTTACCTCCAAAGTATTTTTTGTTGAAACCAGCTGAACTCCGTTTAAATCGCGGAAACAAACCAACTTTTCGTGCATTTGGTAATAATTTTAATTTTCTTATAGCTCGAACATTATTTCAAAACTGAGCACAAACAGGTTCGAATCACCTGTAAAACGTACCACCAAACACTACGTTAGTAATTCGGCGATAATTAAGCAAATAATAAGAAAATTTTAAAAAGTAACCTACGCAGTAAGCCTGATTTACCGCACCTATTGGTTGCAAAAAACTCTGCAATTTATTAACCCCACCAATAGACTTCACTACCAATGCTTTTAACCCGCAATGCTTATCACCAATCGAATTTCCACGTATGTTACTATACGGTAGTGTTACTAAAATATTGGAATGCCCGTTAAAATTGCCCACTACAATTACACCAGCTACAGGCAATACTGATGAAATTCCGATCGTTTTAGATAAACGACGCATCTTTCCAACACAAAATTGATTTACGCGTATAAGAGAACGATTTCGAAAATTTAAAAAAAAATGCAACGCTTTTTTTTTCCTACTGTATACGCGTTTTTTACGTATATACATATGCGCAGTTAAATATCCGGCTCAACTAGTAATATATTTTGTGTATCAAAAATAAATAAGTCCGCGCGAAAAAAAACTAGACGTATTACAATTAGTAAATAAGCCTAAAACCTTTTGTTTTAAAGAAAAAGAAACTAACGTATTTTTATTAAAAGCCACACCGTTTCGTGCAACACGTGAATCGCGCACTTCAGTAAACGAACTTCTAATAAACAAGTAATTATTTAAAAATAAAATTTCTTTAAAAAAGAAGAAAGAAGTTTTTATATAAGGTTTAAACCAAAAAGTTAAATCGACGCCTAGATTAAACCGAGTTGTCTTTAATTCTTTTGCAGTATACGCATGTTTATACAAATTATAATTATATTTCGCGCTACCGCTATATAAATTTTTAAAAAAAAATGCTTGTGAACGTGTAAAATATTCCCCCAAAACAAAAACGCGTTGTTGAGCAACAGCTAACAAACCCAAAACTTCTTTATTACCAAAACTTAAAAAATCTACCCGCAAACCTAATAGCTTATACAAGCCCAATCAATTTTTACGTGCGCTAACATCAAAGTACCTTGTTGTTTCTAATAAAATACAAGAGTTTTTGTCTTCAAACAAATTCCTTGTAAACGGCAATAACGTTTTATTATAAGGAGTACTCCACAACGTTTTGTCTAAGCGTAAACCAATGGAAGTTCTACAATTTGCAAAATGTAATCCTACAAGGCTAGTACCCCAACCAAGATAATATCAATTTTTAGCACATGCGAATAGCGTACTAAAACATGATTTAAAAGCATTACGACTTAAAAGGGATGAAAATTGATTTAGTTTAAAGAATTTAACAAACCTGTAACTTAAAGTTAAATTTTTACTAACTACCGCCTGTAAAAATCCAGACCCTTTAACATTTAATAATTGATCAAAAAATACTGCAGCACCATTTGCCAAGAAATTCACCTTATTTTTACCTAAAGGGAGTCTAGTAATTGAATGGTTACCAAAATACGCTAAATCACGAAAATGTAACCTATTCGCCGCGGCCTTGTTTATTGTCGTTTGAGTAACGCTAACGTTACTTAACACACTCCTAGCTCTATTTATCACCAAACGCCGCGCAAAATGTAATATAGTAAGCACACGAGATAGTGATGAACCAGCTAAAGAACTAACAACATTTTTAAATTCGCGCACCCGTTTAAATTGATTCTTAACTCCACCGACTTCAAATAAATAATTAAAAAACTTTACCTTATACGCAGCCCGTTTAACGTTTACGTATAATGTAAATTTACGAACTCAACGAAAAAAGTTTACTAAATATTTGTTTATTAATACCGCCGAGCTGATTCCAAGCTTATTACCGACAAATAAATTTGCCAAATTTAAAACTTGCTTTAACTCGGCACTATTTAACTTTTTACTAGTTCTTTTACGCGCAAACATATTTAAAATTATAAACGATAAACGCTTTGCAAATACTGACATTTTTGTAGTATTAAGAAGCGCAGACGATCTCAAATCATAACTAAACTTAGAAAGAAACAAGAAAACTCTTTTATAAAAAAAGAGATCAAATTGTCTACGACTTATAAGCCTCTTTAAAACACAACTTAAAATAAAACCCCGAATACGTTGTAAAAACAGTTTAAATTTAACAAAAAAATTTGTTAAAGACGTGTTAGATACCATCGTCGGGTTAACTAAATTATTATGGAATGCTGTATCGAGAAACCTACTAGAGAGTTTTATCGATTTATTACGTAATCCAATTAAAAATTGAAAATAAGCTCTAGAGTAGCCAGTCGAATGAATAGCCCCTAAACCGCCGCGACCTACAGTTCAAATATAAGTTTTAACTAAATAAGATAACAAATTACTAAGAACCGGTGTTATTCCATTTACATTGCGAAATTGTAACCGACTAACCGGAGCCAACGCAGCCAAACGTTTGACTACCCCGGCCAGAGTTGAAGCTGAACGATTTAATAAAACCGCTCAACGGCGCTTAAATAGTTTATTACATAACGAGTAAAATGCCAACAAAACTCTTGAAAATTTTGTATGTAGCACAAATAAATACGTTTTAAATGCCACAAACAACTGCCCACGACTTAAAATATTGCGTGAAGAAGTAGCAGTTACCAATTTTAGTAAATTTATATAAAAGGTGTAAAATTTAAAAAAATTTTTAAAAAAATAAATCAGCCTAACAGCACTATAAAAAAACAACTGTGATGAATTTTTCGAAACTCAAAAATTAAAGAAATTAATTGATCAAAAATATAAAAATAAAAATTGTTTACGTTCAACGGAAAGTTTTAAATAACTGACAAGCTTTCGTCAAGGTTTTCACCGAAATGCACGAATCGCATAATTGCTTGTTAAATTACCACGGCCACTATTTCTAACACGTTTACGTTTATACCGCAATCAAGGTTTGTATTTTCGTTTAATTTTAAGCCCAGCCGCTATCTGAAAGTGTTTGCGACGTTTAATCCTTGCGTAAGAAGCAAAAAACGTATCTAACGGTAAAAAAGTTACTTTAGAGTGGGTTGCATTTTTAAAAACTGTTTCTTCTAAAAACAACGAAGAAAGATTGTATCCACGCAATTTTCGCGCGAACAAAACTGCTTTATTAACAGAAACCTCAGGAAAATTAAAAGAATATTTTCCGGTATGTGCAAAAAAATTGAATAACACTGACAAAAAAACCTTTATCAAATTTATAGGTGTTAGTTTTGCAATATCCAAAAAAATAACAAATTTTTTTGCAACCATATTAACGCGCGCGTCAAACAATGACTTCTCGGCAAATGTATTAAAGGATATTCCTGACTTATTACCAATTAAACCAAAAACTAAAAAAAAATCCCTAATAAGTTCAACCAATACGCGATAAAAAAATGCATTTAAATCCAAATTACCTTTAAACTCTAAACCCCCCAGTATAAATAGATTTAACCGAAATAGGACGTCAAAAAAAGATTTTGATTTACTAAAATTATCCCGAAAAGAAATTCATTGGTGTTTATCACAAATAAACCGTTGTCCTGTAACTTTTGAATTTATCAATAATTTATTTTTCAATTTTTTAAAAAATAAGTTATTGAAATACAAAAATTCGATATTATTGGCGGCGCTAACCATTAGATTTAAAGCTCCTTTATCAAAAATATCAAAAAAAAGTTTATTTTTTTTATGAAGGATAATACGTTTACTATAAATAATATTACTACGATACCCGATTAAACCCCCAAATTTTAATGATTGAGATTGATTTATAAACTGTCAAAAATTAAAAGATTCGCCAGATAAAAAAATAAATCGACGAGTCAAATAAGCAACAGAATAAAAAAATGCTGTAAGTTTATCTCTTTTTCGTAATGTTGATCCAACCGCATAAGAATGAATACTTTGCGAATACTCAGATTGCTCCCCAAATCACGCTTCCTGTGCAACAACAGAAGTTCGCGTAATGAATCTTGAGTTTCAAGTACTTCCCTGTAAAAAAAACTTAAAAGACATAACATTGGGCAATGAAATTACGTAACGGGATTCCCCAAACTCTCAACACGAGAATTCAATAAAAGGTGTACCCGCGGTACCCTTTACACCCGTGTCAATTGTAACTCACCCATTTCGTAAATAAGAATTATACGTTAATTCGGAAGCCACCCCACGTCATTTAGACGCAGCTTTAACGTTTCATACTCCCGTAACCAAAGGCACAACCGGATTTAACGACGATTTAAATACTGCTTTTATATTTAATGCGCTTAACATAGTATAATTTACTTATTGACTATAAATAACTAGTATTATAAACGTCGACGTTTACGTCGACGACATCCGTTATGTGGTCGTGGAATCAAATCCATAATCATTGTAACCACAACACCGTTTGATTTTAACGCCCTAACCGCCGGTTTTATCAAAAATGATTTTGATATTTTTAAAAATAACCGAACAGCTGAAATTCGGTAAGCTTTTAAAACTACTACTAATTGGCGTACGATTAATTCTACGATATGGGGCGCAAACCGTTTTTTACGATCTGCAGCAAATAATTTCGCAGAAGAAACCCCCAACACAGCCCCAGTTAAATCTGTTACTGTTAAAAACAGATTTCGTCTACGACGATTTATATGAAATGCAGCCACCCGCCGATCAGCAAATGGCCCAAAATATAATGAAGCACTTTTTGACGAACTTAATTTCTCAACGTCAACCATAAAAACCTATACTACCTACCTAATTTAAAAAAGCTATAACCCCTTTAAATTACGACCACCTAATCGTAATTTTTTCGCTGTCTTTGCATTTGTATGTGTGTGCTGCCCACGAATTGGTAAGCCAGCCATAAATCTTATTGCTCTATACGACTTAAAGGCTAAAAAGTCTTTTAATCTGTTTTCACGCATTCGTTTTAAAAAAACGTCAGTACCGTAGTATTGCTTTAATAAAAATGTAATTACAAAAAAAAAATATAAATTAATGTAAGACACGCGTACACCTTCCGCCAAACCGACTAAGGAGCTTAAATAATTCGCCCGCGCTAGACCTACACCACCAATTTTTTGTAACCCCGCAGTTAAAATTTGTTTATCTGCTAAATCAATGTCTTTAAACGTATAGATCATAGTAATTAACTTTAATTTATTAATCCATTCTTACCACAACGTTCTAATACACGTGCAATTAATAAAAATTTTCTTAACGTTGTTCGCTTTGATATAAAACTACGATCCAACGATCTTTGACACATTAAAGTCAAACGAGAAACAAGCAAAAAATACTCTGCGAGTCTTACCCCGCCGAAATAAACTTGTATTACTAGGTTTTCGTTTTTTAAGAAATTTACTTTTAATTTGGCATTTTTAACATTTAGCCCCATAATAATTATGTATTAACGTTGTTTTCCAGAATTTAGCCTAATAATTTTACCAGGTTGAACAAATCCCGTTACTCGATAACGAGACAAACGCTTTAATAACATCAAGTACGTCGCCAAACCATGCACTGCTGCTGCGTTTATGCCAAAAAAAAACATAAATTTATCATCCGCTGAATACTCGACTAACACGTCTTTCGGTACGAATAAATAAATATAATTCGCATGTCCTCAAAAAAACCGATAAACTGTAGAAAGAATTTTACGTACCCGAAAACCCAAACCAATCAGCTCAACTTCTAAAAAAAATCCAGTATTTAGAGTTCGGTTAAACGTAATAATTTTTCAAAAAATCAATCAAAAATCTTGCCCCCCTGTTAAGAATTTTAATGTAAATGACTGGGCAAAATTTTGAGCCGATAACGCACAAAATGTATTTAACGGTAATAAAATTTGCCGCCAAACATATTTTTTATTTAAAAATAGTGTATTTGTCAAAAAACAAAAAAAAAAATTAAAATTATTTACTTTTCGTTTTAAAAAAACTCTAGCTACCATATATATTTAAATAAAAACAAATTAAAAAACTATAACTCAACTTTTAATAAAACTTCTCCCGAAACCGAGCGCTTTAAAATATGTGCACCAATCAATTCATTACTTGAACAGATGCCTTGAGGTGTTGATAAAATATAAAAACCCTGAAAAGTATTGCGGGAATAATGTTTTGCAAGTTCAGAAGATGATCAATAAACACGTAAGCCTGGTCTTGAAATGAGTTTAAGACCTTGAATTAACGATTTACTTGTCAAACAAAGCAATACAATTTTTATCCGTAACTTATTATTACTTAAAGATGTATCAAATGAAAATGTTTTAATACATCGATAAGCAAAAAGTAATTTAACTATTTTTACATTAATATTCGAATACGGAACATAAAAAAATTCAACATTTTTTTTAATAGCCGTATTAAATCTTACAACAAAATCAATCAATAAATTATTCATACTTACCTAAACTATCCTATCAAGATGATTTTCTAACCCCAGTTAGCATACCCCGCGAAGCCATCTCTTTTAACATAATTCGTGAAACCCGAAAATAGCGAAACACTGATCCAGCTCGACCAGTTAATACACATCTATTACGACTTTTAACAGAAAAAGTTAATGCACGCTTTACTTGTCCAGACAGATCTACAAGCAATTTTTGTTTTTCAAAAAGCGACAAGCTTGAGTTACGTAGTAAAAAATTCAGTTTAATACGTTTAATTTCAAAATTAGCCACAATTGCCCGAACACGCTTATCCTTTGATATAAAATAAACTGCCATAATTTTTATAACTTTAAAAATTTATTCACAAAAAAGTAACTACTTCAGGTGCAATCGTTACTCGAACGAGCCTAACAAATTAATGTTTAGCTTAAATAGCCCAACAAATAATTGTAAAAAAACACGATTTGAAGTTGGTAAAAAAACTTGAATTTTAACTCGATCGTGTCATTTAAAAAATGTTGAATGTGTCTCCACAACTCGCAAAAAACTTAAATCTAAAATGATAAAATTTATCAAAAACCCGTTTTTATTCTTTGATGCACTTACTATTAAATCCGCCTTAGGCAAAAATGGTAAAATATCGTGTGCCAACAATTCTACAAATTGAAATAGCATACTACCATGCAAGTCAACCCGTACAAGTACGTCATAGTCTTTTTCACGAAATGTTTGAAATAATCCAAACCGCGCTACATACGGTTTACGCTTGGACAGCAACCGTAAAATAAATACAGCAGCTACCAACCGGGTATTATCGAAGTTTTCAAGAGATTTTAATTCAATAAATACTGATCCACTTGCAAAAGAGGGGCAGGAAAAACTATTGCTTAAATTTAATTTATCGAACAAAGCGACCCTAAAAACCGCCAAATAAGAAGAAAAACTATTAAATTTTCTACTATCCATAAATTTACTAAACAATAAATCTCGTAACCGTACCAAGTAAATTATATCGTATACAAATTTCTTTTAAAAAGGGCCCGCGTAAACGTTTACCGTACGGAGCCGCTTTTTTATTCGTAATAACAACCGCGTTATGCCCAAATTTTAATCATACCCCATAACCTCGAAAAAAAACCGCAGCAGTTCTTACCACAAGTGCACGCGAAATTGCACCAACCCTAAATTTTTTCTTTTGAGGATCTACCCGTTTAATTACCACGATAACTAATTTTCCAGGCAACGCTCTTTTCGGTAACGCCCCCCCAAGTAATTTTATACATTGCGCCAATCTAGCCCCGCAGTTATCTGCTACTTTTACTTTTGTTAAAAAACAAATCATAACTTTTCTTTTAATAAATTAAAATTAACCTCTTCTTATCTGAAATTGTATTATAATCACGTATTTAGTTAATAAATTAGTCTCGTAGGGCGTGCTCTTAAAGGCAATTTTCGATTAACTAATTTAAAAGCAAAAAACGGTAATTTATTCTTAAATTTACCGCCAATCGAGGAAATTTCATAAAGAATTCGACCTCGCTTAACTGGGCAAACTCACCCAGATAATTTACCTTTCCCCTTACCCATTCTAGCAGAAGTTGGTTTTTTCGAAATAGCCGCATACGGGAAAACATTAAGTCTTAAAAATGCTTGTTTTTTAGAGAAACGTCTAACAACAAGACGGCCAGCCTCAAGTTGTTTTGCAGTTACTCGACCAAAAGTAATAGCTTGCAAGCCGTAATCTCCAAATTTAGGACAAAAAAACCGCCCCTCTCAGCTTTTGTTTCGAAATTTTATCTTATGAAATTTTTTATATTTTAAATTTTGTGGTGCACTAAACATATGATTTCTTTTCCACAAGTTAACAAATTAAGTTTTTACTTTATAAAAAAAATTATAATTATAATTTCCAAAACTTTTAGGTCGATATAACCATACTCTAACGCAACATATACCATTTCGTAAAATTCCAAGATACATGGAATGCTCAATTTGAGCACCCATTTTACTTGTAGGGACACTACCACTTAGTAATCAAGTTGTTCTAACTCTCCCCCTACGAGTTAATCGTCCAACAAATTGTAGCTTATATCCAAGAACAAAAACCGTTTTTTTGCGTAAAAGTTTTAACTCACGCCCAATAGGCGTAAATAATTCTTTTATACGAAACCGCATTTCAATCTTTCTCGCTACGTACCGAGCTAGAAAGATTGCCGAAACAGAATCATTTTCAATCCCGAAAAATTCAACTTTTGTATCGAGTGACGAAATGATCGAAAAAATTTGATTAATAGTAAATAATGTAAAACGAAAAAATTTTGATTGCCGAAAGCTCAATAAATACAATCGGTAAAAAGCGGTAAAAAACTGTGAACAGAATCTATCAATACTTTGCGTAACCTGTATAAATTTCAAATATCTAGATTGCGCAGCTATCTTACCTTTAGTAATAGCTAATGTAAAAAAATTTTGTTTCCGCCGTCAAAAATATAATGTCTTATCCAAAGATGTCAAAAATACCGAAAAATTAGAAACGGCATGTTTAAGGTGCAACCGATCTGAACCTTTTGAAATTTTATCAAACCCGTAGTTAGTTAAAAATTTTATATAATATTTAACAAATGCAAATACCGACATAGTTGGATCCCGACGCAGCATTTTAAATCATTTTTTGTCAAAAACTGTATAAAAATAGCTAACAAGGTTTATGTAAGAAAGCCGACTCATACACATTCTAGTACTCATATTTAAATAATATATAAAAAAAAAAATAATTTGTCGAGCCAACGAATAGTCGTAATAGCGTCATAAGCGCAAAAAATTAATTCGCAACGCTTTAATTGGTTTAACTCGCAAGAATTTTCGTAATAAACGCCTATGAATGCGGCGCTTTCTCGCTTTAAACTTCTGTAACATTTGTACAGCATGCGCTAATTTTTGCTCAACAATTCCGTCATAAAAATATAATTTTAAACGTAGCTTAGAGATTTCAAAATTTTCCAACGTGAAGTGACTATATAAAATGCTATAACGATCAGTTATAAAATTTTCAAAAAAAAGCCCCATCACTCGTCGAAAAGAAACTGTATTATGCAAAATTTCTGCATATACAATATTGTTTGAAGTAGCCCAAATATCCGACCAATTACTAAAATATCCAACTCTAAAGCCAATAGGATTTACAAGATGCCCCATAATTTAGCTAGAAATACACACAATTATTTTTTTTTTTTTTTCATACGCCCCTTTTTATTTTTTCTCGTTTTACTATGAATATCTGCTGTAATACGCTTACAAAGAACAAAGTTCCCTATTTGGCGACCCCACATTTCCTTTCTTACTAAAACGTCAACGAATTTCATTCCATTATAAACCTGTAAATTTTTCTCCAACAAATCAGAAAAAATTCGAGTCCCTTTTGCTCAAAACTTTAAAGCATTTCTATTATTCCCAACATTCAATTCAGTACTCCGCAAAAAAACACTTTCAATAGGCGCTAATTTTCAAGATGATCGCATACAAAAAATCTATTACAATTAATATTTTTAACGATTTAACGGTACCTAACCTTCACTTTAGCAAGACGATCGCGCCCTAACACTGTTTTCTGCTGCTTCGTTATTTTTCCTCAAGGTGTAAGTGGTCGCGGCCCACCTGATGTTTTACCGCGCCCCCCTCCATGGGGATGATCAATTGCGTTCATCGCAACACCCCGCACTGTAGGTCGTCGACCATGATTAACCCGCACCCCAGCTTTTCGCAACACCTGGTAAATATGCATATAATTAGGAGCGACACCAACAGTCGCATAGCAATTATCGGAAATAACTAACTTCCACCCAGAACGAACTTTTATAGTTACAAAACCATTACGTTTGCTAACGACAATCGCATATGATCCGGCAGATCGACAAAGTTGAGCACCCTTTGAAGGCCAAAGTTCAATATTAAATATAAATGCCCCTTCAACAATATCCCTAACCGGTAAGGCCTGCCCCAAAAATCCATTTTGGGAATTAGTTATACTAAATCTCAATTTATCACCAACAGCATATCCATCTGGGAGCACAACATACGAGATATAGCCCGTCTGATAAAACAATAACGTCAACGTACTAGAGCGAAAAACATCCCGCTCAAACCTAATAATAAAGGCATCAAGAGGTAAACGTCGTCAAAAATCAATAAAACGGTATAATTTTTTGTACTTCGAGGGCCCTTTTTTAAAGGAGGTAATTTGCCCACAAGAAGTACGGCCCCCCGTTTGTAATCAGCCTATACGCAATTTTCGTGTCCGTTGCAACAGAAAATTATAAGTAACTGGTCGTGTTTTTACAACAAACATGTAATTCTATCGCGCAATTATGATTTAGATCTTTACAAAAAAAATTTTAGCCCTATTCTGCTAAAATTTCTAAAATAATCCCCGCACCAAGTGTTACTGTACCTTCCCGCATAGCAAACCGTAGTCCAACCGTAATCGGTGCAGGCTCTAATAATTTAACTTCAAATGTCAAAGTATCACCCGGCATCGCTACTTGTACAGTCTCTTCCAGAGTTAATGATCCAGTAATATTTGCTGTACGAAAAAAAAATTGTGGCATATAATTTGAATAAAATGGTTTTTTACGCCCACCCTCTTTTGCTGTTAAAAAATAGGCTTTTGCCTTAAACCGACGAGAAGGTATAATACTTCCTGGCTGAGCTAAAACATACCCACGACGTACATCTTTTTTTCCGACTGCACGTACTAAAACCCCCACATTTTCTCCAGCAATAGCCACGTCTAAATAACGATTATACATCTCTAAACCAGTACACAAAGTTTTAAAAATTTTGGCCCCAACAATTTCAATTTCTCCGCCAACCTCTAATTTACCTTGTTCAATTTTTCCAGTTACAACCGTACCTCGACCTGAAATTGAATAAATTTCTTCAATCGACATCAACAACGGCGCGCTTTCAGGACGTTCTGGTTGTTTTATGTAATTATCTACTTGTGCCATTAAATTTTCAATAGAACCTGTTCCCATTTCAGACTCTGAACCTGACTCTTCTTCCAACGCTTTACGCGCCGAACCCATAATAAAAGGTAAATCCTCTGGGTATGAATACGTCGATACCAGCTCGCGAGTCTCCATCTCCACGAATAGTTTCATATCTTGCTCTAATACAGCATCCAATTTATTTCCGTAAACTACCATATAAGGTATACCCACCTCTTTTGCTAAAATAACGTGTTCACGTGTTTGTTCTTGCGGACCCTCTGTTAACGCAACAACTAGAATAACCCCCTCCATTTGCGTCGCACCAGTAATCATATTTTTTATATAATTTTGATGTCCCGGACAATCAATGTGCGTATAATGACGCGCATCTGTTTGGTATTCAACGTGAGCAGCAGAAATAGTAATCCCACGACGCTTCTCCTCTACGTGTTTATCAATGTCACTATATTTCATCATTTTAGTATTTGTTCCTTTACCGGCCAATACTTTAGTAATAGCTGCAGTTAAAGTCGTCTTTCCGTGATCAACATGCCCAATTGTTCCAATATTACAGTGTGGCTTCTCTCTAATAAATTTTTCTTTTTGCTTTGTCATAGATTACTAAATTAAAATTTAAACATAAACACAAATTATACATACATATATACAAAAAAAAATAAAATAAAAACCCATTGATTTTAAGCATAAGTATCCCTCATGTATTTTAAAAACTACAAAAACACAAAAGTGTTTAAATAAATTTACGTTTGCGTTGACGTTTACGCTTCCGCCACAAACGGCGCTTCTCTAACCGTTTACTTCATTGTTGCCAGTCGGAACAAAATTCAGTATATACATCCAACATAACCGAAATTTTTGAAATAAGAATCACTTTAGCCACCAATCTATTTAAAAAATAGACCGAACCAAAAGCGTCGTCATTCCCAGGAATCGGATAAAGTAAAGATCGCGGCGAAGCATCAGTATCAGTAATACCACCCGCTGGTATAAGAAGTGCATGGGCTTCACCGGAAGCTCATGTACTGTGCCTAACGCTATTAAAAAATATAACTGAAGGTAAAGCCTTCAATAAACACAACCCACGCAATAAATTTTTTAAATTTAATTTAACTTGCGGTAATACTGAATCCGCTTTAAATTTTAATAACCGGTGATACATCAATCAAATACGCTTAAAATTAGTTAAGGAACCGCCGACTCAACGACCCATAACATAAGCTTCCCCAACGGATGACGCTACATCTGAAACAATCAACGACGTATAGCGCCGTTCATTTACAAATAGCATACGCCTGCGACCTAAAATGGCATAATTAATGACTTCTAAAAAATAACGATAATGAACAACCGTTTGCGATAAATTAATAAGTGCAAAACGCTGTCTAACTCCAAAAATAAATCAATGAGAACTTAATAAACTAAATTTAACAGGTGCACCTAACTGAACGTTATGTTGCAGCAGTTGCAATAAAGTAAACTCAACTAACCGAGACTCGGTCATTATAGCGGGTCGTGCTCCAATCAATAACGAAAAATACATAGCCTTACGATTTTATTAATAACCTGATACTCACCGATACAACCTATAAAATACGACGTAACTTTCGAATAAACGCGCGATTATCCATCGCTTCTTTGTATAAAGCAAATTTTTTTTCAGATGCCGGATTTTTATTAGCAAAATAGATTGAATTCAAAAGTGCACTAATTCGCCCTACTGTTACCGACCCACGACTATCCCTAGCCGATTGTAAGATAAATTTTATTGCGTAAAGGCGCCGCTTATGGTTAGAAATTGGGGCAGGTGTCCAATATGTTACCGATCCTACTTTAACCGGCATTAAAAAAACTAACGGGCGTAAATTTAATGATGAAAAATAAAATACGTCAATCGGATTAATAGCGTTTAACTGTTTTAAATTCATAAGTATTAAATTAAAAAATTTCTCAGCCGTCACTTTACGCCCGCGCCAAATCAAAGAATTCAAAAAATGTGTTTTTATTGCTTTAGAACTTTTCATAAATCTTATAATATTTTTTTTTCACCTATTATTAATTTAACTAGCCGGCCGCTTGATTCCAAACTTTGAACGTCTTGCCATACGCTGAAAAACCTCCGGAGCTGCAAAATCTAATAAGCCGCGCATTAAAGCATAGTTTACTCCAGGCAAATCTTTAGCACTACCCCCACGTAGCATAACAGTTGAATACTCATGAAGATTGTCCCCCTTACCTGGTACTGACGCAAAAACACGTTTTAGATTAAAAACTAACCTAACTTTGGCAATTTTTCGCTTTGCCGAATTAGGTTTACGCGGCGTCATAGTAGTAATTTTATAAATAATGCCTCGTCTATGAGGCGAGCCTTGGAGCGCGAGTAATCTTGGTCGACGAAAACGCCGCAATCTCGAACATCTCATTAATTGTTTTGCAGTAGGCATATTACTAAATTTATTTATTTTATAAAATTAAATCTTAACTAATTATTTTGTTGCAACACCGGAAATGATAACGTAGAATTTTTTATTAATTCTGTATTTACGCAGTTAAAAAGCGAAACAAAATTATTTTCCATAATCCCACCAAATTCAAGTCATATAGTATTTATAGAAGAATGTTTATTGTAAACATGACGTAAATCTGTATACGAAGAAACGTCATTAAAATCAATAAAAACTCCACACTCTTGCGCACATAAGACATTTAAGCCAAAATAAGTGTCACTAACCTCAGCTGATTCTAACTGAAAACATTTTTGTAAAACTTTTAAATAGCTTTCAAAAGAATTCGCAGAAAATAAATACAAAGAATCTTCCTTAATAAGTTCAGCGAATCAGTCGGCTTGACGCAAAAAATTTTCAAATTCTAAACCCCCGCTCAAATTCTCCACTTTAGTAAACAAAACTCCACCTATTCCAGCCAATTCAAGAAACCTAGCACCAACTGTAGCCTTAAAAATCACTTTAACAAAAATAAAATATTTATTGGATTCTTTAATTTTAGAAAAAAAATTTTCCGAATTAAACGTTTGAATAAACTTACTATTACTGTCTAAATGTTTGACAGCACACTCTTTTTGATTGATAATTGTTAGTGACGTTAACGCGCTTAAATTTTTCCTTTTTTTAAGCACAGCTGCTTTATCTTTATTATATAATCCACCACCCATAATACTCGATTTATTCCTAATTGACTAATTTTTTACTTTATAACTCTAATCCCAATTGAACGCGCTGTTCCGCTTACTGTATAACACGCAGACGGTAAACTTAACAACGGAAATTTAAATTGAGCAACAAAAAAAAGTTCTTTTTTTGTTATACTACCGGCAACCGTTCTCGGCGAACCAAGTTTTACCGAAGCTAATAAGCGTAATAAAAAACTAACTGGAGGCTTATTTATTACGTACTTATACGTCCTGTCCTCATTAATAAAAATATCGACTACCAGCACAAATCCCCCAAAATTATCCAAAATAGAGTCGGTAAAAAATAAATTTATACCATCAGTTACCTCGTTAAAATCTTTACAAAATTGAACAGTGTTAATACCGTACTGCCCCAGAATAGGACCAAATGGGGGTGTCGCGGCGGCGGCACCTGCCGGAATAAATAATTTTATTTTTGTATTCTTTGCTTTACACATAAAAAACTAAGTTAAAAAAAAACTACAACAATTACCCCTTTAAAACGTTAATAAAATTAATAAATATAGTACCTCGTAGTCGATAATAAACCAACAAAATTGCTAACCCAACCGCCGATTCTGAGGCCGCTACAGTTAAAACGAACAATGCTAGTAATTGGCCCAAAAAGTCTTCCAAGAAGACTGAAAAAATAAATAAATTTAAATTTACGGCTAATAACATCAATTCTACAGAAATAAGCAATAAAATTAAATGTTTTTTTGTTAAAAAAAAACCCCATAAAGATAAAAAAAAAAGCACACCAGATAAAAATAAAAATTTTAACATAACAAATTAAAAAATCTTACGAAACTTCACAATTAACTTTTTTATTTAAATTAAAAAAATAAAACAACCCCGCTAGGCAATCCATCAAAAAAAACTAACACACTAATTATGAAAAATAACAAAGCGATTGAATTTGGCAAAAAAACTTTTCAACCTAAAAACATTAATTGATCGTATCTATATCGAGGCAAAGAAGCACGAACTCAAACAAATACAAAACAAAAAAATAAAACTTTAAGTGCCAATCAAAATGCCGACGCCCCTAAAAAAAACATATTTCAGCCCCCAAAAAAATAAATAACTGTTAAAAAGCTCATTAAAATAATATTAGCAGTTTCCGCAATAAAAAAAAGCGCAAACCCAGCACCGGCATATTCAACAAAATAACCCGCCACTAACTCATTTTCAGCCTCAGGTAAATCAAATGGAGGTCTATTCGTTTCAGCTAATGCTGAAACAAAAAACATTATAAAAAGAGGAAATAACGGAATAAAAAAAAAAATATCTGATTGCGCAAATACAATATCCGAAAAATTAAACGACCCGACACACGCTAATACAGACATAACAATTAACCCCATCGAGACCTCGTAAGAAATCATTTGAGCAACAGATCTCAATGCCCCCAAAAATGAGTATTTCGAGTTACTAGCTCACCCCGACATTATTATCGCATAAACAGCCAAAGAAGAGATAACAAATATATATAACACACTAACATTTATATCAACTAAAACTAATCCAGATTGAAACGGAATGACGGCTCATGCCGCTAACGCCAACGTTAAAGAAAGAATTGGTGAAAATACAAAAATTCACATATTAGAAGCATGCGGTATAACTGTCTCTTTAGCTAGCAATTTTAGTGCATCAGCAAAGGGCTGCAACAACCCTAAAAATCCCACAATATTAGGACCCCGTCGGCGTTGCATAGCTGCCATAACTTTTCGCTCAAATAACGTTAAAAACGCAACTGAAATAAAGACAGGTAAAATAACACACAAAGCTTTTAACAAAACAAGCAATATAAATAAAATTGAAACCATAACTTTTTTCTAAACCCTAAAATTAAAATTATTTTTTAAAAATACATGTGTGAAAATGAAAAATTTTTTCGGGCATATAAGTTCGAACATAAACTCATAGTTTTAGAAGAACTAAGCAGTGAAATCGAGTTATCGCCATAATAATTCATTATTGTAGAACCAATAAACGCCGAAATAATTTTTGAATGTCCAAAGGACGGTGAGACTAATCGGTCAAAAAAAAAAATAAGAGATTTCAATTTAAAAATCCGCGCAGCTTTTAAAAAAAAATCCCCCACCAATAACATAGAAACACCAACTGCGGGTGTTTTATGTTTTAAAAAGAATGATGGTAAAGTAGCATATTTACTAAATGTGCTGCAGTTACTTACTAAAAAATCAGCATCAACTATTAAATTAAGATTAAAAACCACACCCGAATAAAAGTCAAATCCAACAAACCGAGAAAAAAATCCCCCCAAAAATACGCTTAGTATACCGCGAAAAACCTCTATATCGGATTTAGCGTTAAAATCATACGATATCACAATCGATGAACGCTGCGCTAGACCTATTAGGTTTTTAAACACAACAGACTTTTCTACATAAGAAATCGTAGGGAAAACTAAATTTGCCAACCGCGCCATACCAATCCCGTGTGTTCCCTGGTACACGATCCACATACGCTCTGTAAAAACGTCAACACTTGCATACGCGGCAGATTCATCATACCCAACTGAATAAAACATCGCCCCCCAAAAAGGATAATTACTAAATTTTTTAACTATAGGCAGTAATGTTAAATTTGTAAAATTTAAAATCCCACGATTTAATCCTAAGTCAAACGCATGAATTCGTCCGGAATACGTACTTAAAAAACCAAACATTAAAAAATCGCTACCCCTAGCACGTCTAATTAATAGAAATCGCTGTAACCCCGTTAAGCGAACCAAAAAACTCAACAAAGCGCTAGTAATTCCAATTCCGCCTCATTTCGAGGTTGCAGCCTGCCCCAGTAAAATAAATGGTTTTAGCAAGAATTTAAATAAATAAAAATTTTTACAAAAAACATGTTTAAACTCACAAATATCAAAAAATGTTTTTAAATTGCTGGATAAATGTTTTACTTGAAACGCAGAGTAATGAGCTGTCACACCAATTTTATAAATTTGTACGCTATAGTCAGTTACTAGTTTTATTAACCGTAAGTTTAATAGCGGAGTTTCAAACCGAGGGTTTACTCCAACCAACAAACAAAACGTTGGAAGTTTTGATAGTTTAGCCAACGCCACATTAAAAAGGTACAAAAAATTAAAATCGCTATAATGGCGAAGATCAGAAACGTCATATGTTACATTAGAAACCCCCAACGTATTAAAAAACGTTTTTGCCCCGACCAACGATTCCAAATCAACTAGCCCCCCGACATAAGAAAAAATACTAGAAACAGGCGTATTAACTAATTTTTCAAAAAAAACCAAAAAAGCTTCAATTCAAGATAACTTAATAAAAAATATATTTTGAATTTTAGCTGATCTAGTAACAAGACTATGCGCGTCATTATAAAATAAAAACGTAACTTTTAACAAACAGCTGTTCAAACGCTGCACGAATAACCCGTCATAAGCATAACGGGCTTTATTACTAATTCAACACTCGTTTATTACTTCATTCGCATAAGGTAATACTCGTGTAATTCTATTAGCAACAACGTCAAATAACACATTTGCGTTAACAGAGTCAAATACGTCAACCCCTTCTATCGAAACTAACTCCCACGGACGTGCCTTAAAAGAATATGGTTTAGACGTTAAAGCCCCCACTGGACACAAATCTGTAATATTTCCAGATAGTTCATCATAAATAAATTGATTTAAATATAATCCAATTTCTGTTGACGAACCGCGCCCCAACGTACCTAACACTGATAATCCTGAAGAAAGTGATAAAAATCGCACACAGCGCGTACAATGAATACAACGATTCATGGATGTTCTAATTAGTGGACCAAAATCCTTATTTAATACTGCCCGCTTTTCAAATTCATAAAATCTTCCGCGATCTGCACCAAATACAGAAGTTATATCTTGTAAATCACACTCACCCCCTTGATCACAAATAGGACAATCAAGCGGATGATTAGCTAATAAAAATTCTAATACATTTTGTCGCGCAACTCTAACTCGAACTGTATTAGTATAAACAGACATATTATCCGTAGCATGAATTGCACACGAAGCAACAAGTTTTTTACTTCCAGTTACTTCAACTAAACAAATTCGACAATTACCGGCAATAAGCAACTTATCGTGGTAACAAAATCGTGGTACTTCAGTACCAGCTTGCGAACAAGTTTGCATAATCGTATACCCAAGCGGTACTTTAACAGGCCGCTCATCAATCAACACATTTATAAATCGTTTAACCATAACGAATTAACCCCCCTCTTACACTCTTACCTAAACTACTCAACTCTCAGTATTACTCTTACTGCGCAAATAATATAATTTTGCCCCACGATAACTAAATTTTTTTTTTGCATAATTTAAAAATTTAAAATTCAAACGACACAACCCGTATAAAGTCGCGTGCAATTCAACTGCAATTTTTGCAAAAATATTTCGCAATAAAAACGTCGTTAATCCGGCTAGCATACTTTTCTTTTTAACTCTAACGCACAAACCTGTAAATACATAACCGTACCCACACAAACGATATCCAATCGTTAATACATGCCCACGTGTAAATCATGAATACTTATTAGAAAGCAGTGTACGTTTATTCTCAACTGTACTAGTACTAAATTTATTTTTATTTAAATAGTTTTCCATAAATAATTTACTTTCTTAAAAAATAATAACACCTACTAAGCGCACGAATACCCCCTTAAATGCACAGCCGCGATAAACCAGCTTTAGGGGCCATTTTTCCCAATACCAATCCGACAGAAGGTGTAATTTTGGCACCACGTAACAACCAAAAAGATAACCTATCAAAATTAATAAAAAAAATTTTTGACTCTGTCAAAGGGGAGTAAAACCCAATCTTCTCTAATTTACCGCCGCTAACTGCCGAATCACCAAACGCAATTACAATTTCGTAAACCGGCTTTCTTCAACGCCCCACTCTTTTTAACCGAACAACATACTCTCGCATAAAACCAAACTCTCCAATTATCTATTATAATTACGCAACAAAAAACTATAGAAGTTTATGAATAAATGTAAATTAAAATTACGTCCAAATACAAAGATAAATTACCCTCGACTACCAGCAATATCAAATTAGGAAAAATACCAAAAAAGAGAGTCAAACCCACCAACACCCCAATAATAAAAAACTCTCGACGACTCGCATCCGAAAAATGTTTAACAAAAAACGAATTTATGTTTCCAAGCATAGTATGAGTATACAACGCCAAAGAATACGACGCAGAAAGTACCATCGTAAAACCAGAAAATACACATAAAAAAAAATTAACAAAAATCAAACTAAAAAATATAAGTAACTCCCCAACAAAACTAAAAGTCCCCGGAAAACTCATATTAGCTAAAACTAAAACGAAAAATAAAAATGCAAACACAGGCATTAATCGAATTAAACCTCCGTAATAGATAAATAGTCTAGTTTTATAACGATCGTATAATGATCCAACACATAAAAATAATCCACTAGACACTAATCCATGACTCAGCATTAACGCAACACTACCAACTAAACCATAAAAGTTAAATGAAAACATCCCAAGAACTGCAAAATTCATATGAGCAACAGAAGAATACGCAACAAGTTTTTTCATATCAATTTGCGCTAATGTAGAACACGAAGCATAGACAATACCAACCAATGCAAGTAAAAATACAAATGGCGCATAAATAACAGAAGCGACAGCAAAACTAGGAAATAAAAATTTTAATAAAGCAAAAAGCCCCAATTTAAGTAAAACCCCCGCTAAAATCACGGAACCTGCAGTTGGTGCCTCCACGTGAGCTTCAGGCAATCAAATATGAACCGGAAACATCGGTACCTTTACAGCAATTGCAAAAAAAAAAAATACTCAAAACAGTAGCTGTCGCTGTAAAGTTATTGAAAAAAGCGAAAAAATCCTAAAATCTGTTGTCCCAAAATGCGAATAAACAAAAAAAATTGAAATTAACATAAAAATAGATCCCAGCAGCGTATATAAAAAAAATTGATATGCCGCGCCGACTTTACGTTCTCTTGACCCCCAAACTCCAATTAATAAAAACATTGGAATTAATAGTGATTCAAAAAACACATAAAAAAAAATTAAATCAGCAATACCAAACACATTAATTAAAAAAAAATTAATAAAAAAAAGAGTAATTAAAAACTCCCTCAATTTATATTTCAAATTCCACGCTAATAAAATACAAACAACAAATAACAGCAATGTAAGTAAAATAAAATACAAGGTAATACTATCAAAAAGTAACAAATAACTTAAATTAATTCACTCCAACTTATAAATCAAATAATAGTGATCAAACATCAAACTAAGTGTATTTGATGTTAATAAGTACTCTAACATAAAAAGAAAACTAAAAAA
>Ga0272412_1000053_pt1 | contig 21832 bp, 10 predicted proteins | sample WWTPWeurt_MetaT_FD_193540 | JGI IMG/M metagenome (GOLD analysis project Ga0272412, IMG submission 193540) | Metatranscriptome of activated sludge microbial communities from WWTP in Nijmegen, Gelderland, Netherland - WWTP Weurt (Metagenome... | ecosystem: Engineered > WWTP > Aerobic digester >...
AATCGCTTTTTTCTATACTTGTATTTTTTATGTAGAGAGAGTAGAATTTCCTAAGTATCTTTCTGCCATATACCTGTCCATTGATGCTGCCATGCATTACTATAATGAAGAAAAATTTGAAGGGCGGCCATTAATAAATTTTATCCTCTAAAACAAGAATTTTGTAAATCGAATTAAAATATTCTGTTAGTAATTTACTAGGAGAACTATGAAAATCTCATTAGTTAAGCATTACTGTAAGATATTTTTCTTTTTACTATTTGGAAGTCTTATTACGATTTCAGCTAGCGTGGGATACCGTATTCCAAGTAACCAACCATCTTTGTTCGGCGTTAACGCAGATACGCCCAATCGTGCTCATGAGCCATGGTTACAGCAAGAGGGTGGATCTTGTTATTCGTTAGACGTAATTTTTGTCATTGATCAGTCCAGTACAATGAGTGATTCAAATTACCCTACTGATCCAACAAATCAAAGAGAGTATGCTATTGAAGCAATGGTAGATTGGCTTGCCTCCAATATTTTGGATGTTTGCCGTGAGGCTCGTCATCAGGTAGGTGTAATTTCCTTTGGTGGTGTAACAAAAATTTTTCCTTCAGGGACCAATTCTCGCATAGATCTTCCGCTCACGGAAATCGCTCCTAGATCAATTGAAGAACTTCGCGCATTGGAGAAACGTATAAACGAAGATATCATTGCAGATGATTTGGGCGGCACCGAGCCGATTGAGGCTTTTCGAAAAATTTCCAAGATGTTTGATGATGGGCACATAGAGGGTGGCGGAATTCGAAAGAGGGTGGTTGTATTCTTAACAGATGGATTGATTGGCGCTGATTCAATTCGCGAAAATCCCCCTGAAGGTTTCGTAATTCCCACACAGGAATTATCCAATTATATTGACGTAACTTTACCATTTGATCCTGTTTTGTTGAAAAGAGAACAGTGTATTTCGGCTTTGGTTAGCGCTTACGGTAAATTTGAGAATATTGAAGGCGAAAAGTTGCGTACTTGTTATGTTGAAAACGATGTTAACGAATCTGCATATCGCAACAGCACCTATTTATATGTTGTGTTAATGAATTATGGTCGGGCATGGCCTTCAGAAATCAAAAAGATTTATAAAAAAGTTGCAGAATCACACGCTGGCGAAGTGATGGATTTTTACGACACGGGGTCGCAAAATCGCAACGAAATTCCGGCATATTTTGTGACCGTATTAACTAAATTAGTTGGTGTGGCAACTGGTCAAGTAGATTGTGGAGGAGTGGCGGTAAATCCATATTTAGACAAAGCCATTTTTATGTTTTATAAATTTTCTCCAGATACAGAGGTTAGCCTGCGATATAAAGACGCAAACGGGGTTGAGCATACGGTTGTTGGAGGGAAAAGCGAAACGCTTGGATTCGACGTTGAAGATCATCAATCTTATGGAACAAACGAGCGTTATATATTTAATGATCCGTACCCCGGAATTTGGTATGTTCAGTCAGATCGTTGCAGTAACGGTGGCATCAGTGCTTTTTACCAGTCGGTAGAGGTTAATCCTAGCGGATTTACCTTGTCTATCCCGCCCTTGCCTCAGTATGATATTTTGCCTTATTATGATCAGTCATATCCCACTTACTTGACTTATCAGATGCACGACGATGCGGGTGTGGTGATTGAGAACAGCGATCAGCCCCTTTTTTCTGTTAATGTCAATGCTGAGGTTGTAGATGCTACAGGGGCGTCATTGAACTATACCCTTAATTGGAACGATCAAGAAAAAATCTTTAGAGCTGCCGAACCGTTACAAGTACCTGTGCCAGGCACTTACCGTGTTTCCATTAAAGGAATTACAAAAATTCACAAAGGTGATTTGTCTGTCAAATCTGAAGTGGTTTCGGAAGTTTTTGATATTGAGAGGGTGCTGTTTAAGCATGATAACCTTGAGTTTACGGTTGAAGATGTAGTGCCTTTTGCTTTCACGGTAGCGCCTGCTAATAATCAGGTGTTGCCTCAAATACATGGAACTATACTGTCTGGCTGGCCTTTGCCTGTTGTCCCCATTCCGGTGCGGGTTGAAGTCCATGGTCGCTTATCTGAAGAGGATGATGACGAAAATGGGCCGGAAGATGTACCGACCGAAAAAATTATCTTGAATCCTAAGAAAGCATTTACTGCGTGGGTTGTTTCTGCAGATAAAAGCTTACAAACTGAACCAATTATGCTAAAGCAGGACACTAACAACCCAGACGTTTTTGTTGGCGAAATTCCTTGGAACGATTCTTCAGAAAAAATTACTTTGCATGTTGAACTTTCAGGGGAATTTGCTGAAGGATATGGACCTGATTTCCGAAAGGTAGAAACGATTTTCTCGCGTGAAGATGCTAGTCCGTTCTTTCGCAAAGAATTTTATTATCTTTTACTTGGGATTTTCATCCTGTTTGTTATTTTATGGATTATTCGCGTTATTTGGATGCATACGAATAAGGTAACTGGCACATTAACCCTTTTAAGTAACGGGACCACGTTAGACTCGTTCAATGTGTACACAGGGCGCAGGATTAGCAAGTTCAAATATAAGGGCAAAGGCTTTGACCTTGTCATCCTCAATATCCGAAAAATGCCAAAATCAGATAATGAAGATTCTGACTCTTCAAATAACGTAATGATTTATGGAAAAACAGAATGCGGAAGCCCCTTTGCATTCGTTTTGAGTCCCAATGAAAAAACGGGTTATTGTCAAAAAGAGGATCACATGAATTACGAGATTAAGTATGAACTATAGATGGTTTTCTAATAATGTCCTTGAAGAACTACTATAAGTTCATATGTTTTGGAAATAATATTAAACACAGACGTTAAGTTCCTATAAATTCGATCAAAATAAGGAGATTGACTTATGTTTAGATCAGCATACGTAATTGGACTTGGTGGTACCGGGCAATGGATACTTACCTATTTAAAGAAAGAACTGTTGGAAATCAACCAGGGAGTCATGCCTGAAAATGTGAGGCTCTTGGGGATTGATACACAAATTGCTGAGGTGGCCATTGGTGCTTCGAATGCGGCGTTGGTAAACAACGCAAAAAGAGATGCTTGGACAGATGCGCGTTTGGGGGATGTTAAGCTTGACAAGCGCACAGAATTTATGCAAATCGGTAAGCCAATGTTCGATTTTATTCGGAACATCCATATGGATAGACAAAAACTTGAAAACAAACAGGAATATCGCTATCTTGATTGGTTGGATACGGAACGTTTGCTTAATTTAGGAAATGAAGCATGCGATACAACCTATGGTGCCGGTGCTTTTCCACAGCTAGGCAGACTCTCTCTATTTACAAACGTGGATAAAGTCTATAATAAAATTCGCGAAGAACTTGATTATTTGCGGAGATTTGTTTCCGACGGGAATCAAAACCAGCAGTTGGAAGTTCATATTGCAGCATCCATTGCAGGTGGAACGGGCGCGGGGATATTGATTGATACGGCTTGGTTGGTTCGTGCGGCTGCAAAACAATTGAATTTTCAAAACTATGTTTTGCGCAGTTTCATTGTCTTGCCGACCGCTTTTGATGTAACAGGTGTTAGCACAGAGAAACGGTTAAGATCCTATGCAATATGGAGTCAGTTGGATCGGTTTATGATTAGCCAACTGGCTGTAAAGGGTAACACAAAGATCGTGTTTAACCCAAATACTAATCCACCAATTCAAGTGGAATGCAATGAGCCTGTATTTGGAACAACTTATATCATCGACCCAAATCGGGATGTAAATCCAATTGCGCCTCCACCTGAAAATGGAACTTTCCCATCCATAGCTCAAAACATTTCTTTTATTCTGGATGCAGAATCTGGCGCACATTATGCGGCACATGTTCCCAATGTGAACGTAGGTGGTGCATTGCAGCTTCCGCCTGGCGTATACCACTCTGCGATTGGTTCATATACGTTTAAAGTGCCTGTATATCGAGCGCGTTCCAAGTTTTCCCGCGAGCTTGCCTTTGCTGCATTTGAAAAACTAGTCCAGCCCCAGATTTCAGATACGGGATTTGGAATCGGTCTGCGTTCCGACCGTAATCGCGAGACTCCGCAAAATCCTGATAGCGAAGTTTCTCAATTTTTGAAGAGCGATGAGCAAGTTGACGCCGCTGGACAACCAATTAAGTCCACTGTATTTGGAACTCATATTGAAGAAGTGTATCAGAAGTCAGAGGCGGGTCCAAAGCCTTTGAGTGAATATATTTTAAGCGAGTCAAATAGCGTAATTGATCGACGGGGGAATACTTTTGTAAATTTTGTAGAAAGGGTTCCGGCGATTTCAGATCAAGATTCTCTCCTGCGCCGAATAAATGATTTGCGCAGGGAAAACGTGTGGGATGTTGTCAAACCTTCCCGTGATATTGGGAAGACGCCTGCACAGAATTACCCCGCCGTAATTGCCGGCGCCAAGAATTATGACGTGAGTTGGTTTGGTCAAAAGGAAATTAAACCCGTTAAAGATCAATCCGCCACTGTCAGGACAACCGAAGGCGATCGAACTAAAACATTACGGGAGGTCAAGTCCCGTCAAATCGCCACTTACAAAGCCTCCTTGACAGCTTGGACTGGACGCATGTTGAATGGCATTCATCATGACCCTATCATCGCGCGAGAAGGGAAACTTGGATATGTACAGGCATGCTATGACAAACTGTCGCTTCGTTTCAACAATTATCTAGCGTATTTGACAAATCTTAAACAACAAATCGGCAATAACAAGACTTTTTCAAATCGCGAAAAAAGTCATGAAGCGACATTGAAAACTTACGATGCTTTAAAGTCAAAAACCTGTATTTTCTGCTTCTTTGACCAAAATGTTCATCCGCGCGCCAGAGAGGCGGAACGTGAATATTTACGTAAGACGCAAAAATTATATGATTATTACCTTGCGGATCAGATGATCAATGCCTTGACTGATACGGTGCAGGAAATGCTTGAATTTACCCAAAAGGCAAAGCGGCAAATTGATAAGTGGACAGAGCGACTTGTTGTAGGGAAAAATACTGGTGATCGAGATACAGACTATCCTGGGCTTTATAATTACATGCGGGAACGAATTCTTGAAAACCGCAATGATCTTGCTGCTGAATTAAATCAGGGTAATCCACAATTTGCAGTAAACAAAAACTTGAAAGGCGTTTTGCAAGTTGTTCAGCCACAGATTGCTCAAACTGCCTACCAAAATAACCCGCGTTGGCAGGATGGTGGTAAGTTTAAGGATTACGATGATAACGACGATATTCGCGGAATTTTGGATAGATTTTCATGGAGAGTCCAATTAAGCCCTGCAGGAGAACTTGCATTAGCTTGTGGGCTTGCCAATGAAAATGATCCGACTCAAATCGTCTGGATGGATGAATCTGAAAGCCAGGAAAAAATATCCTCCAATTACTCTTTGTGGTTGAATAAGGCTCAAAAGCCCTTTGTCAACATGTCTGCTGATCACCCGGTAGACTTGGCTCTTCCTAAAGAATTTTCGGTAGCTGCCCAACTTGCCAACGACGTGGTTGATTGGGCTGCGCCAATGTACCAATCTCGCCCAACTCCAACAGGCGCATATGACAAGGTGGTTTTTCTGCGGATTGCGGATAAGAATAATCGCCAGTATTTTGATGAAGTACGCAATAGATTAAGAGCCATTGCAGCTGGAGGTGGAGGCTGGAATCTGAATCCTAACGTCCCATCCAATCAGGATAATTCCAAAGATCCGTTCAAACTATCTATTATACGCGCTGAACACTTGATGCCTACCAAGGACTTTGCGTTGTGGGGCAGTATGTATTCCTTATTTACCCAAACAATCGCAAATCCAGCGAATGCAGGTGACCCCACTGTGAACTTCATTTATACTGCCGAAAAAAATGCAATGGCTTTGGCAGTTAAGAAACCTACCCTGCTGAAAAAAGCATTTGAGCCATTTGATCCGGAAGTGGTTGGTTTGTTGGAAGATCAGGAAAAAACGTTAATGTTTTTCCTTGCATACGCTCACGGCACGTTAACAAGGACGAAATCTTCCGGAGCGAAATCTTTTGAATGGTCTTGCAATGGAGTAAGTCTGTATAAGACCAGCGATATCTTAACTCCAACCCGCCCGCCTTCGATTTTTGATATCATGCGGTATTGGTTGATTGGGCAGGATATTGCCAACCCTGTTTTGAAAATTAAATTTGGCGATATCCGTTTGAATATAAAGCAGAAGGAAGATGAAAACGCACGCAAGACGGTTAAGGCTTATCAAGACGCGATCAAAAGTGTGCACGAAATCATCGACAAAGATACAGAAATTCAGCGATCCATCTTGAGTGATAGTGAGAGTCGTTATTTCCAGCCAGAAAAATATGGCGATTTGAAAGATCTTGCTGAAATCTTTTATCTTGAGAGGATCAATTATCTTGACGCAGGGAAATGATGCGCGATAGTAATTTAGGTTCTTTAATTTCCGCAGGGAAGGTATTCTTCCCTGCGGAAATGGCGGATTTTTCCCAAAAGGAAGGTCTTACTCCTGCTTTGTTCACTCCGGGCAAGAGCGGGGTTCTTTTAATTGGATTGGGTTCCACTGGAGCAGATGTTTTACGCTTCTTTTTCAACCGTTTACCGCTGTATCAATATGATGGGGGACCTGTTATCCGGGCTGTATCAATAACATCCAAGAATGATTTTGATTTGGACGGATTTGAACGGTACGTAGAGTTCTTCTCTATTGGCAATGTGGATAATGCAGAACGATCCCGGATAGATACTGATCAACGCAGAAATATTTTGCAAAATATCAATAAATATCTAAATGATCAAGTATCTGACTTAAAAAATAACTTCCAGACTGGCTCCGATATTCGCTGTTACTTGTTCGGCAGTCTTTCCGAGCATGAGATAGGGTTGCTATATCCTTTGTTGGATATTTTGGCGAAGAATCGTTTGTCGCTTGTAACCCGTTCGCTATTTTTGTTATTTAACTCCGCGGCAATCCCTGCGTTGGATGACCAACATCATTTTTCTGCAATTCGGGAGATATTTCATTATTTGCAGACGGGTACCCATCTTGAGACGAATTCGGCTGCAGACAAATTATTAGACCGCTTATATTGTTTTGAAGGTTCGAAAAACGGATCTGATTATTCTAAAAATGTATTTGCGGTTGCAGAAACCGTGCTGCCTCTTGTGTTTGCAGCGCGGAAAATCGAGCGCGTCCAATCTGTCTTTGAATCTGATCACAGCGTCCGCGCAATTGGGTTTCGAAGTCTGGCTGTCCCAGTTTTGGAGTTACGGAAATATTTTGCAACGCGCTTTGCGCGCGAGATGTGGACGACAGGCTGGACTTTGTTGCCAGCCACGGAACCTACAAACGAAGACGTCAATATGCGTTACCGGGCTTTTCATAACGACCGCGCTTATTCCCAATACCTTTCAAATTGGCTTGGTAACGATTTTGCGGATTGGCTTCTAAATCCTGGAAAAATTCCGCCTGTTGTCAACGAATCTGAACTTTCGTCACGGTTTGTCCAAAAAATCGTGGATTTTCTTTCCGATCTAAACTTGGTTGATCGCTATTTGATTGCTTGGGCAGGGATATGGTTTGTAGAAGGAAGAACCGTTGGTTTTCCAACAATACGGGATACATGCGTACAACTGCGGGGCGGTTTGGAGATTTTATTCAAATCCGTTGAGAATTATCGAAAATTCCTTGATGAAGCCATGCAAGCTGACAGACAATTGGTCCAGCAGGCAGTGACTGGCTCCATTAGCCGATGGAATATCCGTAATTTTGACGAGCGTCTTGAGAGATTTTATGACCTTTTGCTTGATTCCTCCCAGCAAGCAAGATTAATTAAATACGTTGCGCGATGGTCTGGCGTTTCTGCTAAATACGGAAATCCAGTGGTCTTTTCGCCTATCTTTATCCCGGATTCGACTCAGCGGCGAAATATTGAGATAAGCGAATATATATGGCATGACCATCAGGAATACCTTGACCATTTGCGGAGCGTGATTGCTGAGTTTTTGACAATAATGCTGTTGGAAAGCTCTGAGACAATTGACGGTATTGAAAGCGATACGACTGGCAAATCTTTTTCATTTTTACGGGAAATCCAAAAGCCTTTCGCCGACCTTGAAGAACGCGCCCTAGGGAAAAATGCGCAGGTATTTCTTTTTGCGGATGGCAATTTAAATATTGACGCTATTAGGCGGCAATTCACATTTGCTTCTAGTTTTGAACATGTTCAACATGCGAACAACAAAATTGTAACCGCCATGTCAGTGTTCACTGAATTGGAAATGAATGATTTTAAGCATATTAAGAAATGTTCCGAAAACTATACGCCGGATGAAAATACGCATATTGACGATCATCTTAAGACGGCAGCATACTTTGAAAAACACCTGAGAAAATTAAATTCATGGCGCGCGCGCGAACCATTTTCTCAGCAGTTGATTATGCTGCTGCCGGATCGAAACACGCCGAGCGCTTTTTTTAAAGCCTTTTTGTCGGGCGTTCTTAAGTGGCATTCCCGTGATTTTTCATGGAAGATTGAAGCGTTTGATGGGTACATTGAAGCGGAATTGGGACTCCTCCAAAATAGTGGTTTATCCCAGCCCATTCAAAAAGAAGGTATTCATTCTCTCCGGGACGCTTACCGCCTTTTTGCAGTGGATATGACGTACAGCCGCCTTAAAGACGGGGATTTTCATCACCCGCTTCATGTCAGTCAGCGCGCGAATTATATGAAAAAATTAATATCGCGTTGTAAGTTGGATGCGTCGGAAGAGCAGTCTGCAAGAAGAAAATGGTTGGAATCGCAGGCGGAGGAACGCCGACAAGATATTGAATTGTACGATTTTTACCGTTTGTTTCAAGCGGTGATGCGCGTTCAGTGATTTTTCAGTGATTTTAAGGAGTTTTGAATTATGTCGCCTAAAGATAATAAATCATCGAAAAACAACAATGATTTTAAAACTAATGACCCCGACCTCAATCTTGCGCTAGGCTCTCTTATTGGCGAAGGCGCAACCGCTTACGTTTATAGCGCCAAACGGAATCAAGAAGAAAATGTTGTAGTTAAGATCGCCAAACCCGGATGGGATGAGTATCTTGAAAACGAGAGTAAGCATTTATATAAAATTTTTGAGTACTTCAAGTCAAAAGGCAGCGAAAATTTTGTTGTCCCACAAGTTGATCGAGAATCCGCGCGCAAAGCGCTCGACGGCGCTCACAAAGACCGCAGCCTTATTGTCATGGAAAACGTGGACGCTAAATCCATGTTGGACACTTTGAAGGATCACGAAAATAACAGGTTGGAAGAAAGTCAGGTATTGTCTTTGGCTGTCGAATTATTCGATTTCCTTGCGTTTTTACATTCAAAAAATCTGACCTATCCCGATTTTAAAATTGACAATTTGCGATTGCAAGGTGATTGCTCTGAAGGCAAAACGCCTCGCTTGCGGATATTGGATCTAGGCGGTTTAAGAGAGGTCGAGGATAAAACTGACTCCCGCTATAGGCGGGACGTCGTTACTGCCGCCGCTTATTTGTTTGCGGCGCTTACCGGGCGGGTTTTACAGATCTCGGGCGGTGAATTGAAAGAAGATATTGACGTTGCCATTAACCGCAGCGAATTCGCGGAAAGAATTTCGTGGGGTACAGCTCACATTTTTATGCGGTTTCTTACTCCTGTTGCAAACCTAAGCATTGCCGATGCGGAAACAGCCCGGAAAAAGGCTGAAAAGTTACTCGGATATTGGAATGCCGTGCGCGCCAATCCAGACGAATTCATTACCCAAGCGAATGCCTCTTATGAGGCCGCGGAAAGCATGGAATCTGCAAGCAAGGAAAAAAGCGAGAAATACCAGGAGGCGCTGGAAAGATATAGTACTTATTATCAGTTTCTCGGAAAACCAGACAAAGACGACAGTGAGTGGCTCAAGCAATTGGAAAGTTTGAGCGATGGTAAACTTTATCTTAGGGCTGGGCAGGACGATTTAAAACACCAAAAATATGAATCAGCCCTTCAAAACTTCAAAGACGGCGAAGCACTTGAAAGCAAGCCTGCTTTATTCCGTCGCTGGCGTTATCTTGCCAATGTAATGGAAAACGAGCGTTGCTCAAATACAGACATTGAAGAAGTCGCTTCTTTATTTGCTCCTAACAGATACTCGGAAGTTGTGCCGTTGCTGGAGCAGAAATTTGTGCTTCCAACCGAGCATAATCAAAAGAACTCCATTAACCTGCTGATGTGGGAATCTCAGGTTTATTCGAAATGGGAAAAGGGAATAGTATACAAAAGCGAAAAAAAATATGAAGAAGCCCTGGCTTCTTTCCGTGAAGCAGAGGCAGAGACGCAAAAAATGGAGCCGGCAACGGCGGAAGTGCTACGAAAAGAAACGGGTTTACCCAACCACATTTCTGATTGCGAAAAATGGCTGGAGAGGCTTGATCAACTAAAGGATTATCGGGATGCGTTTGAAAGCACAAAACAAGCATTTTTGTCTACGTTTGACCCAAAAGACCTTGATAGTTTTATAAGAAAAACGGCATACCTGCCTGACGCCTGGATATGGGCAAAGGAATTGATTGTTGGCGCACTTGAAAAGAGCGATGTAAAGAAATCCTTTGAGGCAGCCCATAAATTGTTTTGGGGGATCGAAGAGAAAGGTAAAGAGATTCGCGATCTGTACTCCGCTTGCTGTGATCTGAATGAGTTTGAGAACGCCGCTGCCGAGAATGACTGTGATAGAAGTTTGAGCGCGTTGAAGCGCCTTTTGCGCTATGTAAAAGAAGGCGAATCCGCTTTCAGCGTAAAGAGCGCGTTTGCGAAAGCGCTATTTGCTGTCAGCAAACGCATAGATAACAGTTTTGATTATTTGACCTTGCTGCGAGAAATCGAAGGCTATGCCAGGCAAGAGAAATCTATTTTCGATTCTTTGGGTGATGTACAACAAGGAAAGATTTCAGATGCTTTGAAGAGAAAAATTGAAGAAATTGACCAGAAGCACAAATCTCAACAACAAGCCGGACGTAAGAACGCCGAATCTGAATTTAAAAAGGCGAGAGTTGAATTTGAAAAAGGCGATCTGGACAGCGCAAGTCGGCGAATCGCTAGATTGCAATCTGAAGTTTATCAAGGTATAGACGATGGCTTTCTTTCTCAAATTTCCAATATGCAAGGTTTTGTGAAATGGATAAAGGATGAAAAACCCCATCTCAGAAGAGATCCAGACAGTAAAAAGGATTTTCTATCTAAATTGAACGAGTTTGCAGTTCATGATTTTCCAAAAGTTTACTACGAAAGGCATGTAGGCAATTATCCACTTACTGAAAATGATTTTAGAGAATATCCATACTTAAAGAAATTAGCAAAACCAGAGAAGCGGCCTATTGAATGGAAGCCGCGCGTTGTATTTGGAGCGCTTGGTCTACTAATCGGCGTTTGCGCTATGCTGGCAGGTTTTTGGCTTGCGAATCGTCGCGCGAACGCTAATCAACCTGAACTGACATTTACCCCAACGCTAACGTTCACTCCGTTGCCGACATTCACTCCGTTGCCGACATTCACTCCGACATCAACTCCATTACCTGATTCTGCCTATGAAGGATTTGGTAGGAAATTGGAATTGCCAGTTGACCCAGAACGGATTTGGCAATTGCCGTTTACGCCTTGTGGGAATGAAGAGCCCGATAAAAACAAATATTGTTCCAGTTTGGATGCGCCAATACCTGCCGGAACATACGCCATTTTTGTTCAAAATGATTTGGCGCTTCATAAAAATTCAACTTCGCCAATAACTTTCAATGTATTTTTGGAAGATGAAGGTACTCCCGAAAAACCGTTATTTGGGATGTCAAAAATTCAAATGGGGACGCGCAAGGAGGTTACTGGCATTTCTCCTCTGCCAAAGACATGGATCTTATCAGGCGCATATAAACTCGAACAGCCCAGAAAGGTAAAGGTGCAGGCTGTAGCTGATGATCCAAATCTGACACTTCCCGGCGATTTTAATAATGTCGTGCTGGTTAAATTAAGCGAAAACCAGCTTGCAGATATTCAAGGTATTCCCACTAATAGAGAGGGTTTCACTCTTGTTGCAGTTCTCGATGAAACCAATCTTACGAAAACCGAGCCCGCTGTGTTTCCAACTTTGTTTTATGGGTCTGTATGGAATCACGGCTTTACGTACGTACAAAAAGGAACTTTTGCTGGCTCAGGCGTTTTTCCTCCCGGTATTTATACGGCATATTATCACGTAGTGAAACCAAAAGGGTATTCCGCTAATATATCTATTACGCTAAAGTCAGGTGTTGGACAAGAACTTGGCAAGAAAGAATTTGCGATTAGCAATGTAGCAGATTGGGTGGATCTTATAAGTGAATTTACGCTTGAAAACCCCGCGCAAGTTTTATTCGAAGTCCAAAGTTTGGATAAAAACATCCCCGTTATTGTGGATGCAATTCTGATTTACGTAAAACAGCAGTAATAAAAGGTTGATTTCCTATGGCGAAGCCTCAAAAAAATCCCACTTCCGACGAACTCGCACTGAAGAAACTCGAGCAGGCTCGAAGTGTCCAAGACCCTTTCGAGAAGTATCGCTTGTTAAGCGAAGCCTTGTCTCATGCTAATGAGAATGACATTCAAGGGGAAGTTGAAAAAGAACGGGAGCGGTGTAAAGCGCCTCTAACAGCTAAAATCGGGCCTCATATTGATAGATTAAGCCATCCTGAAAACTATGACGATTTTCTTGCTTCCTTGAGGATGCTCGAAAGTTTGAAAAAAAACCAATTTTCGTTTTCTGTCCACCAGGTTAAGACACTGGAAGATGCCAGAAAATGGTATGATGAAAAAACAACTCGCGATGGTCAACGTATTTCACAAGCTGAAATTGGAGAATTAGTGGAGGCGTTTGCCGTCTATGATGAAGTTCTTAAGTCGGAATCCGCACCATTTTACTTAACATCTGATGGAAAAAAAGTCACTTATACAGAATATCTTGATATCTTGAAAAAAGGACGCCAAGTAACGTCCGCTAAAGCTTGCGATAAAGTATTATTAAGTGCTTGGCAACTTGCAGCGAGTAGTCCCAATGCTTCACAAACGCACTTGAAAAGCGTCTTAACCGAGGAAATAGATTACGAGCTGGAAGATAAAAGCATAAGAAAAGTATTGCGGTATCCATTTGCGGACGAAGAATTAGGAAAAATCAACTCATATATTCTTGCATTGGCAAAGCCATGCGAGCAGGAGCAAAAAGCGGAAGAGTTATATCGGCAGGCGCTCAATGCGGCAACGCCATATGACCGATACGAGCTCTTCCTTAAGGCTCGCGATTTTTCATGGCAGGTTCCAGAAATTGTTAATGGCAAAGGAGAAGATAAACTCCATATTTTGCCGGGGTTGGATAAAGCCATTAAGGATGTTTACGAGCCCGCGGCGGAATTTCGCCGCAACCAAATTCAGGAAAAACTGAATATCGTTCGCGACGCGTTGGAGCAACTCCCGGTTTTAGGGAAAGGCGTTATCGAAAAGCAATTTGATAAAATTGAAAAAGATTTGGACACAATCTATGGCGAGACCATCACGTGGAGCGGGGAAGGCAAAACACTGGAATGGGCTGTTGGGGGCAAAAAAGAAACTTACGTGTTACAACGCCCAAAATCTTTATCGGTGTTGGAAAAAGACAGCCAGCAATTAAAACGGGATTTTTCCCAATTAAAATCCGCGTATGACCTTCTCGTCCAACAGGACCCGCACATCCGCGGTTTGATATCCAATCCAGATGATGCCAAACACGGTGAAGGAGTGCGGGCTTTTGAGGACCTAAAGAAAAATGAAGCGGTTTCCCGTTTTCAGGTGTTTCAGGTCTTATCGAGTTTTGCTACGCAACATACAGACCTGGATGCAGGCGAAAAAGAAATCCGCAAGCATGTCACCGAAGAAAAATGGGCGGACGTTTTGCGCCTGTGCCGCGACTTGGAATCCGGCAGTTCTTACAAGAGCGGCTCGGGGGAACTCAAAAAGAATATCGCACAATGGAAGCTACAGGCGAGCCACCATCTGCGGCGGCAGAAGATAAGGATATTGGTCGAGAGAGAAAACTACCAAGGCGCAAAGACTGCGCGCGATCGATCCCAAAACGAAGCGATAGACTGGACGCCGATTCAATCTTACCTCGATAAGATTGCTGAAATCGAGCAGAACGAAGACGGCAAGCAATTATCAGCGTTCTATAAAAGGGCGCTTAGCATTATTGATCTCGAGTCAGTCCTGCTGGATGTGATTTCCGATCAGGATGACGTATTCGAACGAATGGACTTGGCTTTGCTGGAGAGCCGCGATCTAAAAATCGCAAAAGACATACTGGGCGATTCGAAAGGGTCATACCTCCCCGACCAGATCGAAGCGAATATTGCCAAATACCTTTCCAATCACTTGCATAAAAAGTCTTTTGAACAAAAAGCAAATTTGCTTAAGAGTGTTGGGTACGTTGCCGGAAAATTTACCAAGCCCGAAACGGGTTTTCCGCCTTTTGCCGCGTCTTTACATCAATATGAAGCCGCGCGTTTGTTTCGCGGCTTACTCCCCATAGTTCGGAAGCAGGCTTTGGATGATTTACGCTCGGCGAAAGACGCGCCAACCAGCGCGAAATTGGAAACAGCCTCTTCGCGGGTTGACCTGTTCTATCAAATTGAATTTTCCTTGAACGATGAAGAGCGGGAAGTTCTCAAATCCGTAGAAATTGCAAACGCGGAAGTGCGTTCTCTTGCCAATCCAGCCGACGCCATAGAAATTTGGGGAACGGTCAAAAAACATTTCGAGAACGATTTGGTCGTTTCTGCAAAATATCAGGAAGCAAAGCGCAATTGGTATTTGCGAACCATCCAATCCAGCCCTAATCCCAAAACCGCGTTAGGAAAAATTGAGGAAGCGCTTGAAGACGAAGATGTAGGCGGGATTCCTGAATTGTATTGGGAAAAGGCGAACGCGCACTTTCTGGAAGGCAATTTTAGCGAAGCGAAAAATGCGCTGAAAGAATACGTCAGAAAATTCAAAAGAACCGCTAAGGCTGCCCAATTCGAAGTTGAGATCGACCTCTTGGACAATGAAAAAGTACTCGGTGAAAGCCCTGTTGCTTTAATAAATTTCCTGCATAACTACTGGCTTACCGTAGATAAAAAGTACAAGGAAATTGTGGAGAAATTTTTACGCGAACGCTACCACAAGTACTCGGTAGAATATTCTTCGGAGGTGCGGAAGAATATTGACGCCGGAAGCGGCGGGCGTGAGCAAGCGTGGCATTATCTTCTGGATCTGATGTCCATCGAGGAAACCTACCTGCAGGTCAAGCCTCAAACCAAACGGGAATCTCCCGAGTTTCTCGAGCAATTAATCCCGACCCTTTACTTGACAGGAATTGACCTGATCGAGAAATGGGAAGAATTCAACGAAAAAACAGCAAACTCGGGCGCCATATTAAGCGCGTGTATTTCTGATGGCGAGCGTCTCTATGACCGTTTCACCGCTTACGAGCGGCTGCTTTCCTCCATGCACTCCGGCGTTCCGGACCATACTCTCCTTGTGGACGTGGTGCGCGACATTATTAACGCCAAGGCGCGCGAAAAACAAAAGAAACAATTCTTAATTGATCTTGAAAATTCCAGAGAAGAGACGCAAGGTCCGGAGCGTTATTATCATGAGATACAAGCAAATAAATCCAAGATTAAGACTTTAAATGAATCGCTCCAGGAGTGTAAAAAAATATTTGTTTCCGAGTCCGATGCGAACGCGTCCGATCCTGAAATTTGGAAAAATTGCGCCCTGGCGGTTATCGAAGGTGCGCACAATTCTGATCCTTGGGAACCGCTCCTTGACTTTAAGAAAAAACTGGAAAAATACAAAAATTTTTCGGAGGTTCAGGCGTTTAAGTCCCGCTTGGAAGTTTGGCAATCCACCCTGCGCCAAATTCAAGCGGAGTATCGAAATCTCAGGGGAAAACTTGAAGACGAAGATTTCAATGCCGCCGAACAGTCTGTAGCAATACTGGAGGGACACTTTAGGAGTTTGCCTGATTTTAGGGTCCTTAAACGCCAGACAGGAGGCAATACTATTAATGATATTGTCGAACAGTTGAAGGGTAAACTGACCGCGCAAAATTCATATACACATGATCATCTAATCGGGTTGAATTCCATTCGCGCGACCATTGCTGAATTGAAAAACGAAATTACCGCATGGCAGAATGTAAAAAAGCAGCGCGAAGCCGAACTGGGCGACCTAAGCCAAAATCTGCGCGTACTGCGTGAAAAAATCGCCGCATTCAAACGCGATCACTACGATAAATTGCGCGGCTACGTAACGACTGAGGGTGCTAAGCCCCTGTTGGATGATTATTTGAGTTCAGCTATTACCCCGCCTTCTCTCAGTGTTCAATCTCCCGCTTATTCAGGCATAGCCAGACCCACGGATTTTTTTTCTGCAAAGATGGAAACGGCTCCGCAAACCGAGAAACCAAAGGAAAACGGTGGTAATAACAAAAGTTCCTTTTTTAATCTCTTCAAAAAAGAACCTTCTCCAAGCCGTCATTTGCGCGACGGAGTTAATGCGGGCAAAGAAATCAATTATCCGCTTGCCCTTCAGCGATCGGATCTTACGACCATATTGGACGATGCGATCAAATTGCTAAATAGCGCCAAAGTTGCCCTGTCTGTACGCTCCACCGAGGCTGAAAAATTGCAGAGTGATCATACGCGAATAGTTTCCCAAATGGAAGCCTTGGTTGAGGCAGCTCAGGGTCTTTTGAAAAAAAATGACGAATGTAGAGATAAGATTCCATATCCTGACGAGAAGAAATTGAAAGACATGTGGCAAAAACAACAATACGGGAAATGGGCGCGTGTAACAATCGAAGCGGATTTGCTTGGGACAAACCGGCAGATTGAACGGGATCATGTGAATAATGCCAGAAATGTGTTACTTGAGGCAAAATGGTGATTTTTAGGATTTGTTATTCATGGAGTTGATTTATGCGCATTGCAGTTTTATCTGACGTTCATTCCAACTATATCGCCCTTGAAATGGTTGTAGCCCATGCCCGTCAGCGCGGCGTGGACGATTTTTGGTTTTTGGGCGACGCAGTTGGATATGGGTGGCAGCCTGTGGAAACCCTATCTTTATTGCGCGAGCTAATCTCGGAACAAAACTGGGTGATGGGGAATCACGATGCTTTGCTTGAAAAGCGTCTCCATCCCGGCGGCTTTCGCCCGGAAGCTCAGATTATGATTAACCATAATCGGTTATTTTTTGAATCTGAAATGAAGCGGACGCTGTCCATGTCGAAGTTTATAGAAACTCGTTTCTCGGAGGCTGCGCAGCCTCCGAGGCAGAAATATATAGACGGCATTGTTTATTTTCTTACTCATAGCGGATTGGCGTGGCAAGACTATAATTATTATTGCTTTGATACCAATTCAACGGAAGATAAAAACAAACAAAATGAACTTTTCGAGAGGTTGGCTGTTGAAGATGTAACTCTGCGTTCCTGGCAATTCTGGCGAAATCTGGAGCGTGAGCCTAGAATTATGTTTTTGGGGCATACCCACTTGCCGGTGGTTGCTTATTGGGATTCGGAAGGCAATGGGATTGTGCCACATAAAATTCGACGCGGAATAGTTGACTTGCAAAAGGATTGCAAAAACTCGGCAACGGTGGTGATCAACCCCGGTTCGGTTGGGTTTCCAAAGGATCGCAAGCCTTATCCTTCATACGTAATATTGGACACAAAGAAAAGACAAGTCGAATTCTGCCGCGCTATGGAATACGATTGGAGAAAATTCAGCAAAGGCTATGATGCGGTAAAACGCAATGTCGAAAATTATATTCGCGATGGGCTCTGGAAATACAATGGAGCAAATCATCACAACGGCGACTCTTTTGTCAATTACCATGTAGGCACGACAATTGCTGAAGATATTATTTTACGAATTCAACAGGAAGTAAGGGATGCCCCCCATCCGCGGCACGAGTACTTACATCCTGATTTTAAGAAATTCTACGAAAGTGATTCGTGGGTTGATTCTATTCAGTAGGATATGAAACATGGATAATACTGGTCATCCGAAAAATTATGGTATTTCAATGGGTTTGACTTTTTCTGTCATCGTTTTACTGATTCACGCTATTGTGGATTGGTTGAATGGCGGAGATAGCCGTGGCGATTCTATATTATGGATATTGCAATCCATCTTATATTTTGTCGCCGCTTTGGTTGCCGCGAGTAGCCAGTTTAATGCACAATCGCACCTAGATGTCCCCCTGTTCGGGGTGGTAGAAGCAGGACGGGGCGCCCCAATGATAATGTCTGTTGTTATGTGGGGATATATCATTGTGCGCAGCCTGATTTTAGATGATGCGGGGATGTTTGGTGGATCCGGGGTATTTCCTTTTTGCGGCTTTATTCTATTGGATTTTATTGTCGCCTTTTCGTTTGGGCATTGGGGCGGCACGATTATCAAAAAACGACATGAAGATGTTGATCCAAATTCCTAATCTTATTTCGGAGGTGTATCATGCAAAAAAAGGCTTATGAAGATGTTATGTCCGTTCTGTGCGATTATTGGTGGGTGTTACTGATCCTGCTTGTGCTTGGACTAGCCTTGTATTTCACAAGAATGTATTGGCTGCCTTTAGTTGGATTGGCATAGAACCATAGTCGTGATATTCAGCTAAGTTGTTTAATATCTCCCTGAACGAAGGGTCTCCATACCAAAAAACGAGATTCTTTAGTCGCAAAAAGTGGTCTCGCAGAGCGACACAACCTAACTGATTTTTTATAGATATCAATAAAGGGCAGTTGTTATGCAAATTACGCTGCGCGAAAAAATATTCTGGTGGCTGTGCGACTATTGGTGGATTTTATTATCCGCGTTTGTTCTTGCATTAGCGGCATATTTTTCACGTGCCTATTGGCTTCCATTAATTGGATTGGAAAATATCCCAATGACAAGCTCCACACCTGAGAATCCACCCGCAATTGAATTTACAGATCCAAAAGGTGAGTACACTTTTTCTCCCCCTGCTAATTGGTCGGCGGAAGATGTAGGCAACCAATCACGACAATGGTCTTTACCTAATGGCGTAACGATGTCAGTGCATTCAGAGCCGGCCGCCGCTAGCGATACCTTGGAAACGTATGCACGCGAAGTTGTGACCCGCTTGCCTTATGATGTGATAAATCAATCCCAGGTACAAATTGGCGGGCAGCCAGCCATTCGCCAGGAGGTGGCTTATCCCGGAGAGACGGCGCAAGTCGCGCTGGGTTATTTGGTTTTGTATGACGGGAAAAGATATCAAATAGCCTTGGCTGGGTTGGGAGAGATACCTATAACCGAGCAAGAAAGATGTATTCAGGAATTTGAAAAGGCAATGACTACTTTTCAATTTAAGTAGTAGGAGATTCTCATGCGACATCGCTTGCTTTTTTCATTTGTTACTTTTTTTGTCCTCATACTTGCGTTGGCATTTAATCCATCTTCCGGGAGTGCCCAAGGGGGGACGTGTTGTGATGCGGGCTGGAAACTGCCTTTACCGGCAGGCAACTGGCTTATTACCCAGGGTGATAAAGACTCATGCGTGAGTAGTCATTGCGCTCCTACCTGGGTGGTGAATGAATATGCTTTAGATATTGTTTCAGCCTCCGAAAAAAACATTAAGACGATGGGGGCACCCGTTCTTGCTCCAGCTGATGGAACAGTTATTGATCAGTTTTGGGATGGTTATGGGGGAGGAAATGTACTAAAGATTGAACACGGAAAAGGTGGGCCGGTCACGTTGTATATGCACTTGAGTGACTATAGTGTTGGAAAAAACACGGTTGTGAAACAAGGTGATCAGGTTGCAAAAATAGGAAGTTCAGGAACCAGTACAGGTGCGCATTTGCACGTGATGGTTCTTAAAAGCAATACCGGAACTAAAATCGGATTAAAAATTTCTTCATGGGATGGTAATACAAGTTTTTTTACAGGAACCAAGATCAGTTCTACAAATGGAGCAGGGTCAATCACTTTACAGGAACCGACCCCGCCAGTGTCAGTGCAGGGAGCACCTTCCCTCTCTCAACCTGATAATTTATCATCCTTATCTCAAAATAAGGAAATTACTCTTATATGGAATTCAAGCGCAAATGCAAGTCAGTATCAAGTAGATCTTTGGGGAGATCCATATGGTTCAATGACTCCTTGCGACTGGCAAAGCGGCACATCATGTCGCATAGGAACCATGTATCCTGGCACATTCTCCTGGCACGTGCGTGCGCGCAACGCTTCGGGGCAGGAAAGCGAATGGAGCAACACTTGGACCTTCACAATTCAAGGTCCAACCCAAACGCCACCTCCCCCGCCAACTAAGACGGCAACTCCCTTGCCTCAGTCTCCGTTTACGCCCTCTCTTCGCGATCCCTCCAATGGGGCTGATTTTTCTCAGTCGAAGGATATTTGGTTTTCATGGAATTACGTTTCGGACGCGAATCAATATTACCTTGAATATTGGGGCGGTCCGTATGGAACGCTAAACTCTGGCTGGATCAACGATGTTGCCTATCATGTAGGTACAATGTGGCCTGGCAAATATAAATGGCACGTGAAAGCGCGTGGACAAAACGGCATGGATAGCAATTGGAGCGATACTTGGACATTTACAATTACCCAACCAGACAATACATCTGTGCCGCCAACTGCCGTTCCCCCAACTATCGTTCCTCCAACCTCAATTCCGCCAACTATCGTTCCTCCAACCTCAATTCCGCCAAGCGCGACGCCTATTCCCCAGCCGGGCTTTATCGTGTTGGTGGCCGAACTTAGATTGTATACAGAATCTGGCGTGTGACCCCCGCAATCTGGACAGAAGTTGATTGCTCATATAAAGATTCGAAATGGCGGGGATTTGCCGCTTCATATTCAGCATATTGGTGTGCGCGGACGTAGGAACAGTTCTGAATCCTGGGATATTGGATTCTGGACAATTGATCTTAACGGCCACGATACATGGTCATTGGATCCAAACAACGAACGTCCTTTGCCTTTGGGCAACTACTCATTCCGCATTAGTTATTCCTTGGATGGCTCAACATGGACGGAGGTTGGTAATGAAATCAACTTTACGGTACCGTAAATATTGTGTCATTTTTATTATTTTCGGAATGTTTTTAACGTCTTGCAACCAGAGCGTTGATTTATATTTTTACCCTGATGATTCCTGGCAGGCAAAATCAAATCTCACGTTTAGCCAGATCGAAAAGCAAACAATTGAATTACTTGACGACGGCTTTGCGAATTTGGTTTCAGAGGCGCTTGAGACAGAATTACCCATAAATTTATCTGTTAGCAACGATGCGTTTAGCGCGGTTTTCGACGCGCTCATAGTTTACTACGCTGATCAGGGCATTGACTTTAGCTGGCGAGGAGGCTCTGGCAATTTTTCTTTCATTGCCACAGGGCAGACACTGGAACAATTTGAACGCTTACTTCCAGGTTCAATTTCTTTGAAAAAGGTTGAAGAAGGTCGCCTTCACCTGAATATCAATCTAACGGAAATAAACAGTTATGCCGCAATTGTATACCATCAAGAGATTACGCTTCATGCCGGCGAGATTGTCAGCCACAATGCTCCCGGATCGATGGGCGTTTCTTCTGTTACTTGGCAGAATCCCAGAGAAATTGACGCGGTATTTTCCCCAATTACCCCGAGCTCGTGGAAAATTATTTTATGGATATGCGGTATTCTTTTATTGGCTTTGATACCTATCGTTTTTTACGCGAATCACCCCC
>Ga0272412_1000056_pt1 | contig 21249 bp, 20 predicted proteins | sample WWTPWeurt_MetaT_FD_193540 | JGI IMG/M metagenome (GOLD analysis project Ga0272412, IMG submission 193540) | Metatranscriptome of activated sludge microbial communities from WWTP in Nijmegen, Gelderland, Netherland - WWTP Weurt (Metagenome... | ecosystem: Engineered > WWTP > Aerobic digester >...
AAATATATCTTTATAAACATTAGAACCATGATCAATCTTGCGGAGCTAAGCCGAGAATACTTAAAGAGTGCTTAGCAATTTACTATCGACCCGCAAAACGCTGAGGTTATTTACTAGGCCGGCAGTTCTGGAGCAGTCTGCCAAAGTAGTTTATCATTGCCCAACAGTATTTGTAAGAATCATCGTATTTAAGTGTAGTCCCTTCATGGGACACCGAGTGATAGATTGGACGAATCCTTTGAAGAGGAAAAGTCGAAAAATGAAGATGGTAATCAGTTGCCAGAAGAACCAAAGCAGGATCAAGCCCTACAACAAGGAGGCTCCAATTAACATTACAAATCTAAAAATGATGATAGCAGCAGTAGTTAAACTCATCCTCTATAATACATGTACATGATGCGTTGGAACTCGCAATCGAAATTATTTATTTCACCTTCTGGACTCACCGTGATTGCTACCTCCAACCAAGAAGAAGCAGCTATCTCCAGTATTGGTTTTTCAACAGGTATTCATTTCTGTGAGTTTTTCGCACCTATTAGCTGCATGAACCTGCAATTCGGAGTTATCAAGAAAGGGTGGAAGCCGGGAAGCATAGACTTGAGCGACTTCCAATCCTTTCGCACTACCACGCCCCGACTTATCGGCCTCAAGTTAGACCTCACACAAATGAGTATGAAGGTATGGCTCAATGGTATTTATCAGGATAACAAGAAGAAAGATTTGAAGAAGCTAGCTGTTGGTGGAGGGCCTTACTATTTTGCAGTGTTAATTAAGGATATAGGCAACTAAGTTGTGTGCAACCCATTTGCAGTGGATCCTGAAGTTCCAGCCCTGCCGCACCTAATTAATGCATCATCATAATTGAATCAGGAAATTGCTCAACAGTTACCATAATAGGCCCAGGAAGCGCAGAAGCAACCTTCTGATCAGTCTTAGCAACCTTAACAATAACCAATATAGATGGAGGGGCAGGAGCCATAATTAGATGATAATAAATGCAAATAACTAATCTAAAACATTCTTTAAGCAGTGCAGCAATGCAAAGAAAATTTTAATATGAAGGAACAACCCAAGAAGCAAGAGGAAGATAAAGCACAAAAATAATAGCAGCAATCCATGCTCTTTTACAAGCTGGAAAATGATAATTTACTAATACAGTAAGGCAGCAAACTTAAACTTCTGCGGAGAAATAGTTAAGGATTTTTCTCTTTTAACGGTTTGCTGTTCGAAAATAAGCCCAAACATCCAGAAGATAAAGTGCATATAGCAATGAATAAATAAGCTCTATAAAGTCTGCTGGTAGACCTGTCTTGGGATGAGATAATCCTTTTCTAGTAGAAGCAAAGCGCTGCAAGCATCACCATCACTGCGGAAGATTTGGTTCTATTTTTTTAGTCAACTACCACCGCCTTACAGAACTAGAGCTGTTTAAGCCTGCCCAACAATGCTGAGGAGCAGTTGTTTGTAACAGTACCGTTCAGAGTAGCGAAAAGTGTATTCACAGTTATCTCTGAAATCCTCTATTAAACCATCCAAGAACTCTATTAAGAACAATTATCCATACATATAGAACAACCATTCATATTCTCTTAGCAAAACTAAGAGCTAGAAATCTTCCATAAATAATAGAACTTCAAGGAATTCGAAGATGTGACAGTTCCCTTCCTTGATTAAAATAAACAGTAAAATCCTCCTCCTGAGCTACCCGTTGTTTTTAACAGCGATTAGCCTCAACCTCCTCCTCCCAAGCCGCAGCAGCTTAGTCAATCTCATTTGCAGATGCATATGACACTCCAGCAGCTTAATTGCCATTTAAGGACAGCCCTTGTTGTCAACGAGTAGCTATTTGCCATGACTCACCACGAAGAATGTTCCCCCACACTTCTCAAAACGATTCCCAGTAACATGAATCGACTTTTCTCTGCCTTTGGAAGGCTTGCTTCATTCATTGGCACTGCCAACTTAAACTATAGTGCTACTGATCTAGCGGAAGTTGGAGTTTACAATAAGCTAGACTCTATTTTGGAGTACCGGCACTTTTTGGCTCCAGCCATCATCATAGACTTATAGAGAAATGACAGAGAAATTCCTCTTTGGTCTCAAGTTTCGGAGTAACTACCCCAGACATTGATGGCTAAGGGATTGGCGTTCCCGGATGTAGCCTTGCATGTCTCCATCAATAACCGGCCTTATCAAAGGCATAAATTCTAACATTGTTCTAAAGCAGCTGCAATGAGAAAAAGTTTTAATCAACAAGGTGTAAGTGTGATACTACCTCTCCGTAAAAGCGGATACATAGCCACATTAGCAAGTGATGGTTCCATGAACATCTGGAATACAGAACTGGCTCTCATAAATGTCTGTTGCTCCAACTTTAAGGAAGAATTTAAGAAGGAAGAAATATCTCACATTGCTTTGCTGTTCCCACATCTTACTAAAGGCAAGGATGTTAAGCAATTAATGATGATACCTGCAGATGAAAGTGTCCCTGATTTGTTTAACGACCTACTCACTGAGTCCCAGCAGCAGTAATAATTAAACCCACCCCCCAACTTGCAGTAACAATAATCCTAACAAGCAGTCCAAGCCAAGGGTATAATATGCTCCAAGGCTTCTTAATCTTTGCTGTAACCCTAGAAGGAAGCAGAGACTGTGCCTGACTAGTCTATAGTAGACTCTCTGTACAATATGGGTTTTAGTCCTGAAATATCTAAGCAAGCTGTTATAAAATCAAAAAATCAAGGAATCAATTAAGCCCTCGAAGTGGTTCTGGTCTTGTAGGAAGAAGAATCAAAGAAGCCAAAGCCAAAAGTGTCCAATGTGACTTAAATAAAACCGCAGTGGGAGTGCATAACGTGCACGTACATCAATTTAAATGGTGCAAAACAGTGCGAGATCTGCAATAGTATGCCTCCCCCAGATGCGTATTACACTGTAAATGAGTAAAAGGAAGAAAAGTACTAAGAGGTGCTTTCATAGATGTTGGAGTAGCAGCTGCTTTTGCTGCCTTAAGCTAAAGAACCAGCAGCTTCGCAGCCCGCAGAATAAGATCCAATTAAAATAAAGGAATAATAAGCTGAAGAAGAAGAAAAGCAGAACAAATTGTTGTTGCAACAATAAAAACAACGTCAATTTTAAAGATTCATGGAGTCTGCTACCGCAGTGACTGGCTGTAGTGCCACTCTAGAGCAATGGAGTAGCGCCGTATGCCCATTGGTATGCGCTGCAGCTTTGAACAGCGACATAAGCTTTGAGAATGAGACTGGCTAAGCAATGTCATTGCTTCGTTTGAGGCGTTTCGGCTTTCATCCAATATTCCTGAAACGTTTCTTCAAAGCTCAGGGAGAGTAATACCTTGTCAGTACGGTGACAGGGGAGCTAGCCAAAATAGGTGCTAGCAACAGTGAGGAGGAATGTGCAGCTGCTCTATATTAGCTGTGTTTTAACACAGAAGCCAAACGTAGTTTGATATAGGCATTGGAGCCCACATTTATAGGCCGCAATCGTTATTCCAACTTTCAAAACGCTAGTAAATACAACTAAAGTGAATGGGTTGCCTATGAGGAGCTTAATCTAACATTCTCAAACGAGGTGATTTTGGATTGCCAGATGATGATTGTGCCTAACTCCACCACAACCTTCAACCTATTTATACTAACTGAATAACGACCTGATGCCTAGCATAAAAAGTCAACTCTATATATTCATCACTATTAATTACAGATCGACGATTTGAAACTGTTTACTCTTCCAAATAATAAGGAAGAAGAAGCAGCAGCTTCTAATAAAACTAATTCAATGTAGACTATCTTCCTCTAAAAGACAATGTTGCCTGAGAACATCTCTTAACTTAAATTGTTACCCATCAGCAACAACAGCGAAAATGATCAGAGCCAATGCAGAGTAGTAGCCCTAGCAAATAATCGCTCTGTTATAAATATAAACCTATCAACAGCCCAGATAGTTGAAATCTAAGCATTTTAAAACAATATTAAAGACTTCTAAACTATTAACTTATCCAGTGGTATCTTTCTTGATAATTAAGGAAATCTTCACAATTTAAATCTTGATGATAAGCAATAATCGCTTTTAGCACCAGTGTAATAAACTAATGAACAGACTTTTAACGCTATCCCAGACCCTGCAACAATGCCTTGTGAAGACTTGGTGGGTTTGAAAAGGTTACTTAGTGATAAATTCGTTGGATGTCGATCCATTTAGCAAGTACCACTTTTCAGTTCCTTCTTTGACAAGTAAAGACATTAGTTCTCACTACATGCTTGGCAAGTGCCTTCATCTTCAAATGTTTTTAGCGTATCATTTGACCAACAAACTCAGATCTCCTGCATTGAATTCAACATGATTTGCAAGAAGAAACCATTTTAGGATACCATCGACAACTAATAATAATTACTTAAACATGAGAAAGTCGTTGATTTGGGCGTTCCTTTAGTTGTTGTAGGAGAAAATCCATCAACAGAGAGCTAGAGCCTACTACTATCAAGTAACTGTGAGAGCACATCGAAGAAGTATTACATCCCTCTGTGCGTGAGGGAGTATCAGGGATCCTCCATGTCAAAAGAATTCACTGTGGCACATATGTTGACTCCGAACGAAAAATCATTCATTTCGAACTATCCTGGTGCTTAATTCACGTTTCAGCACCTGCATGGAAAGAGCATGTTGATTGAGACTGTTACAGTAATGACTACAGAGAAGTAGATTTCTTATGGCTTCTCCATTGGCAGCGGCCTTGTCTTCACTGCAGACAACCCCTCGTTCTTTGGCATGACATACGCATTTGATCAGATGCCCCACGAGGCCTATCTTGAGTGGGTACAAGCCAAACAACGCTAGGGCGGGGATATTTAGCCATGGGAGCCTGTCGGTGGTTTCGCTTTCAGTCCTTAACAATATAGCATAACTTTCGAACTAAACTACAAGCGACCTGCTAAGTACCTCTTTTTTAAACCAACCAGTTTCCACACCAACGTACCCAGCAACCGTAAACAATTCATTCAAAATCCAATAGATATCAGGTTTTTCGGAGTTCAGGGACGAGTAATTTATCAGAACTCCCCAGAACGTCCATTACCCTTGGCATAGCAGTGGCCACAGTAAGAATAAGTAGGAGGAAACATTCCATAATTCTCAATTGAAGTTTGCTTGGCCAATGAGTAATGGGAGAAACTGCCTTTAGAAGATGTAAAAGAGGCTAAAATGATATTGGACTCATTTTCCTTAATCAACTATAGGTATGTCAATGCTCTACTTACTGAAGAAGATAAAGTGGATATTCAAAGTAATCGCAGCTGTGATTATGTGCATAAATACCTTATTTCAACCAGCAGATTGATTACAAAGGCTATCACGGGTATTAGGATAAGTCTTTCTCCAGATGCTGATAAGAGCAGCACATTACTCTACTGTACACTTCAGCCGTTTTCCTCAGTGTTATAAACTGGCGATTGTTGCCTTGCCAATTAAAATTTATCAATAAACACTTCTTCTTCATCTTAATAACAAATTCATTAGTGCCTTCTTGAACCAAAACTATATGATAAATTCAATTAGAAGCTAGTCCATGCACTGTGCGATGGTTCCCTTACTGTGTAAAGACGAATGATTATCAGTGGTTTACTCATAAGTATTCTGCAACGAAACAGTCACATTCTACCAGCAGTACTACAGGACTTAGACTTGCACACATTCATTCGTGTTAACGTGCTGCAGTCGAGAGAAAACTTATTCACAGAAATCGCTTATTTCTTAAGGGTGCTGGGTATCAGCTCTACTGTATCTACTGTTGCTAAGCTTAATAAATTAGATAAGACTTGCTTCAGTGCGCGGCTCTATTAGGTATTGTACAAGGATTTGATGCCCTTGCTCATTGAGGATGAAAAGGTTACCGCACCAGGTCTATAAATGTTCTTCCAGCTGTTGTAATGGTGCTAGCATCTTGAGCCAGATACTTCTTTTATCCATTTATTGGAGCAGCTAGATACCATAGCTAAGCGCATTCCTTCTATTAAACACCCTCTTTACAATGTTTTGCGCACCCATTTCAAAGTCTAAGAAATGGCATTGGAGAAAGAGCTGTTCTTTAACCAAACAATTGGATTTGCAAAGGCCTCCTTGGGCCTTGCCCACAACATCAACCGCAAAAACCTGATTTACGAGATAGCCACAGAACACCAGTTTAAGAATCAGATGATGATGACACCGCAACCATAGCGCAAAGAGCCCGGAAGCAGTAACCATAAAAAATAGACAGATGTGAGCAATAATAGTAGTCCACCGATTCCAAGCCAGTTGAAGAGTGACATTGTAAAAGAGGACCTGCCCTTGTCAACGTCGATGGAGGATGTTAAAATCGTAAAAGCAGTCGATGAAGAGATGTTGCAACCCACATCTACTATTAGAAGTGACCATAGTAGTGCAGTGGAGCCTTTAAAACAACAAATTATCATATAGAAAGGGAACTTTGCTAGAAAATATGTGATTAATCTGATGCAGGTCCATAGAGTAAGCGAAGTGATACTAGCTTTTGAATAGGAAAATTAAAATCATCTGCAAATTAATATGAGTCTGATTGTGTATGCGTTGGAGTATCCAAGCGGAAAACTGGTTCTTTTAAACTACAAAATAAACCAACCACATCTTTGGATCTAGTTAACGCAAAACGCTCATTAAGAGTCTAATAAGAAGTGCTTTGAGGAATGGAAAAGTGCTAATTATTACAGCAACAACGGTCCAGCAAATATCGATGGAGAGAAAGGCGATAATTGGTCTGATGCCCCAAGTGCTATAGCTCTGAACTCGTACGGTGCAGCCAGCAACTGTGACATCTTGGCTTAATACATCATTATTTAGGTAGGGTCAAGCATGATCCCCTTCGTGGCTGGATCTAACGTGGAACAGTTTATTCCAAACAATGTAGAGATACTGCCAGAGGTCTATGGCAGTCCACTTACACTAAGCGAACTAAAGGAAAAGAATTGTTCTGTGGCAAACATTGAAAACTATAAGCAAGATGAATCTCTTATCATAATGAGCTTCAAGGAAATCAAAAAGAATGAGTTGCTCTTTACAAAGGAGGTGTAAATTAAGGGCTGCAGCCATCCTTTCAAGAAATACTCACTTAATGATAAAGACAAAGTTAGTTTGGAAGTCTATGATTCCACAGGTTTCTATGATGAGCACGAAGAAGACCAGCAATTATAGTAGCAGTATTAGCAAATTGCAGTGGCTCTGCAATCATCTCCTAAAAAAAAAGCAGATCAATCTTCCTTATAAAGTGTGTAACCCTTCGAGTCAGCATCTAAATAGCCTGGCGAATAACCCCAAATTCAAGCCTAAAATCAAGTCCAAAATCAAACTTAAAACTAAGGATAAGGCAAGGGTCAATTAAAAAATCAAAAAAGTCAACACCAAAACATAAGCAAAGACTCAGAGTAATCCCAAGGCCAAAACCTCAACCAAGACGAGGCGATCACAGTCTCGCTGTTCAAAATAAATAGATTTAAAGAAGAACAGTATGTGAGGTAAAGTATAGAACTTCTACAAGCAGAGCTTGTGGTAAAGCTGGAGAAGTATAGTTCTGCAACATCGGTAGATTAAGGAGATCTGGAAGTAGTGAAAGGGCTATGCAAGCGCATAGAGAGTCTGCAGTTAGAGTTATATTTGATAAAGGAGGACAACGAATAAGTGCAATAATAAGGGTAGTAATCCAGCGGCTTTATCCAGACTTCGAAGTCTCTGGATTTCCATTACACACTGAGTCAGCTGATTTGTCGATTGCTTGGCAAGATTGATGAGCAAGTGACGACTGAATGTGAATATGCCAGTGATGTAACGAGCATGAAAAATAAATGCACTGTTCAAAGAAACTGGAGATAAGTACGATGGATCTAGGAGAGGCGTGGAAGATAAATTGCTTTGCGTCTGTTCAAGACTTTTGTGGTATTTGAAGAGCTAGAGATTAGCCGATTAGTTCTAACCCTGCTTAGTGACCAATTGATAGACAACCTTTAAGAAAGGGAGTGGTTGAGCTTCATATTCACCGCTATTGAACGATACTTGAGTGTTCCAGTTCTCATGAAGGGCTGTCCGCCAGAACGCATGTACTCGCAGGTGCGGGTTCTAGCTGCATTAGATAAAATATCAATTCCTATGTGTGAAGTGTTATCCTACATCTCAGTTAAGGCGCGCACATCCACAACCAATCAGGTTCTCACTCTCCTGACCTCAATCCTTATCCTCCTTAACAGCGGTTTCAAACAAATCCCTGCTGAAGATGCTGAAAATAAAAGTAAATTACTACTACAATTGCACGAAGGGGCATACTGCTACAACTGCGCCTCTTACATGTGCATTTCTGGTGTTCGCCTCAAGTGCGCAAACTGTCCTAATCTAGATTGCTGTATGGCAAAGCCAACATGTGAATAAAAGCATCTCACTTAGTATCCAGGTCACGTCTTTATCGTGATTCCAGAACCGCTGCCCCTGGCTCCAAATCGAAACAACCTGCCATCACCGATGCCAATACTAGCTCAATCGGCTTTTGAACTTGCGCAACCACTTCGTAATAGCCACGGTATTGAGTGTGACATGTGCAATACCTAAATAATGGGCACACGTTTCCTCTGTGCTAACTGCGAGGATTACTCACTCTGTCGCTAATGTTTCACAAAAAATGAACACACTAAGTATCACGTCTTCATCAAACTCGATTGGGCCATCGTGTAGAAAGAAAGCAGCCACACACCTCAGCCACTTATTAAGTATCTTGATCCATTACTCTATCCTTTACGCTCACATACAGAGGAAGCTGGCCGCTATTATCAGTAAAAATAGTAAAAATAGACAGATAAATCAGCCGGTTCTCAATCGCCTCTACCAGTATTAGGCAAAAAGCTAAGTAAAGGAGTGTCTCGGGAATTACGCTTTATCGAGCGATCGCAGGAGAAGTAACGAGAAGAGGAGAGAGTCGGGCAAGCGCAGGAAATGCAGGAAGAAATAAAACAAAATGTGGAGAACGAAGAGGAAGAAAAAATAAGTAGAAAAATGTCAGATGATGAAGAAGATGAAGATAGTAACACTCCCTCCGCTTTCAAGATAGTTGCCAGACTGGACTATGACGAAAGCTTGATCGAGTGCCAAAATCTGTTGCTCTGGATCTGCCAGACCAGCTCTATCACGGAATAGGACAAGAGTTCCATGCTTTAAATATGTTTGGATCTCTTCTCAGAAATCATGAAATTTTCTTCAATGAAGTGCATCAGTGAACTGCTACTCCAAAGTGCTATCTGCAGTGCCAATAACAGCCAAAATAGTAACAAAAGCAACTTTAAAAACGAAGGCACAAATGCATCCAAGTCCTCTACATCATCTACAGGATTTCTGTACACACTTTTTTTTACAGTCTTCAAAATAGGGTCTCCATAGTTACTTGAAAAGCTGAGAAGAACATTGTTCCTTTTCCTTAATCCTCCTGGTGCACCACAGGTGGATGAAGCCTGTCTAGCGCAGCTAAAATAAAATGAAAAGCACCGCCTATTAGCCGAAAAGCAGGCTTTAGATGATGCAAAGATTATACTTATTTTCATGATTCAGAACATTCTTCAGTAAATAATTGACTTCGCATTCGTTGCTCCTACCCCAACCATTTCTCAACAATAGGGTAATAATATGTCAATAACTAATGCTCAGAGCTTATACAGTTCCATCTTGCAAAGCCAAAAATAATCTTCCACCAGCACCATCGCTCCTTCGACTTGGTCCCAGCACTTGACTTTTGTATTAGAATTCTTAATTCAAGCAAGTCAGCAAATAACTTTTGAACAAAAAAGTTTGAGTTCTTCACCATTAATCACCGCTGTCACATAAAGTGCAAACCTCAAAGAGGTTACTAAAGATAATGCGGATCTTTAGTTTCCTGACAATCTTTAGTTAGCCTAGAAGTCGGCAGCAACTACCAAGCCTTCAGCCTAGCTTGATTTTTAGAATGCAAGCCAAGAGCCTGAACAATAGCTGCTTCCCTCTCTACCTATCTCCAGATCAATTAGCCATCAAATTCAAACCTCCAACGCAAAGTCCACTAATTTCAACATAGCTTAATATGACCAAGTGCAACTCTAGTAACTAGTGGAACTAATGCAGCGTTGTATAGAAAATAAGTAGGTTTCCATGCCAATTAACTTGGCCAACGGACTTGTAGTCTTACTATTTTCCTTAAAATTAAAACAGCAGAACATCAACTAGGCAAATTCCTTCATCCTCAAAAAAAACTAATAATAATAATAATAACCAAAACTACTTTCCCCTTCAACAAACACCTTTTATTCTACACTACGGCCAGGTTTTACCCTCTCCTACAACACTGGCCTATGGTCCTTGATTCTACAAATCATACTGAAGGCCAAAGTGAGTCTATTAATAGAGGGGGACTACTTCAACAATATTGTGAGGGCTTTCTTGCACTCCACATTTGAAGTGTAGCAAGCGTTAATTTCACAGATTTTATAGCTCACATAGAACATGGTTTAATAAAACCAATACTAGCAGGAGATCTGCAACTAAGTCCTCAAAGTTTTCTTTAAGACATTGAACTCCTTCAGTTCTGTTGAAGCCGCTTTTGCAGGAGACTAAGACAATAATGAAGACTTAATTATTCGTGGTAACAGAGAAAGAAACAGTCTGGCTCGCTAGAAAGAAATCGCTGAAATTAAACTCAATCTGCTTTAGGGATGGTTGGACATACTCCTAACAAAGAAATCACCAAAACCTGAAGAATATTACACTAAACCAGGCATGAATGAGGTGGCTGCCTGCCGCTTGCATGCTTAGGGTGCCCTCAATCTGATGAGCAATGTGAGTAGGTATCTAATAGAATAAGTTAACTTTGGAGGTTTCGATGGGGCCCAGCTTGCCAATGAGATGCAGATACTTAAACTGAGGTTAGCCGAAGACCTGATATCCCTACTTATTTACTCAACAACATCTGCCAACTCATCTGAAGGTAAGGAGAATACCAATAACGAGAGTATAACTCTATCGATTTGTGAGTTGTTTGCTAGTGTTGGCAAGGAAAAGTCTGGTGATGAAGCGTTACGAAGACAGATCAGTATAGCTATGAGACAGTTAATTAGCTGGTTTTTCATCAACAGGACTAATAACGCTACTAGCTCGCCATCCACAGACAGCGTTAAAGTGATTTCAGATGGGATTCAGAAACTATTCGTGACTGTTTCATAATATGAAGAGGTATGTAAGATAAGCATCACTTAACTCTTTAAGGTATGTCAGAGCTTTGACGTGCACTTCCAAGACTCTTATGCTAACACTTAGTAGCTATCCACATTTTCCGCCTTCACCTACAACTAGCGCTTCTGCCAGATCATGGAACTGCTGTACGACTTATGGATCACCAATGATACCACTGCATCGCACATAGCTTTCACCGTTGGCGGATTCGAGTACCTGCTCAACCGGATGGGAGTAGTAGGCTCACAACCATCAAAAAAACTATCAGAGGAGCAAGGTCCTACTTCCTCAGCAATCTAAGGAACAGATATTCACAACTTGATGATGTACCAAATAGCGCAAAGCCATGAAACAGGTATAAGTGGAAGCACCACAGGTGGAGTAAATAGCGGTTTAAATAATAATAATAAAATTGCAGGAGCTAAGCAATCACTTCTTATGTTAACACAAAGTCTCAACTTCTCATCATTGGGTAATATTAATAAATTCACAGTCTTTGGCTAAATGTAGGCTTACAAAAAACCCTTAAATATTGGAGAGCTGCTCATCGACAGCCAACAATAATAATCTATCAGCAGTGCTCCCTCATTGTAGACAGGCACAACCTAACAACTCACACAGCAAGTGCAGGATGAGCTAAAAGAAGAGGAGTTCGCAACAAAGCTGTCATGCATCTGCCAACCGGGCTAGAACTATGGTCAATTGCAACCCGACTGGTCTACAAATAAAAAGGGTGCTAAAGCTAGGATAATGTGGCAGTCAATGACAGGTTCAAACTACAATGAATTTGACTTGGTATTGCAGCTTGAAAAAACTGTGGAACTGAAGTAGATAAAGATCGGCTTCCACAGTGTATGGACGGATTATGTAGACAAAGTGCTAGGTGTACCCTCCTCAGTGATGATGGAAGGAGGAGACAGCCCAAACAGTCTGGTACCTTTAGGTTCCCTCACACTAATCAATGACGAGGGATACACTAACTTCGGAGTTAAGGTCTTCGTAAAAAATTTCTAGACAATCTAGGATCAAAGCCTTGATGATGATGGTGGTAACGTTGATGCAGACACGCCAAGCTTCCGTTAAGTGTTCTAGTCCCTCATAGCCAGGAAGGCCTCTGTACTCAAGTTCCGCTTCCGTAGACCAGTTGTCACCTACATTGAACAGCTTTCCTACCTTTCTGGAAAGCCTTACAAGAATGTGGCGTTAAGCATCTCTTTCCTTTCCATCAACGGCTTTGATGTGGCCAAGTTCCCCAATTGTATGTACCGCAAGATCAAAGAGTAGTAAGAATCATCCGCTCTGCAAATAGTCGGAAAGTTGTGTAGCCAACAGTTCTCTGAGACTGTTGCTGCCATCGCTAACGACTCAGGAATAGTTTCCAAGATTAAGTATTCCTTTGACGTGCTCATGGGGCTCCTCATATAACAGGAAGAGTGGATTTCCTCTATGCTATTCTCATTGGCTTCACATAATTAGCAGTTGGGCGACTGGATCATTAGCCAGCTCCTTGCTTCCTTCAGAAACAAACAATAGGCCAAAATCATCACTGATATCGTTTGTAGCACAAACTATAATGTCTATCCACGCATCTTGCAGCTTCATAATTTTGTGTTGTGCTAGGTAAAAAGCAGTAACATTAAGCTGCATTCCTCCAATATACAGTAATAATAGCAGCAACCCTCCAACTAGCAAGGTAATAACACTACTACGTCTACCCGTAAAACTTACGAATAGCAGCACAATGCCCTTCTCGATATGACCACATCCCTTATCCATTGCTATATAACTTCCCTCAGAATCTCGGCTGAGAACATTGCAATAGACAGCAAGAAGGAAACACAAAATAAAGAAAAATTAGTATTTTCTACACAAATCTCTAACATAGAAGAAGTCATCATTGTTTTCGACTAAAATCATAATAGCCCCTTTGCTAGCAGACTCATCAAACTAATTGTAACCCTCCTTTATCCTCCTCAACCCTTCTTTTTAGAAGACCAGGCAGTTATTCTCAACTGCATTTTCGACAAACTTTGGGCTATGCAGAGTGCTAAGCCACACATTCTTGATCTACTCACTCCTCTAATCTTGGGTAGCAAGTAGGGCATCGATTGGCTGCTAAAAGATGAAGGAAGTTCCATAGGAATCACACAAGTCTAAGACATAGCCTAAGACACAGGCAAAGACATGGGTGAAGAAATAGGTCAAGACACTGGCAAAGATGCAGGCAAAGGCACGGTCAGTAGTAAACTGGCATACCTGATGCAAGAAATACTTCTAAAACGCCTGTAAAAGCTGGACAACCGTCACAAAAGCAATAAGCTTATACAATCTACCATCTCAATGCTGGCAGCGCTCTCCAAAATTGGTCCCATCAGGAAGCTAATAATAGCCAATAATTGGCATATTCAACTATACAACAGCATTAAGTTCTCAGCATCTGTTTCTGGGTAGCAATAACAATAGACATAAGCTTAAGAGAAAAAAAGCTATCACACTACTCAGCATAGCTAGCTCGTTCTGAAGTCAATTATCCCTGAATCTATCCAGTGCATAGTGGAGCTACTCAAGAACACGATTCTTGGACAACCAGAGCAAGAGGCTAAATTTGCTTAACTTTTCAGAGAAGATATTAATCTGTTAGCCACCCGCCGTGACATGACTTTCGTTACCGGCTTCCTCGTACCCATGCTCAATGCCGAATTATAGATCCCTGTCTGTCTTCACGCTTACGATTAGTTCAGCAACAAATGGTTAAGCGAATGCACAAAAATTTTGCTCTACCAAGGGAAATACTAGCAGCTCGCTTAAGCATCTTCATAACTTGCTAACTATGCAGACACATAACACTAAAGTTCTGAAGCTACAAGCGGAGGTATTTTCTACCTAAATTCCAGTCTTCTCTCTAAGCAACAGAGGGACTCACTTGCATCCAAGACCCTCTTTTTCTACAATTCTTTCAACAACAAGTCCTCAACTAAGAAGCAGCTGGCATCGCTTTCTAAAACTAATTAATCGATGTCTGACACCACATCTTAGCAATGGTATTTGGCCTTCTAACATTCTGATGACTGCAATTGCCAATACATTGACACTATTGTTAACAAAGTTATTAAGAGCGCTCCATTCTTCATTATCGTGGAGGGCCTTAATGCGGGGAAGAAGTGTGCGGTTGGAGTGTTTTGCACCTAGAACGCAGAGGAAAGTCAGTAATATTAGTCCTACTAAAAGAAGTCCTACTATATCCCTTATGCCAGCGATTCCTTTTTATTCTACTACGAAGAAGGCTAATGTATGCATTTTCAAGTGCCAGATGACGCTTCAAACATATTTGGATAAATAAACGTCATCGAGGACGGTGGAATTCTTTCATTCTTTTACAATGGAATTGAACGTATCGAGATAAGCTTCCAGAAGAACCAGGCCTCCTACATCGATATCAACCTACTCGACATGAAGTATATAGACACCTTGCAGAATCCACCTGCCTAGATAGCAGCAGAGTTCATATTCACACGCGCAGAGTACTGGGTGCTAAAAGGGTAAGGATTTGCTCAACCACATCAAAGCACTTAATCACCGGTTCTTTAGCGAGACCCACTAGCCGCACACTACGTCTTTGGCCAAAGCAATTTAATCCTTTCTAGTAAGTGGTACCAGTAAAACAATCCTCTTTGCTATTTCCGGTCTGAACCTGTTTTCCTTCTGCCCTCTACATTAAAGCTAAAAAATATAGTGGAGCAAATCACTGTAGCTAACGTCCAATTAAGTCCTGAATCAGTTAAAAAGACTAAGCTGGGAAGTCGCCAGCTTAAGAACTTGAACTAAGACATAGAGATTTCAGCTCTTTACGACATTGAAGACTCCAACGGTATAGTTGATCTTGAATTCGATTCCTTCACCCTTTTTGAGAAGTCCAAGACCATTACAGGCTCAGCAGCAGCAACCGGACAAGTTGCAACTTCTGCAACTTAATCAACAACAAGTGAAGTTGCACAGGTATCTAAAGAAAGCCTGAACTATATACCAAAAATGAGCATCTTTGAAGCTTTTGAGAAGTGCGGGGGAGTGCAGCAGATCCTGGCAGTGATCCAGAAGCAGTTAGTGCATTGGAAGAACTAAGAGAAGGCAGGGAAATGGCAGCTTCTAATCCAAGAATTGAACAACTTTTCAGTGCTGCCTCATTTCTTCGTTTTGTTCCTCAAAAACAAAGAGTGCATTGAAATACTTTTCTACCTACTTGCAGGAGCACCCGAAGATGGTTCGTTCCCTCTGCTAGGTTCAGATGTTAGCGGAGAAGAGGATCATGTTAAACCGAAAGATAAAGACTCTTAACCTCCTCCACCTACAACAACAACTACTACTGCAACAACAGTGACAAATAATAATGCAAAGCCAGCAAATACTGCTGAACAAGTAGCATAAAATCAGAAAAAATGGGATGAAAAGGAGCAAAGAGTCACCAAATTCATTTACCAGACACTGCAAGATGTTTTTAGAGTAGATCGAAGAGCAGAGCTTAGGAACTTCATTCTAGAGAACTAATTCTTTATGACAATTTTAGACAGAATAGCTGTTATTTCTAAAGAAGTAAAGAGGGAATGGGTAGAACAGTTGCCTGAGAGCGAATCCCAACCATAAGACAAGTAGGAAGAAGATCAGCAAAAAAAAAGACAGATGAAAGAAGTAGACCAGGCTGCTTCTTCATCGTAAAAGAAGTCAGCCAAGCTCATTAAGAAAAAGGGTGTAGGATATGGCAGTGACAACGCTGGAAGCAGCTAAAGTTCCAAGTGGGACACCACTGAATACGTTGAAAGCAAGAAGCAACGTTCTTCTTAGCTTCAGAACTTAATCTCCATTTTAATATCGATTTTAGACGTTTCAGATTGGCAACCTCCCAAAGTGGTACTCGATAACATTTGCAGCTCTGCTTTACTGCCTCTGGTTGAAGCCGCTTTCAGGAGCAGCTCATTGCTTGAAATGAGCAAAGAATCAGAGTTAATGTTGTGCCATATTAACCTTGTCAAAGTAATAGCTCAACACTCTGCTTTAGTGCCCTGTCTGCTGGATCTAGATAAACATTATAAACCCGTGCAGGTTTAGAGCATCTACCTATTGTTCAAGCAAATGAGAGACATCGCATTTGTATATAATTAGTGCATTAAGAGTGGACAGTAAGAATCATAAACAAAGGAAAACTTACAAAAATCGGACTCTAACAATGAAAATGCTATTCAATAGGCTCTTGTAAGCGAAATCTTGAACTCTTTTACCATTGTTGAGGAAGCTATCGAAGACTATAAGGACAGTTTACTTGATGATGAATAGGCTAGTAACCTTGATTAGATTAAGGATATAGGTGAAAAGACAGGCAATGAAAATGCAGAATTAGAGAAATAAATTCAAGAGACCCTGAAGCTACCTCTTGCTTAGAAGTATACCTAGTTATTGAAGGACCTTAGGTTGGATTACGTCTCCCTTAAGGATGAGTCTGGAAAATACCGCCATCATTATGCTACCTATGTATAGCCAAATTCTATACCACCCGCCTCCAAAATGGTGCGACTCGCCTAAGAACTTGCTGATATGTCCCACGCGCTTCCAATAGACCATACTAACTCCATCTTTGTAAGATGCGATTCAGACCGAATTGATGTCATGAAGGCAATGATCATGGGGGCAAGCGGCACACCATACGCACATGGAGCTTTTATATACGACGTTTATTTCGAAGATCAGTACCCAAATGTAGCCCCAAAAGTAAACCTAGACACCACTGGTGCAGGCAAGGTTAGATTCAACCCTAATCTCTACACTTCTGGCAAAGTGTGTCTGTCACTATTGGGAACGTGGCGTGGCAATGCAAGTGAAAATTGGGATCCGAAAATATCAACTCTTCTTTAAGTGTTAGTGTCCCTGCAAGCCATCATAATGAGCGAGCTAGTATATTTCAATGAACCGGGCTATGAGAATGAGTAGGGAACTGAAGAGGGAGAACGCAAAAACGAAGCCTATTCTAACATAGTGCGATATTGCAATATAAAGTTTGCAATGATTGACCAAATCCGGAATCCTCCGAAAGGCTTCGAAACTGTTATCCAGCGCCATTTCTACCTAAAGAAAGATGAAATCCTAGAAGAATGTAGACTTTGGGTCAAATATGCTGATTAGCATGAAACATCCTTCCAAGGATTGGTCAACGATCATAACTAAAATTGGGCCACAGAGTTCAAAACTCCAAAGAAATATAAAGAGATGCTTGTAGAAGCTATAAAAGAACTTCAGGCAGAGCTTAATATGATTCCTCCCCCAAGTGCCAAGGACCTTCAGCGCGGAATACACGGCTAAGTCAACACCACTAATTCCAGACAAAATCGAAAAAACAAGAAGAATAAATAACAAAAATAACAATAGCCAGCCAACTTTAATGCGAACGATAAACTCAACAAACAAGGGCCCTTATCTTTGGAAGAAGTTGATGTTGCTTACGAAGACATTTCCGAAACGAGCAAGAAACAGGAGTCCAAAGAACTGAATATCAAGGACGAAAAAGTTATGGATAGATGGTCCCGCTATATAGGAGCCATGGGCATAGACGCAGTTGCTAAATAGTCAGTTAGTAGCATCTTCATTTCCGGACTCGGACCACTTGGTATCGAAATAGCTAAGAATATAGTGTTGAGTGGTGTAAAGAGACTAACGTTACACGATAACTAGAAGGCGAGCTATAAAGACCTAAGTGGATAATTTTTCATTGAAGAATCAGACATAGCAAAGAAGATTAGCAGAGTTAGTTCTTGTTTACCCAAATTACAACAGCTTAATTACTACGTGCGAGTTGACATATGTCCTGGTGACGAAAAGTAAGGAGGATAATTACCAAGAGAAGAGTCTCAGATTGAAAGTATCTTGAAATTAAAGGACTATAATGTTGTTGTTTTAACAGGGTGTGATCTAACCCAACAAATTGCTATCAATAATTATTGCAGAAAACATGGAATTAAGTTTATTGCAGCAGACGTATTTGGCCCTTGGGCCCGACAATTCAACGATTTTGGGGACAAGTTCGAAGTTATAGATAAAAATGGCGAAGATCCTCAAGAACTCGTTATTAGCAGTATTAGCAATGAAGAGCGAGGCAAGGTGACTTTACTAAAAGGAAGTAAGCACAACTTTGAAGATGGAGATTGCGTTGTCCTTTCAGGTGTCGAGGGGATGGAATTAATCTAACAGTAGCAACAACAACAACCGCAACAGCAACTACAACAGCCACAACAACAAAGTATTAACAATAGCATACATAAGATCCAAGTCATCAATTCCAATAGCTTCTTCATCGGAGATACTAGAAGTTACAATAAATATGTACGCAATGGGACAGTAAAGAACATTAAGATTCCTATCTTGTTGTAATATAAGAGTCTTCAAGATTGTCTCAACGTGTGGAATGCACCGTTTGATCAAAGTATGGCCACACATGATTTCGAGAAGTTTAACTATCACTTTTATCTGCATGTTTGCTTTTCTACCTTGAACCTGTTCTGGCAGAAGAACAATAGAATACCCAAGGCCTGGCACTCGGGTGATTTGGAAAACTTTATTTAACTTAGCTAAGAACCTGTAAAGGAATTTACTACTCATCAGGACTACTAGAAGAATTTCAAAAATGATAGTGCTCTAAAAAATACACTAATTAAATTCTGTCTTACTGTTGACGGTCATTTCCCACCACTTGCAGCCTTCTTTGGAGGATATGTCTCTCAAGATATTATTAAGGCAATCACTGGCAAATATACTCCCACAAAACAATACTTCTACACTGATTGTTGTGAAGTTATCCCTGACCTTCCTGAAAAGGAAGAAGAACATTAAAATTGGGTAAAACAGTAAGAAGAAGACTACAATAAAAATACATTAAGTCAGATCAATTAAGAAAATCCTAGTCCATTTATTAAAAGAACTGCTGCTGTTCGGGCTGTAATAGGAAACTAGCTCGCATTATAATTAGAAGGTTCCAAAATTTTTATGGTTGGATGCGGAGCTATAGGATGTGAATTGCTTAAAAATTTTTCTATGATTTCTTTAGGAACTGGAGGTGCCCCCACATAAGAAAATGGTGGAAAGATTACTATAACTGATCCAGACCACATTGAAAATTCCAATTTGAATAGGCAATTCTTGTTTAGGGAGAAGCATCTAAGAAAGCCCAAGTCTTCCACTGCTGCAGCTGCTGCAATTTAGATGAACCCATTGCTTAAAGGCCATATTGAAGCAAGGTTAGACAAAGTTTGTGAGGATACTGCAGGCATTTACACTGATAACTTCTTTGAATCATTGTCGCTTGTTGCAAATGCTTTAGATAATGTTAATGCAAGAAGGTATGTGGATGCCAGATGCGTTAAAGCAAAGATTCCTTTGCTTGAGAGCGGCACGTTAGGACCTAAAGGCCATGTGCAGGTTATCATTCCCTACAAAACAGAGTCATATGGAAGTTAAAATGACCCTGTAGAAGATGGGGAAATTCCTCATTGTACTCTAAAAATGTTTCCTGAAGAAACTTTGCATTGCGTTGAATGGGCTCGGGATCAATTCGGCAAATTATTTACACTACAACCAAAAATGCTATAAAAAATCATTGAAGACAAGTCCTACAAACCTGAATCGTAGTCAGATCTTAAAGCCTTGCGCTTAGCTGTTGGCTTGGCTGAAAAGCGTCCCGTTAACTTCCATGACTGCATTTAATTTGCCATCAACAAATTCTACAAGTACTTTAGAAATAATATAAGACAACTTCTACATGCATACCCACTCACTCATAAAACGAAAGATGGGGAACCGTTCTGGAAACTTCCTAAGCGAGCTCCCAAAGAAATAACGTTCTTTAATCCTAAAGATGTGCTAAATGCAAGTCTTATAACAACCCTGGCTGTTTTAAGAGCAAGAATATTCGGAATTCCTTATCCACCAGACTTCAGGAAGTCAAATATAAAATAGTAGATAGCTGAGGAAGCCTCATAAATTGTTGTTTAAGACTTCAAACCGTCAGAGGACAAGGCTAAATCTATTACTAAGACAGTGGAAAAGCAACCAGCATCATAACAAGTGGAAGAAGAAGTTAAACAGGAGGATACTACTTCACTCATTGATAATACTGCTGAAGAAGCCATTTTAATGAAAAAATTAGAACAAATCCGAAATTAAAGTTTACAAGAATAATAATAAAAGGGTTTAGTTTAACCAGAAGAATTTGAGAAAGATATCGATGACAACGGCCATATTGATTTTATATGGGCTTTAGCAAATTGCAGGGCTCTTAATTATTAGCTTGTTCCAATGGACTGGATGCAAGTTAAACTAAAGGCTGGAAGGATTATTCCAGCACTTGCTACAACTACTGCAGCTATTGCCGGACTCCAGACCATTGAATTAGTGAAATTAATAAAGAAATCTAATGTGTAAGTAATGAAAAATGCATTCCTAAATTTGGCAGTCCCCATTCTTCAATTGGGTGAACCAGGTGCAGCACCAAAAGTTCAACTACATAAAGATTTGATAGTCACCTTATGGGACCGCTGGGATGTTAAATTGGGAAACAAAATTACGATTGGTTAATTATTCTCTCATTTAGAAGCTGAATATAAGTTGAAACCTGTTGATTTGATGCTGGGAGCTAAGGTTATTTACAGCAATTTGCTAATGAGCAGAGCAGATAAAGTAAAGGAAAGAGATATGCTATTGAATTCTCAAATACTGCAAATCATTAATAAAGAAGATTAATATGTTGATTTTATAGTCAATTTCACTAAATTGGAAGGAGGTGATATTCTTAAGGGAACACCTCAAGTACGTGTCTACTTCTATGCGAACTGATGATGGCCGATTTAGTATACAATCATTTAATATTCATTGAGTGATACTACTAATATTAATAGTATATATAAATAATCTATATTTTAGAAAATAATAATACTTAATTTAAGAAAAATA
>Ga0272412_1000058_pt1 | contig 21170 bp, 29 predicted proteins | sample WWTPWeurt_MetaT_FD_193540 | JGI IMG/M metagenome (GOLD analysis project Ga0272412, IMG submission 193540) | Metatranscriptome of activated sludge microbial communities from WWTP in Nijmegen, Gelderland, Netherland - WWTP Weurt (Metagenome... | ecosystem: Engineered > WWTP > Aerobic digester >...
GCCACTTCGTAAACCTTCCGCGAAAGCCTTCACTCTCCCATGATAAAGAAATTTTCCACGATCAAAGAAAAATTTTCTTGATGAATGTTTTTTTGCAAGAATATCTGCCAATTTAACTCCCGCAGCATATGCCATTTTTTTTTTATCGCCCTTTTCTTCACAAAAACCAGAAACAACACTCTCAAGAGTTACTCCCCGAGAATCATCGATCACCTGCGCATAAAAGTTTTTATTACTACGGAATACTGAGATTCTTAATTTTTCTTCAGAAATTGTAGAAAAAGAACCGCGAACACGTTTTATTCTGCGCCCAATACGCTCTTTGATCTTTCTCATTATAGACATACAACACCATCCATTTTATTTAGTTTTACCAGCCTTCTTCCTTACTATGTCACCAAAACAACGAATTCCTTTATTCTTATAAGGCTCCACTTTTCTAAAATCCTTAATCGATGCACAAAATTGCCCAAGAGACATTTTACAGCTACTTTTAACAATTATAGATTGCCCAGTTTTATCTATCTCAACGGCAATATTGCCTGGAATTTCAATAGTTTTTTTCTCACTAAAACCTAATGAAAAAACAAGCTCTTTTCCCTGCTTTTGAGCTTTAAAGCCAAGTCCATCTATAATAATCTGCTTTTCGAATGATTTTTTGATACCACATACCAAATTATTTATCAATGCTCTATGTAAACCCCATTTTGTTTTAATATCAAAAATTCTACTATTTCTTAAGGAGATCCCTTCTCTCGGAAAAATTGACAAAGAATTTTTTTCTACTGAAAAATCAAAAATTTCTGGTAAATCATAAGACCATTTTTCATTATCCAATGTAAATATAAAAGCACCACCACTCTCTCTCTTTACTGATAATTTATCCCCCAATAATATTGGCCTTCTTCCAAGCTTAGACATCTTTATTACCCCTTAAATTACCATATTTTACAGATAATTTCGCCGCCAATTCCCTTTTGAACCGCTTCTTTTCCAGTCACGATTCCAGAGGAAGTAGTAAGAATAGATATACCAAATCCATCAACAACCGGAATTTTATCAACCGGAACATACACACGACGACCAGGCTTACTGACCTGTTCAATACTGTGAATCGCAGATTCACTACTATGGTATCTTAAATTAAGAATAATCTTTTTTTCAACACCGCTTCCAAAAATCGATACTTCATTAATAAAACCTTCTCTGAAAAGAATATTCGCTATCTGATACTTCATATTCGAAAAGGGTACCGAAACGGATCTTTTTGCACACATGACAGAATTTCTTATGATTGTAAAAAAATTTCCAACACTATCAACCGACATACGTAATATTTCCCTTTAATTAAATTACCAACTCGCCTTATGAACCCCGGGCAATAACCCTTGAGAAGCAAATTTTCTAAAACACAATCTACACATCTTGAAAAAACGTATAAAACCACGAGGCCTTCCACATAATTCACAACGATTTCTGTGACGTATCGCAAACTTTAGTTCACCATTATTTTTTTCAATTAACGCTTTTCTCGCCATATTTTTTTCCCACTATTTTTTCGCAAAAGGCATGCCATAGGCCTCTAATAACGCCAAAGAATCAGCAGCAGAAGAGGAACTGATAGCAAAAGTTATATTCATACCAAATGGATTTTCAGAAATACTTCCAAAATCAACCTCGGGAAATATACCAACATCACGAATACCCAAATTATAATTACCATCAAAATCAAATTTACGAGAAACACCATGAAAATCACGTATCCTCGGCAAAGAAACATTTATAAGCTTATTGATAAAATCAACCATTCTGTCCCCACGCAACGTAACAGAAGCCCCTATAGGCATTCCTTCTCGAATCTTAAACCCAGCAATTGATTTTTTTGCTAATCTTTTAACCGCCTTTTGAGAAGCAATTGCAGACAAAATCTGCAACACCTTCGCAACAACCTTCGAATCAGAAACCGCATCACGAATACCAACATTGAGAACAACCTTCATAACGAAAGGAAGCTCCATAATATTCTTTTTTCCAAGAGAAAGAATCAACTTCTTCTTTACTTCATCTTGTATCTGCCGAACATGACCTTGTTGCACATTATTCATTATTTTTCTCCATAACTCTTACGATTAACAAAAAATTAACCACTGACAATCTTTTTTACAGAGGAGGCAGATATAAAACGCTCCTTAACAAAAATTTGCGATTTTTCACCAGTGTTATTTGCCTTTTTATGCCTCATACAAAGAGCAATCCCCGAAACCTTTACTCGACCATGCTTTCTATCAACAGCTATGATTTTTCCACTTTTTCCACGACTATTACCTGAAAGAAGAATCACTTCATCTCCAAGCCGAACATGCCCAAAATATTTCTTAATACTCTTATTCATACAACCTCTGTCGCAGAAGAAACTATTTTGGAAAATCCCTTCTCCCTTAATTCACGAGGTATCGGACCGAATATGCGCGTCGCCACCAACTCTTTTTCTTTCATATTTTTTATTATAACAGCAGCATTATCGTTAAAACGTATATAACTTCCATCATCGCGTCTATAATTTTTACAACACCGAACAACAACCGCTTTAACAACATCACCCTTCTTTATTTGCGCACCGGGAATCGCTTTTTTAACAGCAGCAACAATAAAATCCCCAAGCCTTGCCTCTCTTTTTCTTGTACTTCCAACCACATGAAAACATTGAATTTCAAGAGCACCAGAATTGTCTGCAACATTTAAATATGTTTGTTTTTGTATTGACATATCACCCTCTTAAGAATCTTTTACCTCTAAATGAAGATCTTTTTGATCGATCCCCTTCCTTATCACCTCACAAAAATGCATATATTTCATTTTTGAAACAGGTCGCCCCTCGTAGAAAGAAATAATATCTCCAACAGTACTAACATTAGCAGGATCATCGACGTGAAATTTTCTTTTTTTACGTAAAACCTTACCAACGACAGCATGCTTATATACATGCTCTACAAGGACAGTTGCTGTCTTATTCATTTTTTTTGAAACAACAATCCCCGTATATAATTTTTTTCTTTTCTCTTGAGAAACCACGGCACTCCGATCCATAAAACAACTAAAAACTAAACTTAGTATAAACCAACATAAAATAATAAGCAAAAATAAACTTTTATTGCTACTTATTTCTTACTTCAATATGATAAATTTTTCTTTAAATCAATCTAAAAACGCTCATTTTTCAACTTTTTTATCTTCATTGGTAGATTGACTAGTTAATTCACCAAAATTAATATCGCTTTCAACTGATTCTTTTAATCCCTTCGACCCCAACTTTAAATCCCCCACAAACTTTTCAAATTCAATTCCCGATAATAAATTAGACCTTATATGATGCAAAATTCTTGCGATTTCTCTCTGTAACTTTTTTTTTTCAGAGGAAAAACTAACAATTTGCTCCTTACTTGCCTGTAATCGTAATTGAACCAACTGCCGTACATTATCAAAATAATATTGAATGGCATCATTAATAGTTTTGTTTGCTAATTTTTTCATAGGCGTAATTTTTTTTTTTTGATCTTCCATTATAAGCAACCTCCCTATTAACTATTTAACACTATGTTTTCTGCGACAGCACTAACATTTTCTTCAGTAGATAATTCTTTTTCCTTATCTTTAAAAATCATCTTAGTTCTCATTGGCAATTTACATGAAACAGTATGCAAAAGCTTCTTTGCTTCATCAACAGATAATCCAGAAAGCTCAACTAAAATTCTTTCACGCTTCACAACAGCCACCCATTTTTCAACCGCAGCCTTACCCTTTCCCATACGTGTTTCTGCAGGCTTTTTTGAAACTGGTTTATCCGCAAAAACGCGCAAAAACAATTTTCCATATTTTTTTAATCCTCGAGAAATAGTTGAACGCATAGCCTCGATCTGCTGAGCACTCATCCATACAGGCTCCAAAGATTTTAATCCGATATCTCCAAACATTAAAGAACGAGCTCCCTTGGAAACCCCCTTCATAGTTCCACGCTGCGCTTTTCTAAATTTAGTTTTTTTTGGTATACGCATATTATTTATATCCTAAATTTCATCACCTACAATGCAACCGAAGAACGGTACTCGCCACGACATATCCAAACCTTAACCCCTATTTGACCATAAATCGTCTTAGCCTCAGATAATGCATAATCAATATCGGCTCGCAATGTATGCAAAGGCGTAGAACCAACACGAATCCACTCATCTCTTGCAATTTCAGCACCATCGAGACGACCTGAAACACGTATTTTAACACCTTTTGCACCAGCACGCATTACATCTGCCGCCGCCTTTTTAATAGCTCTTTTAAATGTCACCCTACGCTCCAATTGATCAGCCACCGATCGCGAAACAATTGTCGCAGAAAGCAAAGGATCACGAACCTCAGAAACAACCAATTCAATAGACTTTTTTGCTATCAATTTCGAAACTTCACCACGTAAATTTTCAATATCCGCACCCTTTTTCCCTATCAAAATACCAGGAGAAGCAGAATAAACAACTATCTTAACATGATCACCCGACCGCTCTATATCAATTTTATCTATTTTTGTATGAGCATAATTCTTATTTAAATAATCACGTATACGAATATCTTCCAAAAAAATGTCTGCATATTGATTCTTCGAAAACCAACGCGACCCCCATTTTTTGTTACATCCACGAACACCAACCCTAAAAGATATAGGATTAACCTTTTGCCCCATTTTTATTGCTCCCTAACCACTTCAACTTCATTTTTTAATAAAATTTTCTTATCACTACCACCACTCAATGGAGCAAGAGAGACAAAAATATGACAATGTCTTTTTTTTTGCAATTTTGCACGACCACGAGCACTAGGCGCAAAGTATCTACGCATTACACCCTGATCAACACGAATTTCATTAATATAAAGTTGATCCAAAAAATTCATCTCTTTCTTATCGGCATTCCCCTCATTTATATTCAAAAGATTTTTTGCATTAGAAAAAGCAGAAAAAACAACCTTGTACAAAACGACACTTCTTTGATCCCTGAACGACTTTAACAAACGCAATGCGTGATCAACTTTTTTTGAACGTATAACATCAGCATACAAGCGTAATTTATATTGAGAAAATGGTACATTTTTTGCAATTGCCCTATACATACTTCACCCTTATGTGGTAGCTGCTGGAGCAGCACCAGCCTTTCGTTGGCCACTGTGCATACGAAATATCCTGGTAGGCGCGAATTCGCCTAATTTATGACCAACCATACTTTCGGTAACATGCACCTTAACAAATTTTTTTCCATCGTGAACATCAAAGATTTTTCCCACAAAATCAGGAGTTATCATACTCCGCCGGGACCATGTTTTTATCGCATCCTTTATCTTTCCGCCACCCGCATTATCAATTTTTTTCTGCAAATGATCATCAACAAAAGGACCTTTATCCGAAGAACGAGCCATATTATCCTCTTTACAAACTAAAAAAGTCAATTTTTACTTTTTTCATAACTATTTCACCTATCACACAGAATTCCTACGCCGTATAATAAAACGACTTTTTCTCATCCTCGTTTTAGTTCCTTTCGCACATTTTCCCCAAGGTGACACTGGATGAGAACCTGATTTACTACGCCCTTCGCCGCCACCATGTGGATGATCGATAGGATTCATCGCCATTCCTCTAACTGAAGGCCTTTTTCCTCTCCACCTATTACGTCCCGCCTTACCTATGCTCTCATTTTTATATCCTGCATTTGCTAATGCCCCTACGGTTGCCCAACAATTTTGATGCAACAATCGTATTTCCCCAGAAGGCATTTTAATGGTAACATATTCTCCCTCTTTTGCAACAATTTGCGCGGAAGCACCAGCAGAACGAACCATTTTTCCACCAGAACCAGGACGAACTTCAATGTTGTGTATTGCAAAACCATCTGGAATACATTTTAAAGGAAGTGCATTTCCGACAGAAACATCGGCTGTTTCACTAGCTATTACCGTTGACCCCACAGAAATACCTTCTGCCAACAATAAATATTTTTTTATTCCATTTGAATACACCACCAAAGCAATTGGAACATTTCTATTTGGATCATACTGAATACTGACAACCTTTCCAAAAAGATTTTTTTCGAATCGATTAAAATCTATTATTCTATATTTTTGAAATGCCCCACCGCCACGATGACGAACCGTAATTCTACCGTAACAATTTCTGCCGCCGGTTTTCTTAATTTTTCCACCAAGCAAAGACTTAATGGGACGATCACCCTTTGATATCGCATCATTATAGACATAAGACTGTGCTCTTAATGACGGTGTACGCGGTTTTCTTCTAACAACCCTTGTACTCATCTTTTTTTATTTTCCTTATATTTTTCACTTATTTAACTATTCCCTGATCCGACTGATGAACCGCCTCACTCATCAATGATTCCGTTTTTTTCATTGAATCCTTATCACTCATTGCAACATCACCTATACACAATATTGCTTTTTTTTTATCAACACCCTTATATCTATGTCGCCTTCCGTACATCTTTTCTTTTCCTTTTACAATAATAGTGTTTACAGAGATAACAGGCACACCAAAAAGTAATTTAACCGCTCTCTTAATATCCTCTTTTGTTGCATACATGGCAACATCAACAATTAATTTTTTTTTCTTATTGTACGCTACAGCCTTTGAAGTTGTTTTTGTTCCCTTAATAACAGACAAAATTTTCGAATAATTATTTATTAATTTTATGCCCATGATTTCACTACCTCTAAAAATTCATTTCTATCCTTTTCCAAAAATAAAATATACTCAACAGATGCAACCGCATAAGCAGATATCGCATCATATGAGACCAATGAAACAAAATTAATATTATTAAAGGAACAAATGGTATTAAAATCATTATATGCATGCAAAAATAAAATTTTTTTACCCTGTATCCCCATCTCTGAAATCAATCTCACAGATTCCTTACATGAAATTATTTTTGGATCATATGACAATGATATAACCTTCTTTCGTTCAACATATTGCTGTAAAATATATTTTTTCGATAATTTTCCAGATTTTTTTGAAAAAACAAGATCAGAGCCTCTTCCTTGCGGACCATGTGATTTTCCGCCCCCTCGCCATAACGGTGATCTTGGCGACCCCGCGCGAGCTCGTCCGGTTCCCTTTTGACGCCACGGCTTCAAATTTGACCTGGAAGTTACATCACTACGCCCCTTACAAAAAACAGTCCCCTGCCTTCCGTTTTGCAAAAATGTACGAACAGATTGTGCAAATAATAATGGCGATATTTCAGAAACAACCGCATCTTTACCAAAAATATTTTCGAAAGATTCAATTGAAAAAAATTTATCTGAAACATTTTCAATAACATTATTTTTCATATTTATGCCCCAATCCAACTGATACGAACCAATGAACCACTCTTTCCAGGAACAGATCCCTTTACAAACAACACTTTTATTTTGTGATCAACGGTATTAATTGGAAGATTTTTTATCGTACAGGTCTTTAATCCACATCGACCAGGCAAGCGCTTTCCCTTAAAAACCCTTCCTTGCGTTCTTAATCCACTTAATGATCCAGGCTTTCTCCCAAGCTTATCACCATGACTTCCTCGTCCACCACTAAACCCATGCCGCTTTACACTACCCTGAAATCCTTTTCCTATTGATACGGCAGCAACATCAACAATCATTTCATTTTTAAACAAAAATTCACCCTGTAAAAGATCGCCAACATTTTTTTCTGTAAAACCTTGAGACCTACATTCTCTCACATAAAGAAAATACTTTTTTTTATTTTTTAAGAAAGAAAGATCGAACCCATTTTTTTTAAATTTATCACGCAACATCCCCACAACAATAATCTCTTTTGTCACCGCAGACGATAAATTTTTTTTTATCTTTTTCTCAAGTATATACCACTCACCCAAATAAATACCCGTGACTGGAATAACCGTTGATCCATCATTGGAAAAAAGTTGAGTCATCCCCACCTTTTTTCCCCATACACACTCTTTCATACTTTTATATCACCGACCCCTCTTCTTTTATCATCATCTAATTTCAACATCAACAGAAGAAGGAATTTGCAATTTCATAAGGGCATCCATTGTTTCTTCTCCGCCCTTTCCCTGCTGATTTAACATCACTTCAATCCCCAACACTCTTTTATGAGTTATCAACTGAAACTGTTCTCTCGATTTTTTATCATTATTAGGCGAACGCAATACCGTCCAATCAATAATTTTATTAGGGTGTGGAATCGGCCCCACAATCGTAGAACCCGCTTTTTTTACCGCACGAACAATTTCCTTAACAGCCTTATCCAACTGCTGATGATCATACGACCTAAGAACCACTTTAATCTCTTGTTTTTTCATACTAATTCCACCCCTATTATGCTATTTTTTTACTATTTTTATTCTATAATCTGCGTAACCACTCCAGATCCCACTGTTCTGCCACCTTCACGAATCGCAAAACGAACATCTTTTTCCATCGCAATAGGGGAGATAAGCTCAACGGTAAGTTGCACATTATCACCAGGCATAATCATTGCTTCAGGGGTATCGGTTGTCGCGACACCAGTAACATCAGTGGTTCTAAAATAAAATTGAGGTCGATAACCGGAGAAAAATGCTGTATGCCTTCCCCCTTCCTCTTTTTTCAAAATATAAACCTGACATTTAAATTTTTTATGCGGCTTAACTGTTCCTACCTTGGCAACAACCATGCCCCGCTCAACCTCATTTTTTTCGACTCCGCGCAATAAAAGACCGACATTATCACCAGCTCTTCCTTCGGTCAACTCCTTGCGAAACATCTCAACACCGGTCACAACAGACTTCTTATTTGCGCCTAAACCCAAAACCTCGACCTCTTCACCAACCTTTATAATTCCGCGCTCAATTCTACCAGTAACAACTGTACCACGACCAGGAATTGAAAAAACCCCTTCTATTGCCATCAAAAATGGCTTATCTATTTCACGAATTGGATCTGGAATATAGGTATCAAGCGCTGAAACAAGACCTTTTATCGATGCTTCCCCAATTGGCGAAAGATCTCCCTCTAATGCCTTTACCGCAGAACCGCGTACAAACGGAGTTTTATCTCCGGGAAATCCGTAGGAGGTAAGAAGGTCACGAATCTCTTCTTCAACCATCGCTATCATTTCTTCATCATCTACCAAATCACACTTATTCAAATAAACAACTATATAAGGAACACCAACATTCTTTGCAAGAAGTATATGCTCTCTAGTCTGAGGCATTGCGCCATCCGCTGCCGAAACCACTAAAATTGCTCCATCCATCTGAGCAGCTCCAGTTATCATATTCTTTACATAATCAGCATGCCCAGGGCAATCAATATGCGCATAATGACGAGCTTTACTTTCATACTCAACATGTGAAATAGCGATGGTAATACCTCGAGCCTTTTCTTCCGGAGCCTTATCAATCTGATCATATCGCAATTTTTCCGCTCCGCCTTCCTTAGACAAAACCACCGTTATCGCTGCTGTCAACGTTGTTTTTCCATGATCAACATGCCCAATAGTACCCACATTTACATGCGGCTTAACACGATTATATACACCTTTTGCCATAATTTACTCCTCAATACCTCATATTTTTATACAAACATTTAAACAAATATTTTTCATGCCTGCGAAGCCACAATATTATTTTGTATTGCCTTTGGTACCTCTTTATACATTTGAAATTCCATAGAATACGTTGCTCTCCCCTTCGTCATCGAACGAAGCTCAGTTGAATATCCAAACATTTCAGCAAGCGGAACCTCAGCGACAATAATTTGAGAACCAGACTGCATCTCCATTCCACAAATCTTTCCCCTTCTCGCATTAAGATCACCCATCACATCCCCAAAATAATCTGCCGGCGTTTCAACCTCTACACGCATAACCGGCTCTAACAAACACGCATCACCACGACTTATACCATCTTTTAAGCATAATGAAGCGGCAACATGAAAGGCTATTTCGGAAGAATCAACCTCATGAAAACTTCCATCATGAAGAGTTGCCCTAAAATCAACTATTGGATACCCGGCCAATACCCCATTATTTTTAGCCTCTTCGAGTCCCTTTTCAACGGCAGGAATATATTCGCGGGGAATAGTTCCCCCAACAATTGCATTCACAAACTCAAAGCCTTTTCCACGAGAAAGTGGTTCAAATTTAATACGAACATGCCCATATTGACCACGACCACCAGATTGTCGTATATATTTCCCTTCCGCCTCAACCATTTTTTGAATTGTTTCTTTGTACGCAACCTGCAATTTGCCCTGCGTAACTTCAACCTTATGCTCTCTCTTTAAACGATCAACAACAATTTCGAGATGCAATTCCCCCATCCCCCTAATAACAGTTTGAGATGTTTCTTTATCATAAGTAAAATGCAAAGAAGGATCCTCTTGAACCATTTTCCTGAGAGACACAACCATTTTATCATAATCAGCACTATTTATCGGCTCGACTGATGCTGAAATAACTGGCGCAGGAACATCTATTTTTTCTAAAAATAATTTTCTTGATTCATCACATACAGTATCACCAGTATTTGGCTCCCTTAACCCAACAACAGCCCCTATATCGCCAGCCGCTATCTCATCTACTTCTTCTTTTTTATTTGCGCGCAATCTGACAAGTCGACTTACTCTATCCTTTGATCCTTTATTAACATTAAATACATAAGACCCGGACTTAAGAACACCAGAATAAACTCTCACAAATGAGAGTACACCAAATTGATCGGTTATTATTTTAAAAACCAAAGCAGCAAGCGACTCACTTCGACTTGATGAACAAATCACAGAAGATCCGTCTGATTCCAAAATTCCAACAGCGGGATCAATATCAAGAGGAGACGGAAGATAATCAATTACCGCATCCAACATTGGCTGAATACCCTTATTCTTAAAAGCCGTTCCACAAAAAGCAGGCGCTATTTTTCTCTGCAAAACCCCACGACGCAAAACGCTTTTTAACTCTTCAATCGAAATTTCATCACCATTCAAAAATTTTTCAACAAGATCATCATCAAGTTCACAAATTTTCTCCACCATAGCCGCACGCAATGATTTTGCACGTTCAAAATACGCTGGAGAAACATCCGATTGAATAATAGTTGAACCTCGATCCCCTTCACTAAAAGAAATCTCTTTCATGGAAAGCAAATCAATAACACCAGAAAAACTATCTGATTCACCTATCGGACACTGCATCGCTACGGCATTTCCATGTAATTTTGAATTTATTTGTTCAATAGTCTTAAAATAATTCGCCCCAATTCGATCCATCTTATTAACAAAAATTATACGAGGAACTTTGTATCGGTTCGCCTGACGCCAAACCGTTTCGGATTGAGGTTGCACCCCACCAACTGCACAGAAAACCGCAACTACACCATCAAGTACCCTAAGTGATCTTCCTACCTCTATAGTAAAATCAACATGCCCCGGAGTATCTATGATGTTAACCTGAACATCCTTCCATTCACAGGTTATCGCCGCCGATTGAATCGTTATACCACGCTCTCTTTCCTGCTCCATAAAATCGGTCGTCGCCGCACCCTCATGAACTTCTCCAATTTTGTGTACAACCCCGGTATAAAAAAGAATTCTTTCCGTAACAGTAGTTTTCCCTGAATCTATATGCGCTGCTATACCGATATTTCTAAGCTTAGACAAATGAATCGCCATAACAACCTACCAACTCAAATGCGAAAATGTTTTATTGGCATCTGCCTGCTTATGCTTATCAAATTTTGCCTTAATCGCACCACCCTTTCCATCAGCCGCATCAGATAACTCATTTGCTAATTTAATAGAAAAATCATTTCCCTCTCTTTCATTAGCAGCATTAACAAGGGACCGTATCGCAATAGCACGACCACGAAGCTTCGATACCTCTACAGGAATTTGATAAACACCTCCACCAATCCTACGAGCGCGTACCTCAACCAAGGGAATACAATTTTGCAAAGCGCGATCAAAAACCTCTACCGCTTTTTCCGCGCTACCATTCAATCTTTTTTCAATGATTTTTATTGCGCCATACACAAGACGGCGTGCAGCGTTTTTTTTTCCTCTCCACATAACAACATTTATAAATTTTTGTATGAATTCTTTCCCGTACAGAGGATCAACACCAACATCTCGCACAATATTTACAGATTTTCTTCTAGGCATACTTCACTCGAACCCTTTTTTCATATCCTTTTATTTTATCTTTTACTTATTACGCCTTTCCCTTCGCTTGCTCAACGCCCTTACCCTTGCTTCTCTTTGTTCCATACATTGAACGCGCTTGCTTTCTTCCTGAAACACCAGCTGTATCGAGAGCACCGCGAACAATATGATATCTAACACCAGGAAGATCGGCAACACGACCTCCACGAACTAAAACCACAGAGTGTTCTTGTAAATTATGCCCTTCCCCGCCGATATACGCAGTTACATCATATCCTGTTGACAAACGAACCCTTGCTACCTTTCTTACTGCAGAATTCGGTTTTTTTGGCGTTGTGGTAAAAACCTTGAGACAAACCCCCCTGGCCTGCGGTTTTCTCTTAAGAGCTGGGCTTTTTGTTTTCTGTACCTTTGCTACTCTCGGCTTTCTTATTATTTGATTCACTGTTGGCATATATCTACACTTTCCTTACGGTATTTATCACAACCTACTCAACATGTACCTTATAAAAAAGATAAAAATTTTATAGCGGGTACTCTAATAAAGTATACGAACATCAAAGTTTATTGTAATCTTTTTATTTATTTTTTCAAGTATTCTTGTCATTTTTTATAAATTTCGTGTATTATTGCCATCGTTTGGTCCCCCATAACTTATGATGGAGGGGTAATACAAAATGTATCACAACATAATTTTTGGAGAAGTCCACCATGATCACCATTATCCTCCATATGATAGAAAAAATATATCCCGTGCTATTAGGTATCTGTTCCCTTGGCTTTTTAATAACAATCCATGAATTCGGACATCTTATTTTTTGTAAATTTTTTGGTGTGCCTGTGGCAAACTTTGCAGTTGGAATTGGCCCAACAATTTTTAAAAAAATTTTTGGAAAAACTAAATATAGCATCGGAATAATACCAATCGCTGGATATGTTAACATTGGCAGCTCAAAAGAAAAAAACAATGACCTCGGGTATATTCTTAGAAAAACCTCTTTTTTGCAATGCGTGTGCATCATTCTCGGAGGAATAATATTTAATATCTTATTTTCTTATATTGCATTATTTTTGAGTATTGGAATTGGAAATATTGATTTAAAATTCATCAATAATTTCAGACCAAATACAACAATTACACTACAAGAAACCGAAAACGAAATGGAACCAAATAATGAAAATGCTATCGTCATTTACTGCAACGGGAAAAGAGTAAAATTTTACCACGACATTGTAAACGAATTTACAGAAACAAATAGCGATTCGGTTGAATTGGGAGTTTCCTATTCAAATTGCGAAAATTTTCACCGAATATCGCTTGAAAAAAAAGACATAAATAAGATAATTGTGACCCCCAATGAATCTTCGTTCGTAGAACGATCGATAGAATCAATCTATGTAACAACAAAAATAATAAAAACGACAGCAACTGGCATCATACAAAGCATTAAAAAATTTGATGCAAGTAATATTGCTGGTCCACTTGGCGTTATACAGATGGGCACAAAGGCTATCGAAAAGGGATTTATGGCATTTTTAGTATTTATGGCAATCGTAAGCATTGGACTTGCTGTCGTAAATTTACTCCCTATTCCTATTCTTGACGGAGGGCAGCTAATCATGTTGGGACTATACCGTCTATTCAAAAAAAGAATACCAAGCTGGGCACCTCAAATCATCACCTATTTATCTATAGGCATCATGCTGCTACTAACTATTTATTCAACAAAAAATGATATTATTCGATTTCTGTACCACTAAACATTTCATTGCTCCTATTCTTCTCTTACTTTCCCACACAAAAATGGGAAAAAATATCATTTAATGTCTTTTCATTAATTGTTTTGCCTGTTATCTGGTCTATCATTTCCAAAATCTCTCGCAGATGCAATGAAATAATCTCTATTCTTTCAACACTGCCCCTTAAAAAAAGGGAACGGATCTCTCCAATTTTTTCATTAATACAAAAAAATAATATCCGTTGTCTTTTATTGAGAATAAAGGGAGTTTTTTGCTTATCAAATAATTTTCTTGTTCTCAAAAAAATATCTTCCCAAAGATCATCGATACCAGCATGGGTAAAGGTTGAAACAGAATGTTGAGTTAAGCTAAATTTTTCATAATCAGGAAGAAGATCATTCTTCCCTGCTATATCGCTTTTACTATGCACAACAATAACTTTTTCTCTAAGAAACGAACTTTCTAATATAGGGTGTAAGACTGTTTTTTTAAAAATTTCGCGTTCTTCATTGACCGTTATCCCATCATCTACTAACAAAATAATGTCACTTTCATTCATCATTTTCTTTGCGCGTCCGATCCCTTCTAATTCTATTTCATCATTAGTATCCCTTATGCCAGCACTATCTATGAGGGTAAAAGGCATTCCACCTTTTTTTCCAAACCATTCAATGGTGTCACGTGTGGTTCCAGGGATATTCGAAACAATTGCCCTATTAGCTCCGATCAACGCATTAAAAAGGGAAGATTTTCCGACATTTGTTTGTCCCATGATAATTATCTTAACCCCTTGCCTCGTATTGTCTTCTATAGATTTTTTTTCAGAAACGATAGAGGAAAGATCTTTATCAACCTCCAAAAGCAATAACTCTATTTTTTTACATGAATCAATATTAGAATGATCATCATCGAAAAATTCAATAGACGCTTCACAAAGAAGATGCATTTTTTCTATATATTTTTTTATTTTACCCAATAAATTTGAGAGAGACCCGTCTCGTTGAGATAACAAAATTTTTATCTCTTCAATCGAATGAGCGATTATAAGATCATTAATAGCCTCAGCTTGAACAAGATCCATTTTTCCATTAATCACGGCCCTCTGAGTAAACTCTCCCGGCTCAGCTATTCTACAATAACCACTTTTCACAACCGTCTCTACCGCAAAATCCACCAAAGATTGATTATTATGCATAGTTACTTCAATGGTATCTTCACCAGTAAAACTCTTTGGTCCATCCATCACAGAACAGAGTATCTCATCAATTTTTTCTCCATTATTATCAAAAAAAAATCCATGATGAATGGTATGCGTTGGAACCTGCTCAAGAGAGATACCAGAGGATAATTTTATAAATTTTGATAAAAAAATACGTATATTCAATCCGGAAAATCGTACAATCGTTAACGCACCAGCACCGATTGGTGTTGCCTGCGCAACAATTATAGTTGAATAATCCATTGTTTAATTTTAAAGAGTCTCATTAACAATGACACGATGAAAGTGACTATCAAATGCTGGATATTTCTTTTTAATCGCCTCTTGCAAAAGAACGCTTAAACTATATCCAATCCCCTTGAGAGAACCCTGCTTCAACAAATTACCAGAAAAGTGTATTTTTACGGATAAATAACGATTATCGTGGATAATAGAATACTCTGCAGAAGTTATAGTAACTGAAAATGATTTACAAATATTTTCTATCCAAACTTTTGAAAAATCAACCCATTCCTGCTGAAAAACACGATCAATGGGCTCAAATTTTTTCTGGGGTTGCTCTTTATTTTGCAGAGAATCTTTATCATCTTTCTCCGATTGCATCTGCGATGCAATAGTGTTCTTAACTTGTGTATTCGAAAAATTTTCCTTTTTGACTATATTTTCCGACTTATGATACTCCTGCTTAGGGGTATTTTCTTTCTTAGAAGAAACAGAAGGAATATTTGTAATCTCTCGCGCACTTAAAATCGTGGAGTTTCTAAAATTTTTCCTTTCAAAATCTTGTTTATCTTTTTCAGGAAATTTATTTGTCACAGTCTCTTTTCCCTTCATCACATCAACCTTCTGTTCTTGTCTCGGTGAATGTTGCGATAGCGAATCCGAAAGATTTTGATTCCTAATCACCTTAAAATTATTACCACGCTCATTTTTTGCTAAATTTCGCTGTTCTGAATTACTATTCTGTTTTTTTTCTTCAAAAAGAATTTCATAAAAAAATGCAATTTTCCAAGGCTCACTTTTCCACCAAAAAAATGATTTTTTTCCCTTTGATAAAATTTTTATCGAGAAAATTTCCGGATATTTTGCATTTTTCCACGCTCTTTCTATTACTTCGTTTAATGTTTTTCCTTCACAAACAAATGATTTCATTAATCTAAACCTACCTAAAATAATAAAGACGAAAAAATAAGATTATTTACTGTTTTTATTCTTTCATCAAAATTTTGTACTAAATCTAATTGGAGTGAGAAACGGGATTCGAACCCGCGACCTTTGCCATGGCAAGGCAACGCTCTACCAACTGAGCTGCTCTCACCTATCACCCAATATTCATTATAACTCATATTATTAATTTTTGAACAAAGCATAAAATAAAGAATAAAATTTAAAAGAGATAAAAATAAATCAAATAAAAGACTTACTTATAAATCCTAACCAAATTTCTATTCCTAAAAGCAAAAATGGTATAAAGGGAACAACTTTAATTCTTTTTTTTCTTATTACACCTAATAAAATTCCACCACAAGCACCAATCCATGAACCCAAACCTATAGCACCAATGCAATCGATCGGACGCATCAATAAGGAGAGTGCAGCTATTGTAATGCCATCACCTAATCCTATAATTTGTCTATTTTTTTTACCTATTTTTTTTACCAATAAAAAAATGCATACTATTCCAAAAGAAACAGCAATTTTTAAACAGGCAAATTTTAATGAAAAAGATTGAAATACATTATGAAAGCCGAGGCAATAAAACAGGAGAAGAATTATTAATGAAAGCTTTTTTTCCAAAATATCTGAATAAGAAAGAATTAAAAGGATAAAAAGAAAAATTGGAAAATAAAAAACATCAAGCATAATATTTTCATAGAATGAAAATGAAATAAAAAGAGAAAAAATTGTAAAAATAACAGAATAAAAGACAGTACTGATTCTTTTATGAAAAACAGAGAAAAAATTACCGTAAACAAAAAATAAAGATAAAAAAAATGCAAAAGCATGCAAGAAAAGCAGAAGTAAAAAAGTAATTACCATCCTTTTCCTAAAAAATTTCTTTCTCAGCCCGCTCTATCAAAGTTTCGATACGAATAATTTTATCCTGTTTTTCATGATATAAAAACTGCACCTCTGGAATTCGCCTTAGCACCATTTGCGTTGATAAAAAATGTTTAAAATCAGGAATTTTTGGCAATAATTTTTTTATAGTTTTTTTAACAACTTCCTGCCCCAAAGATGAATAAAAATAAATCTTAAGAAGCGATCCATCCGGAGTTATTTCACTTTCGATTGGATGTACACGCAAAAGGTCTATAATTTCATCAGAAATCAATACAAAAAATTTTGCGGAAACACGGAGAAAATTTGATTGTCTACGGAGCAATTTTTGTGAAAACCCCCCTCTCTCTCTCAGCATCATACTATAACCCCCGGTTCGAAAAGATTACTATTTTAGAGAATTAGCAAGAGGATTAAGAGAATTTGATCTGCGAATAGATTCTAATTTAATTGCACGCATCAATTTTCTTCGCATCTTCTGTGAAGGAGATTCATAAAAAACCATTTTTTTTGCGTCGCGTATAATGCCTTCACGCTCAACCTTTTTCTTAAATTGACGATACTTTTTATCAAAATCATCTTTTATTGTCACGATTACATGGGCCTTTCTTGCCATTAAAATACCTTTTACTGTTTATAATAAATAATAAACTTTTTATTAAGTTACCAAAATTATCAAATCTTGTACAGATATTAAATACCCGCTTCGATTGTTACACCAAAAGTTGTTGATTGGTACGCATTATACAATGATATTGGCTGTTGCCACAACAGTCCCAATGAACAATTTTCAGTAATATCGCATTTTATAGTAAGATTAAGCATACCAACACGCCACATACTCAAATTTTGTAAATGTGCGAGATCAACATCTTTTGTTCTTGGAAATGGCGGCTCTTCTCCGTAGTTAAGATATAGTGTCCCATTTTTCGCCACAGGATAATTAAAATAATTGCTATTGTTTTGACCACAAATTTCAAAAATTCCTCCAGAAGGATTATGAGTTTCCGTCATATACTCCGTGACAAAAAGATCTTGTCGCATCGATTCTATACAGATATAGTCCTTCATATGCGCTACAAAACGGTACTCTCCAAAGAAAGAGACATTTGGGAAAAAACAGGTCGACTGTAAACCAAACCCAAAGGTATAGGAACTACCAGGCGTCCTTTTTAAATTAGCCTGATACAAAAAAATTCCCTCTTCTGTCGGCTTTGTTGGTACAGGAACATTTGTATAATTTTTTGAATTAAAGAATGAAACTCCCGCATCACATCCGATCATTACTGTTTCTAAAAAATCTATCACTAGACCAAAACTTCCTCCTCCTTCAAAATGTCCATTGTTACCTATTGGCTTTGCAAAAAAATAATTTGATGGCACCTCTGGAGAGGTCGGGACGGTCATATGAATCGAAGCGGTTGGCATAATTGAGCAGAAGGGGAATTTAACAGAATTTTTATTTAATCCATAAATAGTCCTCCAATACAACTCAATCGTTGTATCCTCGGCGCCAAATTTGCTATAGGATTCAAAATTTTGTTGTAAAATATTCCCTAGTGCACGGGTATTATAAAGAATATTTTGAACAAATAAAGATTTAAACTGATTCGCCAATTGTCCTTGAGTATAATTTTCTAATGTCCTAAAAGAATTAAAATCGTTGAGCGCATCGGTTGGTCCATTATCAACAACCGGCTCTTGAAAATCTATAATTTGATAAATATTTGGCTGTTCATAGGGCTCTTGAACAGTATCGGCATTCTGCGCAATCATAAATTGCTGCCTGTATCTCGAATACATGTTTGCTAAAGTGGGCCCCTGATAATTTGATGTTGTATCAAATGGATTTATCGAATCCATAGAAAGCTGAGAAAATCCTGCATATATTTTAATTCCAAAGTTGGTTGATTCATTTTTCGTGTGGGGAATCATCTTAAATTCCGCAGTACAACGAACCCCGGATTTTTCATATTGTGCATCAAAATATCCATAACCAAATAACTTGTTCGGAGATCTCGTAGGAGGATAGGAAAGAAGAGAAAAAAAGTTATTTGTATAATTTGAATAATCAAAGAAGAGAGGGTTGTACATAAATTTAACTTCATATTTCTCCTTATCTTCAGCCGATAAATTATTTAACCAGGGCACATGATTATATCCTAAATATCTCGCAATCAATTTTGAAACAAGATTTTGCCTTGTACTATCAGATGGAAAAGATGGACCAACCGCAAGAATCTGTTTTGATTCATCTTCCCTAAAATTTTTCTTCATATCATCTGACTGAACATAAGAATCTTCAACAAAAATTGGCTTGGTATTGCTTAGCTCGGGATTAGTCCAAGGGAAACAGCTTGTAGGAAAAGTAAGCGCCCCATCGTTGACCATCCCATACAACCCTGGCTCAGCTGCATTGGATGGATCCCACGGATAAAAAAGAGGGAAAAAATCAATAGGTTCTGGAATCGCACCCAATGGCATCTTTTTTGCCCCTATTAAAATAGTTTTTTGATCATTGTCATTATTAAAATTATTAGATGAATCGCCACTTTCTGAAGAAACAAAGGAACTACTAACCTGTGAATCGTCCTCATACAAAATTTCTCTATTGCCATAACTATTTGTTCCAGTTGATGCTGATTGATAGAAAGGAGTAACGCTTACTGAACAATATTCCCAAATAGATGATGAATCCTCCTTAATCTCAAAATTTTCCTTTATGATATGCCTTCCATAATCTTCAAGAAGAGAATAAGCACTATCTGCTGAAAACAATGGCGCAGGATCGGCATTATTAAGACGCAAAATTGTTCCTTCTACCCCGACAATACAAAAAAATATATAGCAAACAATGGCTATAAAAAAATAACGAAATAATGGCCGTACCATCATTATGCCCCATATCCTATCAGTTTCATTTTCAAGTGAAAATTGATAAACCACCTGTACCAAAACGACATGCAGACTAGCAAGAAAAATTTGCTAAATCAACTGCGACATAACCGAAATTATCAATAATAGATTCACCAAAATAGAAAAAATCTGCAAAAAACGTTGTAAAGGAGACAAATAATAAAAAATATTAATACCTACAGAAAGTAGCGAAATAATTGAAATTAAAATAATTGTCATATGCACCATAAAAAACGGATCACAAATATTCTTTAAAAAAATGAGAAAGATTGAGATAATCAACGTTCCTGCCGTCTCAGATAACGAGATCATTGGAAAAAATTTATAAAAAAACATCTGTAAAAATTTATTAAGGTGGTGAAGAGAAAAATAGAGCACAATACAAGAGATAATTATAAAAAAAATATTCAAAAAATGTATAACAAATAATTTTTCAGGAAAGGTATGTATCAGGGCTTCAGAAAAAGTTGTTCCCCCAGTCAAAAATTTTACTATCCCACTATTTTGCAGAAGAACAATTACTCCAACATAGGAACAAAGAATCCCTATCTTTCTTCCAATAGAAATCAAAAAATTCTCTATCACAGAATACTCCTTTGAAAAAAATGAAGGATATTCCATTAAGCAGAGGAAAAGGGTATATGGTAAACACTTTGCTAGATGCGCAGGCTTAGCAACAATATGAATAAAATTTTCAACATACGATGCGAATGGAAGATGAACAACGCTATCAAAACATACGATAAATAAACCAAAAAACCAAAGCGCAAGGAGCAAAAAAAGAAAATAAAAAAGGAATTTCGCAATATCAGATAAAAAAAGATTCATGACCGATACTGCTATTACTATAGAGACTCCAAAATATCCACTTGAACCACCAGGCACATAGATACCACCTATACTTTTTTCGACATGATGAATAACAAAAGCCGTGGTCAACAAAGTAATAAGAATCTGGGTTATATGGGTAATAATTCCATATAATAGTCGAATCATAGGAAAAGAA
>Ga0272412_1000064_pt1 | contig 20812 bp, 1 predicted proteins | sample WWTPWeurt_MetaT_FD_193540 | JGI IMG/M metagenome (GOLD analysis project Ga0272412, IMG submission 193540) | Metatranscriptome of activated sludge microbial communities from WWTP in Nijmegen, Gelderland, Netherland - WWTP Weurt (Metagenome... | ecosystem: Engineered > WWTP > Aerobic digester >...
GGAGCCGGCAGGATGACCGGCGGTCCCATCAACTATTTCTGCATCGCAGTCATGCGCGGCTTGAAGTAGTGCTGATATTGTCCAGCTCCTCCACCGAGTTGCAGGATGATGGCTGTTGTCTTCATCATGCGGTCTGCAATTTGTTTTGCATTTGCATGCTTCGACATTGCCAACGCCTTCAGTGGTTTCACTGTGTCCATTGCCGTCAGTACCGAGAACTCAGAGGTGTGGGCTCTGTGTCCGTTCTTGACTGTGCTTTGGACATTGCGGTGCGCGATCGTTTCTACAGCGTTGATCTGTGCGAATTCTGCTGTGTGGTGCTTCGTCACCATTACGTGGCGACCTGGCGACAACACTACATTGTGACCATTCGATTCAACACTTACCGATCCTTTGTGTTGATCTTCCAGGTCGTAGACTGCCAGTCCTGCTTCAGTCGAGCTGACCAGAGCTACAGCCTTCGCATCGATATGAACGATTCCGTTCGGGGTTTCAACTGTCGTCGCCTTGAATGGAACGAAGAGTACGTTGCCCTTCTTGATTACGACACGTTCACCGTGCTGGATCGTTTGTACTCCTTTCGCCGCTCCTTCAGTCATGCCGATTTCAGCATCGCTGCAGATTGCTGCTTCTGTCTCTCCAAAGTTGTTGCCCATGAAGCCAACCATATATGAATTGTCTTCGTCAGACACCTGCACTGTCGAATTGACCGGCAACGTCGCCAGACTTGCGGCTCCAGCATTGATTGCTCCTCCTGCTACTGTCAATCCCGCTTTAGCTGCAAGGCTTGCAGTATTGGTTGCCGTAATCAATGTCGCATTGTTCGCTACTTGTGCTTGTGGCGCTGCATTCATATTTAGCACGCTCAGATCGCTGGTCGCTGTCGTGTTCTCTCCAACAAACGCGAACAACTTGGTTGCTGCATCTACCGACTTGATGTCGATTACTGGTGCTGGAGCTGCCACCGCTACACTCGGAGCGCTCACTCGATCCGGCGGGTCTGCCAGTACATACGAGTTCTTGCCCAACACTATCGAGCCGCCATTTGTTCCGTTGAAGATCACGCTCGCGTTCTTCGACTCGACAGTTGCGTTATCTATTGAAGGACCTCCGGCATTCGTCGATACCACCAGACCGTTCGGTGTTCCCCAGAATATGTTGAACTTCGTATTGCCGTTGTACACAACATCTACTCCGTTCGGCACATTTACTGGTCCCGGGAATGCCGGATTAGTTCCTGTCTTTGGTACCGTAGCTCCCAACGTGATTATTACGTTCTTGCCTGTTCCAGTCGTCTTAACTTGCGCTAGATCTCCTATCACTATCTGACCTGATGTGTTGTTGACATTCTGTAGTGTCAACGAACCATTCTGCGCATTCAAGACCGCTCCAGACGCGACATTTAGCGTGCCTGTCGTTGTCTTGATCAGCATGTTCCCAAGGCCCGTCGTTATGTCGTTCAGGGTCACACTATTTGCAGTATTCAACGTGAATGTCTTTCCTGCGAACGAATCCTGCAGAACAGACGTTCCGGCAAAGTTGTTTGTTACTCCTACCGTGCCGTTGCCTCTCAATGTCAGGTCTGCTGTGTTTACCACTATTGGTGCTTTGCCGCCTATCGCTCCGGCTCCTGTCGAGATTATTGACAGTTCGTCCAGCGCATTGACTACTACACCACTGGCCAAGAACGCTCCCTTCGCTCCTCCCAACGTGTAGTGCTGCGTTCTAGCAGTCACTGCCGCTTGATTCACCAGGGTTATGCCGCCATTGAAGTTAGTGATATTCACTTCGCCTGTGCCAGTCGTCGTTATGGTTCCGAAAGTTCCATTCTTCGGCGCCTTGGCTGAATTGACTGTGAATGCCGTTGCAGAACGCGAGCTCAGGTTGATATCGCCTCCTACGCCCGAGCCTACAGCAGAACCATTCAGGGCTTTGCTCACAATGAGGTTGCCTAAGGCACCATTAACTCCTGCGGTCAAAGTGTAGCTCGCTCCGTCGAAGTTACCTCCGGTCGTAGCTCCACTTGCATCAAGCAATCCGTTTGCGTTGACAGTCAAGTTACCACCTGTCAGCAAGCTGATATCTCCACCGTCTCCTCCACCGGAAGCATCAGCTGAGACGTAGAACACGGCTCCCTTCGGTGCTTTCGCTGGAGTGCCGACCATCATCGCTACAGTGCTATTGGTCCGGAAGAAGATCTTTCCGCCATCTCCGGTTCCGTTTCCAGTCGCGGTAAGAGCCAATGGCGTGGCTTGTGTTCCGATACCGGCCGGGAGCGTATAGCTTGCAGCACTGAGTGTCAGTTCGCCACCGTTGGAATTTGCCCCTACAGCATTAGCTTGAGTGAAGAATCCTATTCCGGAAGCGAGATCCATTCCGCCACCGGCAGTCAACGAGATGGTTGCTCCATCAAGAGCCCCCGCCAGGTCAAATGCCCCGGCTTGTACTGCAATACCTTGCGTAGTGTTGACTACAGCACCGCCGCCGTTTCCACCGACGCTGTCACCAACGAACGCACCATTACCGATCGTCACATTACCAGTGCTGGTGTAAGTCGCCGTACCACCATCACCGTTACCTGCAGCAAGCATACTGAACTGGAAGCGACCGCCCGTACCCAAGGTGACTGCTGCCGCATTGTTGAACGTGAAGTCAATGACTCCGCCGTCTCCATTAGCAGCTCCGTTGGCAACAAATGTAAGTATGTCTCCGACAGCTGCAGTGTCTACGGTGCTCGCCGAAACAACAATCGAACCTGCATTACCGCCGGCATCGACATTGGAAGTCAGATTGCTCACAGTGGTCAGCGTCAGAGTTCCAGTTTGCAACGTGATGTCGTGTGCTGAAATTCCAGCGCTCGCTGTTATCGAGCCACCGCTTGTGGTCACTGCAGAGAAGCTGCCATTGCCGGCATTGATGTTGCCGACACTGATCGGTCCGCTGCCGATTCCAGAGTTACCGATTGTGTTGGCGCCTGTGATGATCGATCCGGACTTGATCTGGAAGGTAGTTCCACCACCAACACTAGGACTTCCCGAAGTGATGCTGATGTCGCCGCCCGTCACTCCGGTCGTATTGATCGAGCCAGTTGTGATTCCATTGCTGGCGGTGATCGTCACATTGCCGCCTACGGTGGTTCCGGTCGCGGAGATATTTCCGAGCGATACGGAGCCGGCATTGGCTAGTGCGACCAGGTTACCTCCGGTTCCGCCAGTTCCATTCAAGTTGATGGTGGCAGTGCCGGTTATTGAACCTGTCGATGTCGCCGTGAAATTATCGAACGTCGTCGTCGTGTCTTGGTTGAATACGCCATTCGGCTGGAAGTCGAATCCGGCAAGCATCGTCAAGTTGCCACCATTGGTTCCAGACAGATTAATCACTGCCGTGCCCAAATTGATGTTGCCGCTTGCCAGGATTGCCAGGTCTGCTCCGCTGAATGAAACCGAACCAAGAGTCACGTTGCCGCCATTGTTGGCGTAAGTGCCCGAGTTGACGATATTCCAAGGTCCAGTAAATGTTCCTGTTCCCGTAACCGATCCTGTGAACAGGAAGGACGACACAGTCGCAATTGAATCGGACAAGGCATTCGCGTTAATCGATTGACCCGACTGATTTGCAAACAGGCTGGCGGTCGTCAAATAAGTCGTTACTCCAGTTATGTCGAGCACCGTGCCGTTAGTTGTCGCGCTGATGACACCGCCTGCCGAATACGTTCCACCAGTAGGTCCGACACCGCCGACCAGGAACAAGTCGTCTCCTGTCAAGGATGCGATCTTGATATCACCGCCGGTAGATTGAACCGAGAATGCGTTGGTCATCGTATTCGTGTTCAAGGTTATGTCACCCGAGTAGACGATTGCTCCACCGGTTGCAATCGCTCCGGACGAGGTTTGATTCGTGATTGTCAAATCATCTCCGGTCGATGCATTCAAGGTGAGCGTGCTCGTTCCTGAGTAGGAGATAGTTGCATCACCTGCCCCGGTGGTCAGAGTCAATTGAACCGGGTTTACACCGTTGGTCAACGTAATCACGGCATTTTGTCCATTGCCTGTAGTCACGGTCACGTTACCGGAAGTGAGAGTGCCCGTGGTGCTCACACCTTGAGCCGCTGTCACATCAAGGATAGGCGACGAACTCGCTCCAAATGCCACACCAGTTGTGCTAGTGCTATCGATGTATGCAGCGGTGTCGGCAGTGAGGTTAATCGCTGCGGCATCCGTATTGAAGCGAGACAATGTACCCGTTCCTACATTGGCAGCCGAATCCAAGGTGAGCGTGGTGCTACCAGTATTCATAGTGCCGGTTATATCGCCGACAGTTGAAGTCAGAGAAGCTCCGTTTGTCGAAGTTCCTGCACCCGAGCTCAAGTCGATGCTGTCTGCAGATACGGTGAATCCGTTAACCGTGAAGGCAGACGAGCTGTCGAAGGCTCCCGAGACCGTCAAGTTCACAGACTGATTGGCACCAGTAACGGTACCGAGTGTCAGAGCTTGGTCGTTTGAGAGGGTTACAGCTGCTGTACCTGTGCTATTGCTGTTGAGGGTGTTGACAGTCGTATTGGCAGTCACGATTCCGTTGACCGTATTAATGGTCAATGAATCAGCAGTCACTCCATTGCTGATATCAAGCTGATTTCCAGCAAGTCTTGCTCCGAACACAGTCACATCTGCAGCGCCCGCATTGATGTTACCTGCGACAAGATCTCCGTTGGTGATCGAACCAACTGCCACGGAGCCCAGACCAGTTATTACTGTTCCGTTCTGAACCTGGAAGCCGGTTCCTGTCGGTATGGATGAATTGGCTACAGCCAGGGTGACGTTACCGTCGCTCGAAGTTCCGGTCGTCACTATGTTTCCGACACTAACACCGGTGCTGCCGATCAGGGTTACGGATCCACCGTTGGCAAAAGTACTGGATGTGACGATGGAACCTATGCTGATCGAGCCGCCGTTGGCAATCGCGAGAACGTTGCCGCCGTCATCACTCGTTCCACTGGTATTGATATTGACACCGCCGGTAATCGAGCCGGTTCCTGTGTTCTGGAAGCTCTGAAAAATTGCTCCAGTGTTGTTGAATATCTGACCATTGGTCGGCGGAGCAAAGTTGTATCCGGCAATCATAGTCAAGTTTCCACCTTTGGCTCCGTTCAAGAAGATACTCAGTGGGCCGCCAATGAAGTTGATGTCGCCAGCCGCGATTATCGCCAGATTGGAACCGGAGAATATCAGGTCGGCAGAGATGTTGACATCGCCGCTGATGTCTGAATTTGCGTAGGTTCCCGAATTGACAAGATTCCAGGAACCATTTGGTGGAACTGCAGTATATGTTCCTGCACCGAGATCATTTGCAGTGAAGATGAATGAAGCTTCTAACGCTCTCTGATTTCCATTATTTACGACAGCTTGTCCAGGTCCATTGCCGAACAAGTTCGCCGAAGTCAAATAGGTAGTTGTTCCGTTGAGCACCAGATTGTTTGCAGTTGCCCTTACATTGATCGCGCCGCCTGCAGAATAACTGCCTCCAACAGGATCAACACCACCGTTCAATATCAATCCACTGCCAGCGAAGCTCTGGATATTGATATCGCCTGTTGTCGAAGTCAATACGTTGGCAGCGTTGGTCATGTTGTTGGTCGTGATGTCGATGTCGCCGTTGAAGGTCGAATCTCCACCGATCGCGAACGAAGCGCCTGCGCCCAATCCTGTTCCTGTCGTCGTCACGGTGAGTTGGTCACCGCTCGAGGCGAGCATGGTCAAGGTGTTGGTGCCGGTGTAGTTGATTGTCGAATCGAAGGTGCCAGCGTTGATGGTCACGCTCTGAGCAGCAGCACCGTTGCTCAGATTGGCAACGATATTTCCGCCCGAAGCATTCAAGGTCACGCTCGCACCGCCAATGGTGTTGGTGTTGTCTTGAATTCCTCCATCTGCTGTCAGGGTCACGGAAGTAGTTCCGTTGATCGACGCATCCAGAATGATGTCGCCATTTGCCGGCAATGTTCCGGAATTAGCGGTCAGGTTAAGCACATCAGCAGTCGACGAACCGCTGACTGTGATATCGCCACCAACAGTCGCATCTGTCGATACGTCCAGGGTGTTGGTCACCGTTGCACTCTGAAGATTAAAGTTGCCGCTGTTGACGATCGTTGCACCAGTCGCGCCTGTTGCGACAACGGATGCGCCATTGGCTTTAGTCGTCACATCGATGTTAGCAGCGTTGAACGAGATGAAGTCGGCTTCGATAAAGGCCAATCCAGTCGTCGTTACGTCGCCTGGAGCATTGAATGTAATGCCATTTGTTGACTTGAGAACTCCCGAAACTGTGACGTCTCCATTCGCTCCTCCACCAGCGGTGGTGAAGAGGTTCATCGAGTCTGCAGTCACGCTGCCAGTAGAGGCAATTATGAGGTCGCCTCCGTTTGTGCCGCCGAGATTAGTGTTGAAACCAGCGGCATTCACCGTTCCGGTCACTGTAAGCGAGCCGCCGGTCGTGCCACCACCGAAGTTCATACCATTGCCAACTACGTTGGTTCCAACAAGGTTGACGTCGCTGTTAATGCGGATGAATGAATCTACTGCCGCATTGACTGTCAGGTTCGTGAGAGCAGTGAGTACAATCTCGCCGCCAATGAAATCGGTTCCTACGCTGCCGTCGGTTGACTTGAGGCTCAACGATTCGGCAGAGATATTTCCAATTCCCGAGCTGCCGGTAATGTCATTGAAGGCGCTTACCGAAACAGAGTTTCCTGCTCCACCGGCGCTGCTATTGACAGACCCAGTGATTGAGACGGAATCGTCGGTCGAGGTCAGTCCTATTGTGAATGCGGTAATCGAGCCATTTGCACTCAAGAGACCAGTACTTGTGGCAGCAACTTCGCTGTTAACGCCGGTACCGGTCAAAGTACCTACAAAGGTAGTTGTCGTTGCCGAGTCAGTAGTGATCAAATTGCCGCTGATAGTGGCGCCAGAATTGACAGCGACGCTCGCCCCGCTATCGATGTTGACCTGTCCAGTGGCAGTGATGTCGCCACTCAACGATACGGCTCCCGTGTCGGTAGTGATCTGTACAAGCGTGTCGCCGGTAAGGTCACCGACTGAGGCGGATGTAACTCCTGCTGATCCGTGTACGGTCAAGGTCGTCAAGGCATCGACAGTAGCGTTGATGTTCACTTGTCCGGCCGATGAAGTCAAACTGACGCTTCCATCTGCTTCAGTCGCAGCAGCAACGACGATGTTACCGGTGTTGGAGACAGTGAAGGTTCCATTGTTGGCGTTGTTTGTAGCAGTCAGGGCAACAAAGAAGTTGATGTCATTCAGTGTCACGCTAGCTAAATCCGCTGCCACACGTACGGCTCCATCAGCATCGAATGCGACGGTCGTCAGATTGGCGGTGTTTGAACTATTGAGCACCAATGCATCACCCACAGCTCCGATATTTCCGGTGCTGGAAGCAAATGCGATTGTAGGCGCATCAAGAAGAGTGAAATCTCCGTTGAGAATGTCACCGTCAGCGACTAGTCCGATCTGGGTGGTCGCTGTGACGGTGTTACCCAGTGAGAGCGTTCCGCCAGCACCGAGCGCGGCAAGTCCGACCACATCGCCGGTAATGGTTCCGGTTGAAGTAAGGTTGCCGTTGGCAGCAGCGACGAAGTCGCCACCTGCGGAGCCGCTCACTATGTTCAACGACTTAGTGGCATTGCTGACGTAGACATTGTTGGCTGCGGTGGCCGAAACATCGTCTACATCGGTATTGAGAGCCGAGAAAATACTAGTTCCGATACTGCCCGCATTCGAATTGGCGACCAGTGACGGAGCTTGAAGTAAGCCAGCTCCACTGGTCGTGATGTCATCTTCAGCGGTCAGGTTGATCTGCGAGGAAGCAGTGACAAGCGAGCTGATATCCAATGTCGAGGCAGAAGTCAGATTGACGACTGTAGGATCGATGCCACCGGTGACCGAGAGGCTGCCGACAGTGTTTTCTACATCAAATGTACCTGTAGCCGAGGATTTGCCTCCGCCGATGGTCAGCGAGGCGCCATCATAGGTCACGTATACATCAGTGCCTGCGTTGGCAGTCATGCTGAGGTTGTCACTGACGTTTACGGTCGCTTGCAGGTCGAGCGCATCACCGCTTGCACCAATGCTGCCAGCCGTAGAAGTTAGATTGAGTTGCGGGGCAAGGAATGTGCCGCCCGAGATGTTGGCGTTCAACAAGTCGTCATGAGAGGACAAGTTGATTGCGGTGCCACCCGAGATGTTTCCACTGATTTGAAGATCAGCGCCGCTGGAAGTTATCGAAACTGTTGTACCGGAAACACTTCCAGTTCCTAATACGGTGTTTGTTCCTACAGAAGTAATACCAACTGTCGTATTAGCAGTGATGCTTCCTGCAACAGACGAGGTTCCACCCGCATTGACAGTGATACTTCCTGCCGTTGAATCGGTCGTCGAACCGGCTCCGGCAGAGAAATTAGCTGTCGGTTGGACATCGATACTGCCAACGGCGTCAACGTTTCCGTTGAAGTCAATGTTGTTCGTGGAGCTTACTGTCAGAGCATTGCCAGTCGACTGATTGGCCGTGACGCTAGAAAAACTTCCGAGCAGCACATCGCCGGCATTGGCTTGAATCCCTACAGATCCAAAGGTCGAATTCGTTGCCTGGACGGTACCACTAATAGACACACCAGCACCACTGATGCTGATGTTGCTTCCAGTTGAAGTTACTGAACCTCCGCCGGCTACAAAAACGCCACCTTGACCGAACAGGATGGTTTGTCCTGCAGTAGTTGTCGAACCAGTGGCTGTAATGGTGAGGACTCCACCAAGAGACGTATTCAATTGAACCGCACCGGTGCCGCCATCAACTGCATTTACCACATTCAAGCTGCCGGCATTGGAGACGTCATAACCATTTGACTGGTTGGTTGCCGTAGACAAGCCAGGGCCAAGAAGAGAAAGCGATGCAAAACTTATGTCGCGGAGATTCAAAGTGGGTCGCGAGGCAACAACGGTAACTGAACCTTGATCAGCGTCAAACGCAGCATTTGCCAAATTGGGCGTGACCGCCAAAGCTGCCAAATCGAGATCGATGTCACCATTCAAAGAAACAAACGCGATTGTCGCCGAGTTGAGTGTCGCATCACTGATTGCCGATCCATCCAAAGTGGCTCCTGATAGGAGTCCAGTCTTGGAAGCACTAACAGCCGAGTTGATGTCCAGAGCACCATTGAGCGCACCCAACACGACCTCCGAATTGAGTCCGGTTGCAGAGATCGGTCCCGAAGTACTGAGGTTGTTTTGTGCAGCCAAAACAACATTGCCGCCAGCAGTCACAGCCGTAACATTCATGCTGTCCTGGTCGAACACCACTACTGAGCCACTTATGGCGTTGGCACTGAAGTCGCCGACATTGGTGACGAGCGGATTGAGAACCGTGTTACCGATGCTGCCGTTCGAGGAAGTGATATTGGCAGTATTTGCTTCAATGAAGTTACCCGCGCCAAGAGCGGTGGTCACGTAGAGGCCTGGACCTCCCGCGACTGTGAGGTTGAAGGTCTGGCCGGCTCCATTCTGTCCGACGAGCAAGATATTTTGAATCGAATTGATGTCATCGACCCAAACACTTCCTAATCCTCCGGTGTTAACCGTAAGGGTAGAAGCGTCGGTTGTGATGTGGTTAGTCGCAGTACCGATATTACCGCCACCCGACGTCGCTACAAGGGTAGGAGTTGCGAGCAGAGTGCTTGCGGCTTGAGTGATATTGCCGATTCCATTGGCAGTCAATGTCAACACCCCGCCGGCGATGATGCTGGCATTGAGGTTGATATTGCTGTTGTTGTTGGTGATGAGCGTCACGTCATTGGTGAAATCTAGGACGCCAACGACATTGATTGTTCCATTGTTGGTGTAGAAGAAATCTGTTCCACTAAGAGGTCCGAGGTTGACCGGTCCATTGTTGATGTTGGACAGGTAGATCGAACCGGTGGTGGTTGCGGTCACATTGGTTGCATTGATGAAGATCGGGTTTGCTATTTGACCAATGTCGCCATCACCAGATGTGAGAACTACTGTCGGCGTGTCGATGAGAGACAAGATACCGCCGGTTTCGAAGATGTTTCCGGTGCCATCAGCGTGAATTACGACGCTGGTGAGACCTTTCAAACCGGTACTTTGCAAAAGAACGCCTGCATTGCTGCCACTATTGCCAGTCAACACGATTTTGTCGGCAAAAATGCCATTGCCGCCACCGGTAACTGTCAAATTCGACGAAAAACGCAGGTTGAAGTTTTTGCCGGTCGAAGAGGTCAAAGTGATGCCAACTCCATTGACATCATTCACGTACACGTCGCCATCGGTGTTGACACTGATATTGGCGGCATTGGTTGTGACATTCTTGAATGCAGTACCAATGTTGCCGGTGCCTGATGCCAAGTTCAACGTTGTTGCGTTGACGAGACCTGCATTGTTGGTGATTGTGCCTGAACCATCAGCGGTCAGATTGACGGTTGTTGCCGTCACGCTGTTGTTTACAGCGATTGCACCATTGGTTCCGGGACCAGACAACAGATTGAGTGTTCCCAAGCCGGTCAGAGCACTGTTCACAATCAGGGTATTACCGACGCCGGTGGCATTAACGGTGACAGTTCCGCCGCTCAACGCGTTGAGCAAAATCGGTCCGGAATAGGTGTCAACGATAGACACTGTGCCGCTTGTCGTAGCTGCCAAAGTTGCTGCATTGGTTGTGATCGAACCAATACTGCCGCTCGTGGAAGTCATCGTCAGAGCTTGAGTGTTGATGCTACGGCCGACAGCCTGAGTGATACCGCCGGTCGTGGTGGTCAGGGAAACAGAAGAGCTTCCGTTGACGTTCTGCAGCAAGTTAAGTCCATTGTTGGAGCTGAGACCAATAATGGATCCGTTCATCTGACCGACATTGGTCGCAACACCATTTGTGCTCGTGATGTAAACATCGCCGAGTGTGTTGGCAGAGATAGTGCCGGCAGTGGTGTTAATAGGACTTCCACTAGAACCTACGCTACCGAAATCAGATGCGGCTTGGAAGTTAGCCGCAGTGACTGTGGTCGCGCCGTTGCGAATGATGTTGCCGCCATTGCTGGTGGTCAACTTCACGGTGCCCAATCCACCATTAGCGCTCACGTTATTGATCGTTAGATCGCCACCAACAACCAGGTCGAAGGTAGCACCCGAAGTAGAGTTATCAGCCAGGATGACTGCATCTGCTTCATTGATAAATACATTACCGGTTCCACCGGAGGCCGCTGTAGACAGGGTATTGGCACTGGTATTCACCCGAGCAATAGAAGTACCGATACGTCCACCTGCACCTGCCGTGAGATTGACGGTGTCAGAGCTCAGTACGGCACTGGAATTAGTTTGATTGATGTTGCCATTAGTGCCTGTAGTCAGACCAATGGTCGTATTGCCGAAGATCGACTCACCAAGGTTGATGGCGCCGCCGTTGCCGGTTGTCAGCGAAATCGCGTTGGTTCCGTTGATTGCACTGTTGACGTTGATCGCTCCAGCACCAGTAGTGGCTATAGTCAGTGTATTCGACGAGTTGATGGCGCCATTGACGTTCATTGCGACACCGGCACTGGTCAATGCGACGTTGATATCGTCACCGGTAATTCCATTCAAGGAAACAGCCGAGGTCGAGTTATCGCTGATGAAGATATCGCCGATGCCTGTGTTGGCGGTGATAGACGTAGCGTTGGTGTTGAAGGCGGTGGCTGCGCTAACGCCTACATTTCCTCCGTTGGTGGTCAGACTCAATGAATTAGTCAGGACGTTGTTGTCTGTCCCCACTGTGCCACGAGTGATGTTGCCAGTGGTAGCAGTCAGGTTGACGCTGTTGGCACGGGTGGTTGCGCCGCCGATACCGCGGATCGTTCCGTCATTGACGATTGATGCGCCTTCAATTGAAACATTGGCGCCCTGCAGAGTTTGTCCATCGTTGATGGTGACAGCTCCGCCTGCGACCAGATTGAAATTAGAACCTTGGGAGTTGTTGACGCCTAATGCGTTAGCTTCATTGACGTAGACATCTCCAGCAGTCGTTGCCGCAAGAGTTGTAACGTCGGTCTCGATTGCCGAACCGAGTACACCAATGTCTCCACTTCCGGAACTCATGGTCAGCACGTTAGCGGAAACGGTTCCTCCAGTTCTGCTGATGGCGCCCACCCCGTTAGCAGAAAGAGTCACGTTGCCAGTGCTGGACACGTTGTTTGTGAGAGTTATAGCGCCATTGGTTCCAGCGTTTTGAGTTACTGAAACAGAGTTTCCAGTTCCAGCAGCTGCAATGGTTCCCAGGACCAGCGTATTGCCTACGCCGCTTCCGGTCAGGTTGATGTTGTTTCCTGAAAGATTGAGGACATTAACAAGACCAGCTCGAGTTGCGGTGACAAACACGTCAGATGTGGTCAGGTTTCCTGTCGAGACTGTGATGCTTGCAGCATCCGTTGCCACATTGTTTCCAGCACCGGTAGCTCCTACTGCGCCGGTGGTCGACTGGATGACGAGACTGTTTGTCGAGATCAAACTGCCTGCTCCACTGGCCGTGATTGCACCAAGATTGGTGGAGAGACTTACTTGATTTCCAGCAGTGATTCCTGCATTGAGGTCGATAGCTCCACCAGTTGCTCCGTTGGAGACATCAAGGCTGACTGAATTAGCTGCTGTAATTTGCGCGTTGACGTCGATATCGTCTCCAGAACCGGTCGTGCTTATATTTGCAGAGCCTACGTTGAGAGCGCCGGCGACGGTGATATCACCGTCGGAGGTCAGTGTGAAGGTACTACCCGCATTGCTGGCAGACGATGAGTTCAAAGTCAGTGCGCCGCCACCGGTCTGAGTGACTGCAACATTGCCTGCCGTGTTAGCGGAAATAGTTCCGGCAGTCGTTTGAATTGCCGTTCCTTGTCCGATATTTCCGGTTCCGGAGCTCATGTTCAAGATGAATGTGGTTCCGGTGATGGTTCCGGCAGTGCGGATGATGCTTCCGGAGCCACCCGCCGTGAGGTTGGTTACTGTGTCGGAAACAATGTTGTTGCTGAGAGTAATGTTGCCGTTATTGGTTGTCGTGATATTTATGGTTGGCGAGGTGATCGCGCCGCCGACAAGAACGTTTCCACCAGCATTTAGGTTGAAGGTGGTTGTATCGACGTCTATGAGGTTGACTCCGCCGGCAGTGGTCAAGGTGAAAGTAGTGCCTGTCCATCCATTGCCGGATGTAGCCTGCACTGTGCCTGTAAATGTGTCATTGATACTGACAGTCGCATTCGCATCGGCGTCCAACGATGAAGCGTTGGTTTGAATAGCCGTACCGGCACCGATGCTGCCACCGGCGTTCATATCGATTGCATTCGTCGATATCAAAGCACCGTTAGTGCTTATCGAGCCTGTCCCCTGGGTGGTGATATTGACAGACGCTGAATTGCCCCCGAAAAGACCACCAATCGCGCTGTTGATTGCGATATTTCCGTTGTTGTTGGTAGATTCGAGGAGAATCGTGTTGGCGGAAAGAGGACCAGCAATTACCAGACTTCCTGCGCCGCCGCCTGGATCCGAATAGAAGACATCAAACGTATTGCCGCTTGAGGCAAGCAAATTCATCGCAGTCGTATTAGTGCCATTGAGGAAAACGTTACCTAACGTATTTGCGCTGACATTAGAAGCTGTAGTCGTAATGCGCGCACCGCCTGTTCCGATATCGCCCAGGTCAGAAGCTAAAGTCAGATTGGTAGCTGTAATCACACCAGCTCCAGAGCGAATGATATTTCCGGAGTTAGTGGTTGTGAGAACCACGCTGGCAGCGTTGAGGTTCCCTACTGTCAAGTTTCCGGCTGCGGTGACGCCAACATTGGCAGCCGCACTGCCGGTTTGAACAACAGTGACGGCATCAGTCTCCTGGATAAATGCGTTTCTGCCGGCGCCAACGCTGAAGTTGACGGCAGCGGTATTGGTCAGTAAGGGTGCGACTGAAGTGCCAATGTCGCCTGTAGAAGTAAGGTTGACTGCAGTAGTTGCATTCAGAGTCGAAGCTCCGTTACGGCTGATACTACCTGCGCCACCACTAGTGGTGAGGTTGATAGTAGGCGAGGTCACACTGCCGTTGATTGCGATATTGCCACCGGCATTGTTGGTCAAGCTAAAGCTCTGACCAGCGCCAGAAGCTGAAGATGCATTCAAAGTGACACCCGAAGTGTTGGTGTCAGTGACGAATACGCTACCTGCTGTATTGGCTGAAAGAACACCAGCACTCGTGTTGATGCTTACTACACCGGATCCGATGTTGCCGCTTCCCGAAGTAAGTGTGAGAGTGCCAGTATTAACAGAGTGTCCTGCGGTCGCGGAGATTGCGCCACTGCCAGTTGCGATCAAGGTGACGGCAGTTGCAGGGTTGCCACTCAAGCCGGTTATTGTATTTGCGCCGAGAGCTATTCCGCTGTTGGCACCGTTGTTGCGCAAAATCGCATTGGTTGCGGTCAATGTGCCCGTGAGATTCAATGAACCCGCAGTTGTCTTAGTGACTTCGAATTGCCCGCCACTTGATGCACCGAGGTTGACTGTAGCCGCCGAGTCGTTGACGAATACGTTGCCACCAGCTAGAGCATTAGCTTGAAGGTTGGTCGCATTGGTAGATACGCGGTTTACGGTCGTACCGATTGCACCATTGGTAGCAGTCAGACTGACTGTGTTTCCTGTGAGCGTTGAGGTTCCCGTGATGGAGCCATCGGCCGAAATCGACACTCCGTTGCCAGCTGTACTACCACCCGTCACTGTGTTGTTAAGAACAACACTGCCGTTTCCACCAACTGCAGTGGTGAGAAGAACATTGCCGTTAGCTGAAGTCGCAACCGGTCCTGCTACGGTCAGGGTTCCGCCCGCCAAGGTGTCGAGTGCGAGTGTAGTGAGCACTGTCGAACCATTGAGATTGACACCATTGGCTTCATTGATGAATGCACTGCCCGCTGTCGCCGTCAATGCCAGGTTGGTTGCAGATGTGTTAACCCGGCTTCCAAGTGTTCCAATGTTGCCTGTAGTCGCTGTCAATGCAACATCAGTCCCCGTCACGACACCGGTGGCTGAGATACCACCGCCACCCACCAGAGTCACAGTGGTTCCTGTCACATTGCCAGCACCGTTGATTACTCCAGTATCGCCCGAGTTGACATTGATTGTGCTGGTGCCAGTACCAGTGATGTTGTTGTTAATTGATATGTTGTTAGCGCCGGTACCGAAGGTGGCCAGTTGAATATTGTTGGCACCAATGGTTCCGTCTACCGACATGTTGCCGGCAGCAGCAGTATTGACTCTGAACTCTTTATTTGCTGTCGAATTCTGAATCGCAACACCGTTGGCTTCAGTCACCCAGACATTACCTTGACCAACAGCGGCCGAATTCGCTACGAGGGTCAATGTGTCAGCATTCGTGAACGCACGAAACGCGGCACTGGCGCCTGTACCGATGTTGCCCGCTGTCGCTGTCAGGCTGACGTTGTTACCAGAAATGCCGTTGGCTGCAGCGTTGGTTGTAATTGAACCACCTGAAACAAGTGCGACATTTGAAGTCGTGGCAATGTTGCCGATAGATCCATTAGCTGTAGTCGAAATGTTGGAACCACTACCGGTCGTAGTGAGCTGAATATTGTCGCCGGTTAATGCGCCGTTGACTGACAGAGTACCTGCATTAAGAGTGTTCAAAATGAATAAACCAGCGCCTGTTGCAGCGCCGGAAGCATTCAAGGTGACATCATCTTGCTCGTTGATGAATACATCGCCATTGGCTGCATTTGCAGTCAATGTGTCGGCAGTCGTTCTCACACGAGTCGCAGCGCTTTGACCGACGCTACCTGCAGTAGCGGTCAAGGAGACCGTCTGAGAGGTAATGTTGCCAGTTGCCGTAATAGAATTGGCCGCAGTATATGTCGCTGACGTCGTAGCAGTGACAGTACCGGCTCCAGCAATATCAGAGCCTGCGCCTGTGGCATCAAGAACGATAACGGAGCCATTCAGTGCACCGTTTATATTGATCGTTCCGCTGGTCGATACTTCAAGAGAACCAGCAGTGGTAGTAGCGTTAAGGTTTAAACCGCCAACATCAGTGACAAAAATTTGAGCTCCAGAAACCGTCAGTGTGTTTGCTTGGAGATCAAGTCTGTTTAGGTTGTTGTTAGTACCAACAGTCCCACCTGCAGTCAGGGTCACTGCATTACCGGCAATAGAACCACCACCAGCAAGGGCGCCAGTCGAGATGTTGCCGCTAGCGTTGATATTAGTCGTGCTTAAACCAGCAGAGCCCACGGTGAAACCATTGCCGACATTGAAGTTGCCGCTGCCGACAGTAAAGAGAACATTGGCCGAAGAGAGGTCGCTGTTGACGACAAGGTCGCCGGCACCGACTGTAGAAAGTTGGAATGTGCCGCCAGAAGATGCCGACGATGCACCCAGCGTGGTGCCACCGGCTTCATTGATGAACACACTTCCGTTAGCTGCATTAGCAGTCAAGTTGGTGGAAGCAGTGCTGACGCGAGTCGTTGCGTTTGTGCCGATACTGCCGTTGGTCGCTGACAGATTGACTGCACCTCCGGAAACAGTAGAGTTGCCGGTGATAGATCCATCTGCCGAGAGAGTTACGTTTGCCGTGCCATTCACGGTGCCGTTCAAAACGATGCTGCCATTGTTAACGACTGCCGTTGTCAGCTGTACATCATTGCCGCTAACGGCACCAGCAACCGTGATATTTCCAGCCCCAAGAGTGTTCAGCAGCAATTGACCGCTCAATACGGCGGCGTTCAAATTGACTGTGTCGTCTTCATTAATGTAGGCATTTACGAGATTCGTGCCGTTAAGCGTCAAATTGGTAGCGGCGGTGTTAACTCGAGCGCCAGAGCCCGTTCCGATGCTTCCATTATTGGCGGTCAAGGTAACTGTGGTTGCAGTCACCTTTCCAGATCCATCAATAGACTGACCAGACGTGAGGATAACCGTCGATGTCCCAGTGCCAGTGACTGTAGAATTGAGAATGATGTTGCTGGCACCGGTGTTGGTCAGACGAATGTCGTTGCCGGTCACAGGTCCATCAACCGAAATATCGCCAGTTGCCAGTGTGTTCAAGAAGAACTGCTTGTTGACTGAAGAAGTTCCTACAGAAACACCATCCGCTTCACTCACCCAGGCATTGCCCACACCAACTCCGCCGCTAGCAGCGGTGACAGTGAGATTGGTCGCAGCAGTGCTCACACGCGAGACGGCGCTGCTTCCGATGTTGCCGGCGGTGGAAGTCAGATTGACGTTGCTGCCAGAAATAACTCCTGTGCTCGTAATCGAGTTGGTCGCGGTGAGGTCGGCAGTGCCTGTCGCGGTGACAGAGCCAGTACCTGAGAGCGCTCCTGAAGATGCGAGAGTGACGTTTGTCGTCGAGCCATTACCGACAGCTGAATTCAAGACTATGTTGCTACCGGCACCAGCTGTGGTGATTGATATGCTTCCACCAGAAACTGCTGTATTGACGTTTAGGACCCCTGCGCCAAGGGTATTGAAAAGAAAGGACCCAGTAGCACTTGCAGTAGCTGCAGTGATCAAATTCACGCCATCGGTCTCACTCACATAGATGCTGTCATTTACGGCTGACAGAGAAAGGTTGTTCGAGCTAGTGCGAACTCTCGACGCAGCGCTTGCGCCAACACTTCCAGTGTTGGCGGTTAGAGAAACAAAGTCACCCGCAATGACAGATGTTCCAATTACGGAACGGTCTGCGGTAATCGCAACATTACTGGTCGTCACGGTACCTATGGTGCTGTTGACCAGAATATCACCGCTACCGCCAGTGAATGTCGCCAGCTGAATGTTGCCACCGACAAGAGCGCCGGAAACAGTCATGTCGCCACCACCAAGAGTATTGACGTACAGTTGGCCCGCTCCACTGACAGCAGAAGCGCCGAGCGTCACTGTATTCAGTTCGCTAACCCAGGCACTGCCGGTTGTGGCAGCAAGGGTCAATGTTCCAGCGTCAACACGGGCTCTCGAGCCCGGATTGGTACCGACGTTGCGACCGGCCGTCAGACTGATGGTGTTGCCGGTGAAGAGTCCGGTTCCGGTCGTGAGCACGTCACGGCCGGCATTTATGGTGACGACATTGTTAACACCGTTACCCGCTACGGTGACACCATTAGTTACATTGATATCGCTCGTGCCAGTCGTCGACAGGTTGACGTTGTTAGCGGTGATGTTGTTGTCGACCGACATTGTTCCGGTAGATGAAACAGCAACTTGACCAGCAGCGCTGGAAGTAGCATCAAGACTAGTGGCCCCGGTGTTGGCAACAAATATATTGCCGTTGCTGGCGAATAAATTCAGGTCAGCACTATTAGTGTTGACTCTCGTGGCGGCTGAAGTCCCGATATTTCCAGTGGTTGCAGTCAGATTGACTACTGCACCAGCAATAGTACCTGTGCTGGTCACGGACAGACCAGAGATAGACGCCGTACCAGTCGTGGCGTCAACAGTCCCATTACCCGTGATTGACCCACCTGCTGCTTGCAGAGTGACGCCACTTCCGGACGTACTGCTGTTGAGGGTCAACGCACCTCCGGAACGTACGGTGGTGGACGCTGAGCCGGAATCGATAATTCCGGTCAACGTCATTGTCCCGGCTGTAAGCGGGCCAGTACCGACCAAGGTAGCGGCGGACGTCAACTCACCTGATGCGGCATACTGGATAGTGCTGCCCGGCAAAGAATTGACAGCCTGGGTCGACAGGACAGTTATCGAACCATCTGCACCAGTAGCATTGTTTGTGTTGATTGCACCGATGGTCTTAGTGCCGGTGCCACCAGCAAAAATTTCAACGTTACCAGCAGCAGTATCGCCTGTGGTTGTAATCGACAAACCATCTGCGGTTATGTTGCCGTTGCCCAGGCCAGTCCCTTGAAGTGCAATCAACCTGACATTGCCTCCAGCATTGCCAGATCCGCCAACTGCAGTGGCATTAATCTGCGTGTTTGACCCAAAGGTGATGTTGCCGCCTGCGGTAGAACTCAAAATAGTTCCATCGATATTTGCGACACTTGCTGTACCTGTAACACCATTGACTATGGGCGAATCGACACCACCGGGCGGTACTAGATTAGCACCGGCTATCATTGTGACGCCATTGCCGCTGCCAGTGTTGTCAGCCGTAATTACAACGTTAGAAGAGACGGTGATGTTATCTCGAGCAATAAACGTCAAATCGTCGCTAACAGAAATATTTCCGTTGATGAGAATGCTACCGGTCGCATTCTTGAAGGTCGGATCAATGAGATCAAGATTTCCAATCGTGAGAATATCTGTAGCAGCATTGACGTGCGCGGCATAACCCGAGGAATTGATTTGACCTGTCAGTTGATTGACATTCATGTCAATCGTGCCGTTGCCAGCATTGGCATTCAAAGTTTGCGACAACCAATCGCCACCGTTAACAACGGTGTTGAAATTTTCGTTGTATCCAGCCTCGCGAATGTTAATGGCACCATTCAAAGCTGAAACGGTGCCATTCGTGTTGTTGATATTCATATTCGACGCGATGGCATCAAAAGTGACGTTGCCTTTGGTCGAAGCGAGGTTGCCGGAGTTAGTGACGTTGGGTGAGTATATGTCGAGGTTATTGCGGACGGTGACGTTGCCGGTGTTAGTCACAGAATTTCCGCCGGCAATAGTCAAGCTACCGTTCGCATTAATCGAGCCATAGTTAGCGAATGCATTGTCGGCATCCAACACCAGTCTTTCTACGTTAGATGTAATCGACGCGCCTGCGTTGTTGGTGATGTTGTCTGCACCGATCCAGGCGGTCACTTTCCCGCCGTTGGCTACGATTGAACCGTTGTTGGTCAGGTCACCTGTGATTCTCACATCACCGCGCTTGCCGAAATCACCGGAGGCAGTCACGTCAACAGGCACGACCAGGTCAGAGACTTTCATCGTTCTGTTACCAGCAGTCATCGCATCAAGATCGACAGTCCCGCCAGTCGCTCGTCCATCGGCGTCGAGATTGACGGTTTGATGTCCCACATTGAGGGCCTGCTTGGCAGCAACATATTCAGCAGCAGTGACTTTCGAGCCAGCACTCAGAGTTTTTGTTTGACCTCCGACATTGATGGTCACAGAATCTTGCCCGTTGAACAGTCTGTCACCCAGAGTGATGCTCTCGACTGCGGAAGTAAGATCGAGCGCAAATCCGCGATTTACGTTTATGAACTTGCCAGCATCTGTCTGCTGCACTGTGCGGTTGACGGTGGAATCCAGCGATTGCTGCTGGAGACGAAAAGCCTGCCTCGCCGCCTGAAAATCGGCCTTGCTACCGAAATCATTTCTGTCTGGCCGCACCAGACTGCTTTCAATCACTGCAGCCGATGCGTTAGTAGCGTGGTTGACACCACCGTTGTCGAAGGAACCGCCGTGAAACTCTTGACGGAACAGTTGACGCAATTCTCTGTTGTTGAGTCCGGGATTGTCTTGTCTGAGTTCCTGGAATGCAGCTCGACGCTCGCCCAGGTTGTTTGCCAGGGCGGCGGTGCTCAAATTCGTTGACGCAATCAGCGCCGTACCCATCAATATCGCGTAAACCTTCCGGAAGATCGAACCGCAGTCCAGTCTCTTCGTTTGGTTGCTCGTTCTCATATGGGTACTTCTCCTGAAGTAATCGCGACACGAAATACGCAGTTCCTAGGAACTACGTCTCTTCCGCTAGCGATGATTCTCCCCTCAGCGAAAGCTGAGCTTGCCGGAGGAACCAATCTCACTAACGGACCTGGTCA
>Ga0272412_1000067_pt1 | contig 20446 bp, 13 predicted proteins | sample WWTPWeurt_MetaT_FD_193540 | JGI IMG/M metagenome (GOLD analysis project Ga0272412, IMG submission 193540) | Metatranscriptome of activated sludge microbial communities from WWTP in Nijmegen, Gelderland, Netherland - WWTP Weurt (Metagenome... | ecosystem: Engineered > WWTP > Aerobic digester >...
GGATAGGACTGTTTACCGGTCGGGCAGAAGTTCATGGCTGCCGTCCCGTTAAGGCGCTGCCTGCGCCTGGTCTTGCGGTCGGAAAGGGAGCAACCTGGCCTTTGCCCCAAATGTTATGGATTCCAGGCATTTTTCTTTGTTGGGCATCTGGGCATCTCCGGTTGATGGAAAAGGCCCGGCGAAAATGCGGTTTCGCCGGGAGTTGACGAGTCAAAGCGGATCGGGTTCCTCCCAGATATCGGGGCGTAATTGGGTGCGGGTCATCCTGCCGTTGCTGGCGAGTTCCAAGGACCTTGCGAGCTTTGGGCTGGGTCGCTTATGGCCCCACCCAATCATGCGGAGATAGATCAGCGTCGTTCCGGAGCGCAGGGCTACCGTTTCGGCTTCATCGGGGTAAGTCTGAAGGAATTGCTTGGCGTCCATTGGTCTATATTACCAAATAGGTAATATAAAACAACACCAAATAGGATATTTATATACGTTGAAGTTGAGTTACCTTATTGGTATGGATATCAACCTCATTCGGCGAAACAACTTGCATCGCCTTCTAGAGCTACACCCCGATCAGAGCGCCCTTGCCGAAGCGCTAGGGACGTTGCAGGGTCGTATCAGTGATTTCCTGAACGGGAGGCGCAATATTGGCAACACGATAGCCCGCCGCACCGAGCAGGCTCATCAACTGCCCTATGGTTGGATGGATGTGGTCCATTCCGATGAGGTGAGCACTGGAGTGAAGGCCAATCTGCGAGCTGACCAAATTCAACTGCTGTACTTCTACGAGCAGCTATTGCCGGAACACCAGCGGGTGATTCGGGAAACCGCGTCTGCGTATGTGATGCTGGAGAAAACCCAGCAGCAACAACAGCAGCAGCAATGATCAATGTTCGTTTAGGATTGTCACTGCTGCTGATCGTTACGGGTTTACCCGTTTTGGCGGAAACGCTGACCGGCAAGGTCGTGGCCACGATGGCGACACGCTGACTTTATCCGTGGTCGGAAATCAGCGGGTTAAGGTGCGGCTGGCGGGGATTGATGCGCCTGAACTAGATCAAGCTTATGGACAGAAGGCGAAACGGGCGCTTTCGGCCTTGGCGTTTGGCAAAAAGGCGCGAGCGGAGAGTCCAGCGCCTGACAAATATGGCCGGACGCTGGGAACGGTGTGGGTGGGGGGCGCTGAGCGTGAACGCGGCATGGGTTTATCGCGCCTATCCGTTTCCGCCGGAACTGGAGGGTCTGGAGGCGCAAGCGCGGGCGGCCAAACGGGGCTTGTGGGCGTTGCCGGTGGACCAGCGCTGTCCGCCGTGGGACTGGCGGCATAAAGAGCCGTGCGGGTCGCCGATGATGGCCGGTCAGGTAGAACCGCCAGAACCACCTGCTTCTGGGGGGCCATGCGGAGAAAAGCGCACCTGTGGCGAAATGACGGGTTGCCTATGATGCCAGCGCTGATCGCTGGAAAAACTCCTGCTCCAACTCCTTAAGTAACAGCAACGCCTGATGAGCCATTTCTTCGAGCTTCTGCAGATTGTCCGCGGTGGCGGGCTGTAAATAGGCCAATGATCGCCACTCAGTACGCATCGCATCGAGCTGGGCTTTATGCTCATCGCTGATGACGTTCTTCTTGTGCAAGGCATCAAGGTCTTTCTCGAAACTCCCCTTCTGGTTCGGTTTTTTGTTGAGCTTGATCTGCCCGATATAACGAATCTCAGCTTCAATCAACGCCTGTGTCAGCGCAATGCAACCGAAGTAGTGGCCAGATTGGAATTGCTTGGCGCATTCCACGGATGGCGCGGCAAAGGGATAGTCAGGGACATTGATGGCGGGGACCACCGGGATGACCTTGGGTCGGTCATCGTTTGCATGGCTCTCCTCAAGTCCCTGATCAAACAGGCTCGCGGGTTGGGGCTTGGCGATCGACGTTTTTTTCGCCTTCGCGTTCGCTTTCGGCTGTGGACGAAGAGCCACCATATCCATGTCAAGTCCTTGGCGATGGATGTTGAAGCCCTCATGACGGCGAAGATCAGCGATACCGATGTTCAAGGTGAACGGGAATAATGCCGGCAACCGCAATAACTGTTGCACCTCGATTTCATCAGCAGCGCTGGCTCCGAGTAGAGCCTCCAGTAGCCAGAGTTGCAGGTCGGGAAGGCTCGCGGTTGCTTTTCTGGCTAAGAGAAAGTGGCCTTTCTTCTTTGTCGACTGAAGCACATCCCAATCGACCAAGGTCGTGACGAGTTGTTGTGCCGCTTCCCGGCTGGTGGCCCGGTCGCCCCAAGCCATCAGCATCCGGCTTCGCACTTGGGCGGTAGTGAAATCATCTTGGAGGGCCAGCAGACGGCCGACGATCTCGGTAATGTCCCGAAAGAATGGGTAGGCTAATGCGGCCATTCCCCAATGCAGCCAAATTCGCTCTTGGCCAGAGATACGGGGCAGCAACGCCACGGCCCGGTTTCGCAGGGCGATCCGATTCGCCGGGATGCTGCTCCAGATACGCATGATGATGCCGGAGGTCTTGGCTCTGGATTCTGGACCAGGCAGTTCGTCCTTGAGATGCTGATCCAGGAAGGTGCGCAGTTCGGCCACATCCGTTGTGGTCACGAGCCTATCCAGTACAGCGTCAAGCCATACCCGTTTGATCTTCTGCGAAATGCCAACAATCTGGCTCATGGACTCTCCCGGGTGATCGCCACAAACGGCACTATGACTTCTTCCAAGGCAATCCCACCGTGGGACACAATCGCTTCGCCGACGCTGGCGAATGCGGTCAGGTCGCCAGCCAATAAAACATGCTGAGTCGAGGGCAAGCCGTGGTTGGGCCAGCGCAACGACTGTGGAAATTGGTGGGCCACTTCTTCAAGGAACTCAGGGCGGTCATAGATCCGAACCCGCAGACCCTTGGTTTCCGCCAGAACCCCTTCCCTTGGATTACCTATCCCAGTTGCTGTGACATTACCGTGATCGGCGGTCAGAAAGGTTAGGAACCCTTCCTCATGAAGCCGCAGTAGGAGTTGGTGCAGGTGGCCTTGCGAGGCCCATAAGCGAACCTGGTTATGCATTCCAGCGGTTCGCAGTTGCATCCCATGCATGATGTCATCGACCTTGTTCCACACGATCCCCAAGACCGACAACCGGGGATTGGCCAGCGCGATTTCCAATTTCGGGGCGTTGGGATCGTCGAGGTTCGTCACCAGATCGACACAGCTCCGTTGTACGCCTTGGTCTTCCCAAAACCGCAGCCAGTGCGCCTTCTCTTTCGCAGTGGTCGCCAGCGAATCCGGGAAGTAGAGTGGTGGTTCTCCGGCAAAGATCGCTTGGCGAGAAATGGCAGTGAGCGTCGGCACCCAAGCGAAAGCGGTCGACTCCTGAAACCGCCAGGCGCGGTCGCTGGTTTCGAGGTTCTTGCGCAGCAATAGCCACTGATCGACAGCGAGACCGTCTAACACCAGCAAAGCTATCTTCGAGAGTTTCTTGCGATGACGCTCGACGGCCATGAAGCGGGGAATGTGGTGGACCATGACCGGTTGCGAATGGTAAGGCAGATTGTGCAGCGCACTGTAGCGCTGCATCAACCATTGGTTGAAGGCGGCTTCCACGGTAGCGTGTAAGCCATCCCACGCGGGTCGGTCCGCCGCGTCCAATTCCTCGTCCAACTCCCAACGCAGCACCACCAATTCCGCCCACCGCTGGGCGGCGTGTTGCCATTCGCGGTGCGAGACTTCGGAACTGGGGATTTCAGCGGCGAATTTTCGCCATAAACCCCGGAATCGGCGTAGGTCGTCGGTTTTGGGATCACGGATGACCCCCGGTTGCGCCCAAGCCGGTAACAGGGCCGGGTAATCCCACGCGACCGGTTTAAGCGAGCCGTCAAGGAAAAACGTGTCGATATAGGCCCGCACGTCCTCGTGGTTGAATGGTACTTGGCATTGCGATGGCGAGTTAGCCAGCGATACGAGAAAGACGCCTGATTCATCTTGGATCTGTCCTGCAACGCGCTCCCGGTTGGAGAAGGTGGCGGCCAGCGACCCGATAAAGAGGCTCCATTCCTCTTGGAGGAACCGCAGAAATCGCTCCCGGTTAAAGAGGCTGTCGGCCAGCGGCCAAGTCGTAAATATGGCGTCTTTTTTCAGGTTCTCTACCAGTTCATCTCCCAGGAAATCCGGAAGCCGCACTTGGCGGGAATGGAGCGAAAGCAGCACCTTCAACAGATCCACCGGGGTCTTGATGAGTTGGGGTAGGATGCCGAAGCAGTGCATCAGGACGAACGCTTTGGTTTCTCGTTCCGTCAGCCGATCGCCATAATAGTTCTGGTACGCCGCGTCCAAGGCGTCGAGGTGGGTACGATCCAGCCCGGCGATCACGGGATAGTTCAGTTTCGGGAAGAGTTGATGAAGGGCAAAGATGAGCGTCCGGCCAGCCTTAATCAGATCAAAAGGTAGTTTGTTCAACTGCGGCTGGGGAGACTGCAAGACTACGACTAAATTCGTGTTCTGGCCCCGATCCCACGGGTGGCGGTATTGCGATTCGTAGGCAAACCGAAACGCAATGGAATCATCGAACGGGATCAGGTCGAAACCTCGATCCCTAATGGCCGAAAGCATACCCTCTTCGGTGAGCAATCCGTCCGGGTCGGCGACCAAGGTCAGCCGGGAAATCTTGGGCTGGAAGTTTTTCAGAATCGTCTCCCGCCAGTTAGCCATTTCCGGCCTCCACCCGTAAAAGCAGGATGGGTTGAAGCTCTGGCAGAATGCGTTCCCGTTTTTCTAATTCAGCAGCCCAGGCCATCTCCTCCTCGCGCAGTCGCTTCAGGCGATATTGCCGGACTTCGGGCAAACCCAGCCGACCAATGGCTGCACCACGCACTTGGAAGGCGTAACGACCCTTTTCCTGATCCCGCTGCAAGCGCTGTTGATGCAGGGTATGCAGTTCGCGGAAGGCGTCTTTGCTTCGACATTCGGCCTCAGCCCGCAGGCGGCGGAACACTGTTTCCACTTCATGGCCAGTCTGGGTCCCGACGAGTTTGACCTCAGTTCGGTCTTCCTCCATTAAAGCGTCCCAAATATACCGGGCAGTGGTACCAAGATGACGGCCATCATCGTGATGGAAGAAGGGGATGATCTTTACTTCTCTGAGCGATGAGTGGTCGAGGATGATTCGCCAGAGGGACCAGTATCCGACGATCTCAGCGGGGAGACTGCCAAAGCGCAAACACGGAATCGGGTCGGTAATAACAACGCGCGGTAATTGCTGCACCAGGCGGCGAATGCGGGCGTCTTCCAGGTTGACGTGTTGCAACCCGCGGTCTTGAGAGATCCGGCTTTGAAACGCAATCCGTTCCATGCGGCTACCATCCGGCCACTCAAGGGTGTAGCTGAATAAGTCCCTCTGGACCTTGCCGCCCTCGCTGCGCAGGTAAGCGGTTGCCATCCGTTCGATCCAATATGGCAACGGGTGACTGCTTAATTGCTGGGCCAATGTCGGGTCCAGCACGGTTTCGCCGTAGTATGAGCGACCGGCTATTTCTTGCTGCGCTTGTTCCCGGACTTCCTGGACCAGTTGATCGACGTTGTTCTGAAGGTTGCCAGGATTAAGGATCGCTTGGGCGTACAGTTTCTCGAAGATGGCACCACTCTCGGCGGAATCGAGAACGTCCTGAGTCTTGTCCACACCAAACTCATTGAGAATGGTCGCTAACTTCTCTTCGAGGACTTCCTGTACCCGTAGCTCTACGCTGTCCTCAAAGATCAGGTTGAATGCCTTTACCAAGTATTTCTGGCCGATCCGATCCACTCGACCAATACGCTGCTCGATGCGCATCGGGTTCCAGGGTAGATCGTAGTTGATGATGATGTGGGCGAATTGCAGGTTGAGTCCTTCACCACCGGCGTCGGTCGAAACGAGAATCCGTGCGTGTTCGGCGAACTGCTGCTGAACCCGCCGCCGCTCTTCCAGGTTCATCGACCCGTTGAGGCACACAACCGAGAAGCCGTATTGTTCCAGGAAGCCTCTCAGCATATTCTGCGTCGGTACGAATTCGGTGAAGATCAGGTACTTCAAGTCTAGGTTATTTTCTTCCTGTTGGGTTTCGTAGAGGATGTTGAGTAATGTTTCGGCGCGGGCGTCTGGCCCTTGCGCCTGACAACGGCGAGCCAGATCCAGCAGCAACCTCACTTCTTCCTTCTCATTTTGCAAACCGACCAAGCGGGTCGCGAGTAGTTCGTCCATTTGTTCCTGGCTGTCCTGCTCCTCCTCTTGGGTGTTTTCGGGCGACTCTTCGTCCGTGGCCGTCAAATTCATGGCCTGCAGCACGTTCAAGCGGCGCTCCAGTGCCGAGGCGATAGCCTGGGTACTGCTAGTGACCAGTCGCTGCATGAGGATCATTAGGAAACCGAAGTATTGCAGGTGCTGCCGCATGGCTTGGTTATAGCCTTGGCGAACGTACTCGGTGACTGATTCGTACAAAGCCTTCTGGAGTTGGTGCTGCTCCTCCCAGCGCACCGATATCAGCTTGGTCAACCGGGGAAGAAAGAGCGGATCGCCTCGGTCGTTGATGGCTCGGCGCTTCTCAGTGCGGATCACCAGGGGAGCCACCTTTTCCCGGCGAATGGAACCCGCAGCAATAAATTCGTCCCGGTCGAGCAACGCCATGATGCGTTGGAAACCATCGGTTTTGCCCTGATGAGGCGTGGCCGAGAGCAGCAGCAAGTACGGCGCCGCTTCGGCCAGGGCTTTGCCCAAGCGGTAACGGGCGACCTGTTCGGTGCTGCCGCCCAAGCGGTGGGCTTCGTCGCAAATGATCAAATCCCAACCGGCGTCAATCAAATCGCCGAGGCGTTCCTGGTTGTACGCTTCCAGCTTTTCACGGGACCAGCCACGCCGCCGTTCGACTGGTTTGATCGAATCGAGGGGACAAACCACTTGGTTAAACTGTTGCCAGACGTTTTCGGCACCGGTGAGATTGCGCCAAGATGAAAACTCGCTGGGCGTCAGGAGGCGGAATTCTTCACCGAAGTGGGTCAGCATTTCTTGAACCCACTGCGTGACGAGGCCCTTGGGAGCGACGACCAGAACGCGCTTGACCAGACCTCGTAGCTTCAACTCTCGAAAGATCAGTCCGGCTTCTATCGTTTTACCTAAGCCGACTTCATCCGCCAGTAAGAAGCGCACCCGATTGCTCTTCACTGCTCGGGTCAGAGCATACAATTGGTGTGGGAGGGGAATGACACCGGCTTCGAGTGGAGCCAGCAACACGTCCTGAGTCAAAGCATCGGCGATGCGGGCGGCGGCGACAGCATAGGTGATGCGATCCAAGCCCGTCGTCTTTGTCGGTGGCTTAGCCGAGAGTGAGTCGGCGGAAACCCGTTCAACGGTTGCCAACCGGGGAATCCAGACCTGATAGACGGTGTAGTCCCAGACGGTTTCCACATCCACAATGCGCACGGACTCCCCACGGGAGGCACTGAACGCCCAGCTACCGACCGCAAAGATCGGCAGGGTGGTCATGGCTTACTCGCCCAGCATTAAGGATGCGTTGTCGACGTACATCAGTAGTGCGGGGTCTTCTTGGATGACAGCTTCAGGAACTCGTTTCGCCATTTGCACAATAGTTGCGTAGTCCTTTTTCTGCCAGCATTCCTTGAAGCCAGCGCGTAGTGCTTCGGTGCGGACGATCTTGAGTTTGCCCTTTGTGTCGAGGTACTGCTGGAATTCTTTCATCAGTACCCGATGACGCATTTGCTCCAAATCGGCTTCTTTCTTTGGATTCGGCACACGCCATGTTCCGTCGTCGTCCTTAACGAAGTTTTGCTCCAAGATCGTCTGAAGCTCAAGGGGCTGCTCATGCTTCTCCCACACCCTTTGTGCTTGCTTCATGTATAGCGGTTGCAAGCCTTCAAAGCTAGTTGGTTTCTTTGCTAGTTGCAAACGCACCCATTGAATCGCACTTTTTTCGTCATTCACAAAAAGCTCGAACTGCTCCATCTCTTTCACTTCAAATCGTTTCCTGTCGTAGTCACTTGCCTGTTCTGGAAGAAAGTACATGGATTCCCTTTCCGAGAATCGTTGCCTTAGTCCTTCATAAAATTCTGCAATGGACATTGGCACCGAATAGCCACGCTGAACATGAAACGCGACCATCCGGTCAAAGAGGAAGTGGTTCGTGCGTTCTGCAACTATTTCGGCGCGAGCGCCCTTCGATACAAATACAGGCAGTTGGTCCAAGTGCGTCCGAACAAAATCCCACACGCCAATTTCCGTGCCTGCTTTGATTTTGAACGCCGCTTCAAGTTTCTCTGTAGGTTTGTAGGCAGAGATAACCAAGTCCTGCTTTACTGCGATGCTTGTGACTTGCTTGAATGACTGTTGCTGCTTGTCCAGTGTGCGAACGTCAGCCACGATGAACCCTGCCCGTGCCATTGCCTCTTGAATCGCAGTCCACACGGCATTTTTGGAATTGCTGAAAACGACGGTGATCCACCGACCGGGTTTAAGAACCCTAAAGTATTCTGAGAAACATCTTTCCATCAGGCGTTGGTATTCGACAAGACCTTTCTGGCTTGCTTGATTTTTCTTTCCCCGTTCGACGACCGCCTCTGGCTTGGCATCAGTCATCACCTTGAGAAAAGATTCAACGACGTAGTTCAGTTCGGAGTAGGGGATGTTGTCACCGAACGGAGGATCCGTGAAAATGTAATCAATTGAAGAGGCGGCCATCGGAAGCGAGCTGGTATCACCAGTACTTGTAATAGCAGAGTTAGATGGTGAATACTGGCGTCGGAATGCTTTGACGAGCCGATCCAGTTTTCCATCCAGGATATACCACGGTGAGACTTCGGCGATTTGAGAGCCAACGTAGTACACGCCAGATAAGTAACGATTTACCTGCGAACCACCCGGATGGCCGTGCATGATGGGCTGATAGCGATTTAGCACCGACATGCCGCAAATCGCTTGTTCGACAAGAAATACAAGGAACATGCGAACTCGGTTGTCATCACAAGTCAATGCTTTCATCCAAAACGCTGATAAGGCATGTGCGGAACGATCAAAGAACATCTGGTGGACATGGGTGATATGTCTGGTAAGAAGTCGAGGAGCTTCCCACATGTCGTCGAATGGAAATGCGCTCAAGGGGAAGTACGGCTGCAATCCTGTAGACTCAATCTTTTGAAGACGTTCAATATCCGATGGCGTCGGCTCTTTTTCAAAGCGATCCTTCCCCACTTTGTAAACGATCAACACAGGCTTGCGCTTCTGTGCTTTGACCGATTGGTTTAGGAACTTATCCAAACGTACTTCAAAGACTCGTTCCAGTTGACTCTTGGTCAAACTGACTCCGCAATGGGGGCAAGGAAAAGAGTCCCTGACCCTCTTCGTCGCTTTGTCGAGCGCTTCGTCCAGAAAGACAACTTCTTTTGAGCAGTCTGCGCAGGAGAAAATCTCGCTCCAAACGGTGTAGTCGATTTCTCCAACGGTTTTTCCGTCAGTGTGGATAGTCTGATACATCCAGCCAACTTCTTTTTTGACCTCTTCGAGTAGCGTCTCTGCTTTTTGCTGAAATGAATCGACGTGAACAGGCCGCGTATAGTTGGCAGTAATGAAGGTCGCAGCAGGAGAGAGATCGTTCAAGACAACTCTGCGTAGCCCCCATTGTGGCACGCCTTGCTCACTCTTTTTCCATCGCGCCTCCAATTCACTACGATATTCTTTTGGTGCTGAACAACACCACTGAACGGCAACACCTGTCATTCCAGAGCCACAGAATCCATCAAGAACAATATCACCCGGTACGGTGTAGTGAAGAATTGATGGAACAATTGCCAAATGGGGAACCTTTGTGTGGTATGCGTGGGCCTTGTAGAGCGGATCAGTTTTCCCTTCACTGACATCAACCGAGAATGGGATTCGCTTGTATGCAACGGTCGGATCGTATGGTGTTCCATATCGGCAGATAAACTCTTCGATGAACGGATTCGGGCAAGCCGTGTAATATGGCGGGTCCGACAACGCCAAAATGTCCTCGTCCTCGCCAATTGGAAAACCCTCAATCTTGCGAAATTCCGGGACTTTCAGCTTCTCCCGCAGTATTTCTATGAAGTACGCCCGACGCGCCTCGTCATTCGGGAATGTCATCCCCAAGCATTCAACGGTTTCAGCGGAGTTGTCCATGCTGGTCGAAAAGTGCTCTTGTTGGTTGTTATTCGCCATCATTGTTCTCCAAGGACCTCATGCGAAAGCGCTCTGTCGTCACTGGATCCAAATGTTGAAAAGGGAAAATTACGAGAGATATGGACTACTGAACAGCACAGTCACTATACAGGTCGTGAAGAATTTCTTGCGCCAAGGCATGAGCTACAGAAAAATCGAGGGGAATATTTTCCGAGATAACACCAGCAGCGATTTCTTCAGGCCGAAACCGTCTGGCCCCGACATTTCGACTGACCGCTTCGACGTGTTCCGGCGATGCGTAGCCAGTCAGTACCTTGATAACCTGTTGCTGCCATTCAATATCATCAGGACGCTCTGGCCAACTCTCCATGTTGACCAATTCAAAGCCATAACGGATAAAGACCGCCATAATAAACGTCGCACACGTCAATCCGCGTCCGATGGGTTGAACGATATAATGCCCTTGGTCATCAAAATAAACCCCGCTGAAGTCAATACCATAGGGTACATCACTCGCATTTTGCTTAAGCAACGCCACATAGGCCGCCATCACCACCTTGTTCACCGGATCAAGACCGGAAGCACCCCAGCAGTAATTGACAGGCAGCGGTTCGTCTACCAGCTTAAAGTGCCACGCCAAATGACAAAAGCGCGGACCGGAATCATCAACCCGGTAAATAATACCCACATGACGTTGCTGCGGATCATTGGGCGCGCCAATCGCCACCCCAAGGACCTCATCAGGATCAAAAGGAACGGTGCTTTGCCGGTGTACCGCCACGATTAGCGCAGTCCCCGAAGAATTTTCTCACCGTCAAGATTTCTGGCGGCCAGCTCGATGCGCACCGCTCTCAACAGCTTTGGCCAATGACGCAGCCGCTTACCGCGCACCGGGTAGGTGGTCCGCAGCAACGCGACCAGTATCTCTGGAGCCGCCTGGTTGACCTTGATCGACTTCAACAAGCGGTCAACTTCCTCAAAATAATTGGCTTTCAGCAGGCTGGTAAGACCGGCAATTACCGGTATGAGGTCAGCAGGTTTGAGCGGGCCGCTCGCCGGTTCCATCACCCGGGCAACCCAAGACAGATCAAGCGACGGAATGCCTTGCACACTCGCCTTGGTCGGGGCCTCAAAGTGATGAATTGTCCAGTCGAGCCACGGCTTGCGCATGGCGTTAAAGGCATCATCTCCTGCGGCAGTCAGCGGCGCTCCGCTGGGCCACCCCTTATCCTGCAACAGGATGGGGATCGAGGGCGGCATGGAGGCGCGGCTGAATGCATCCCCTGAATACTGCGCCAGAGTGAGCATGAAATTGCTCCAAGTGTTGTTGGATGACCTCGAGATCCAGTCTCGCAACTTGGTGATCGAGATAGAAATCCGCATCAATCAAATACGCCTGATCAGCGGTCTGCTCTTTTTTCACGATGCCATGCCGTAACCCCAGCACACAATCTTCCAACTGAAAGCTCACATAAGACTGGGCGGCGAGTACGTCAGTTTCGGCAAGTTGATCGCCCTCAACCAGGCTATCGGCAATGCTGATGCCCAGCAGGAAAGGCGCGAGCAGCTCTCGCCACGGCACCCCTTGCAACCCAATCGCTTCGCGGACAACCAGGTCACGATAACGTAAACCCAGGCGCGTCCAATGCGTAACGGCATAGATCTGTTTGACGGTTTCAAGCGCGACGATCAGGCGGGGCTGAAAATCTTCCCATTGCTCATATCGGTTGCACGACAAGGCGATGAACTCGCTGGACAGAGAGATTCTCCAAAGCCGATCCGGCGTAATGAAATGGTATAACGTGGTGCGCTTGGGGGGACTATCGACCATACCTGGGTCTTGGCCCTGCCCAAGCATCATGATGGAAAAAGTTTCTTCCTGAGTCTCGAGCAGCGGGTAGTCCTCGCGCAGCGCCCGCTGGAAATCGGACGGTAATTGGTCGTCAATCTCAAGAACGCGAGGAAATCGCACTTGCGCCACGACCTCGATGAGGGGATTCTTGGTGTAGCGCACACGATCAAACTGCTTTAGCTGCATGTTTTTATTACCGATATCAATGCTGGTTGTTTTGCCATCACACGCTCCATCAAGGCTCAACCGGATTTTCGGCTATCCGGTCATAGTCTAGTTCACCACAGAGCATCATCCAGAGATCTGTTGAGGCAGGGCGGGCAAATGACCGATACCAACAGATCGTCCTCGATCAAGGTCAAGCAGGTTTGCGCCTTCGCTTGTCGGGTTAGTCTTCCCCGAGAATCTTCTTGCGTGCGATCCTCTCGATCTCGGCGGCGTCGATGCTGCCGTCCAGCCCGTCCTCGGACGTGATTAACTGGTCGAGGAACTTATTGTCTTCATACCACTGCCGCTTACGCTTCCAAGCTTCCTGATACGACGGCACTGACGGCATTCCCAAGTGTTCCCAATAGAACGTGTCGCCTTCGTAGCTCACCGTAAAATCGGGTAACCGGAAGTCGTTCGGGTCGTCCTTTGAAGCGAGCTTCTGCTCGTACTCGTAGCTGATGCCGAGCTTCGATAGCACGCCGGCGACGATGACCTCCGACTTCGACCGAACCAGGATGCCGTTCGGGTACTGCGCCGACGACGGCGTGCGGTGGATCAGGTGTTCGGCGTAATAACGGTCCACCGATTCGGGTCGCACGGCTAGCCCGAACATATTCGTATTCCGCAGTAGCGTGTCGGAACACTGCGGACTACGGAGCCGTTCGAGAACCGTCGTGTCTCGCTCAATCAGCAGCACCATTTTTTTCCGGAAGCGGGTCAGTCCCGTATACAGCAACTCTCGTGAAAGCGTCGAGGCGCTCTTGGGCAGAATCAGAAACACAATGTTGAAATCGCTGCCCTGCGACTTGTGGACGGTCAGGGCGTAGGCTAATTCGAGTTGGCCTTCGACATCAGGCCGGGGGTAGTAGTACGACGACAACGGTTGCGTCGAAAACTGGACCCTCATCGAGTCAGGCCACTTATTCCCCTTCGATGTTTCCACAACCAGGCCGATCTCGCCGTTAGCGACGTAATCGAGTCCTTCGCTCTTGGGGTAAGAAGTCTTGCGGCAATTGACGGCTTGCATCACCTTATCAGTCCAGACAATCTCCTGCTCACCAAATGGCTTGATCCCTTTGGGTTTTGAGTGGATCAGCCCACCCCGGTACTTTGCCTGAATCTTGCGGTTGATTTCGATCGTGCCGAACTCATGGTTACGCACGGGACTGAGAATCTGCCAATGCTCGGCCTGTTCCGGATCTTCATCGGTTAAGCCCAAGCTGTCGTTGAACGAGATATACGCCTTGTTACCATCGGTCAGATTCAGGTGCTTCTTCATCGCTGTCGCAAGCTGTTCCTCCAGTTGACTACCATCCCGCCAGTAGCGAACCTCGAGGTCGCCACCCACGTCTTCACGGGCGACTCGAGAGAGCATTTCATCATCACCCGGCGACGTGTCGTCCCGCAGATAGCCATCCGCTAACTGGAGCGCCTGACTTTCGTGATCCTCGTGTCTAGCTCGCTCCATTAGCCGGGCAAGGCAAGTAATTCGCTGCTCATATGGAAGCTGGAACATCGGGGAATACAGCTTTGGAAAGTTCTCATCGTTCTTGGCTTCGAGCCACGCGATGATGTCCACAAAGGGACGCCCCGGCCCAATCGGCGGCAACTGGTTCGGGTCGCCCACTAGAATCAAACGAATTACCTTGTTCAAATCGAGCGCCCGGAACAGGACACCGAGCAGATCCATCGGAATCATTGACGCTTCATCAATGATGACGGTCGGTGCGCCATATTGCTCACCACCCTTTAGCTTGAGCGCGAAGTTTTCCGGGTTCAGCCAGCCATGCCGCATTAAGAGCTGGTGGATGGTATAGGCATCCCGCACGCTGCCATCGTCCCGTTTCGTGCGATCCATGAGCCGTACACGAGCCTTGCCCGTTGGAGCCAGCAGCAGGATGGGCCGCTTGCCTTCCAGTTCCTCCAGTCCCTTGAGGAAGACTTTCAATACCGAAGTCTTACCGGTGCCTGCCCGCCCACACAACACACTGAAACGACCCTCGTACAGCGTGGCCAGTGCTTCGGCCTTTTCCTTCCTGGCCCGTTCCTCGACTTCAGGCGGCAACTTGGAGCCGCCCGACTTCTCAACGAACTCATCGAGCAACAGCTTCTCCCAACTCCATCCAGCTCTGGGCGGAGCGTTCTTCTTCTCGATACGGCGTCGGAGCCGGCTACAGAATTCTCGTTCCAATTCCGAAAGCCACTTGAGCGCCATCGTGGGTAGATTACCGCCTGCTTTGAAGTCGATAGCTTCTTGATAGAAGGCAACTTGCCCTTCTACCAAATCCCGGTCAGGACGGCAGGCCCGCCGTTCTGGGAAGCGCTTGGTAATGCGGTTGATAGTTTCAGCAAAGGGCAGCAGCGTATCGCCTTGCTGGGCCGCTGCTTTCAACACAGCGACAGCCACGCCACGGACGCGGCGAGGATCATCTTGGACACAAGCCTCATCTTTTTCGACGAAGCGAGCAGCAGCACCTTCGGGGCGCATTCCCCGGTCGATGGTTTCTAAAGCGATCAGGTCGGATTTGCCATCCCCCTGGTCCATCTCGCAGAGCAGGTATGGGTTAGCAACGATCTCGTCGTCCGTGCCGCTAATTCCGCATTCGGCCCGTTTGTCGGGATTGGCGATCCGCTTGACCTGAGCAGGCGACAACTCGAAACGCACCAATTGCGAGAGCAACATGCGGCGTGGCTCCTCGTAAGCCACCCAGCGCTCACTGGCTTGTTTCAGCGCCTTGGCGTATTGCTTCTGGTCACAGGGCCTTCGGCCCTCCAAAATTGCTAGAACGTATTCCCAAGCATTCTCACCCTTGTTGAGCAATGGCATGAGAATTTGTCGTTGGAAGGCGGTGCCGGATTTGCATTCAAGGTATTGAAGCACACTACCTATGCCGGGGAAGGGACCACGGTTTTGCCACACTTCGGAGAGTACATCGTTGAGCCAAACCAGATGCTGGTCCCAATCACCAGGAACTTTGTTCTCATCCTTCACCGCTTGAACCGACTGCAACAACCGCTCCAATGCTCCCACTGCTGTATCGTCACCGACATGCTCAGCGACGTAGGAGAAGTTCAGCATCGCCCCCTCTGGGACAAGGCACAGGATGTTTTGCGGATCGTGGCCGGCCTGAAGATATTCGTGATAGGGCAGGCGGAAACCTTGGTTCTCAAAGTCGTGAGTAATACAGCGAGACCAAATGGGGTATTGGTCTGGATAATTTGGCGGCTTGGTTCCAAAGAAAAGTTGTGGGCCGATCTGCGCGATGCGGCAGACGCCCAAAAGGATACGGTTCAGGCTCTCATCAAGCGGGTTGCCGTGGTTACAGTAAAGGAACAAGAGGGATTTATCCTTCTCCAGCTTCCCCCAGAAGTGCTTCAGCAGCGCCATTTGACGATCCGGCTCGACAACCCAACCTGTTGTCTTGTTCGGATCGTCTGGGCCACGAATATCGAGATGTTCGTCTTCACAAATCTGCCGAAAGTTTTCCTCTCGTAACCAGCGGTACGGCGATGGACAAACCGAATACGGTGCGATGTCTTCCTTGACCGAAGGCAATCGGCGAAATTCGAGTGGATCGTGGTGCGTGATCGTGTAGCCACGCGGCGAAAAGGCTATTGGGTCACGGGAGCAAGGGGGCTGCCAGTCGTTGAGTTCGGCGAGAGGTAAGCCTGCTGCCTCGTCCTCTTGGTCATCATCCCGACCATCCCGGATGTGTTTCTGTACGATACAATAGGCATTCTGGCTGGGATGATCGCAAATATGACCATCCCAAGCGCGATCATGCCAAACCAATCGTGTAGACAGGTGCGTCGTCATAGCTGTTCTCCGGAACCCTCGCTACGTTCAACAACAAGGCGCACTTTGGCAGGCTCCTTGCCACGAGTGATCTTCTGCACGAACTCCTCAAACCGAGTCTGAATCTGGGCAACCGTGCAGGGTGCGCCGCTCTCACTGAGCGCATCCAGCAAATCAGTGGGCTTCACTGGAATAGCGATCAGGCCGGATAATGCCTGTTGCATTCCCTGCACCAAATCATTACTGATCTTCTCCGGCAATTTCTTGTCGTTGAGAAAGGCATTGACAGCTTTCCTCTGTACTTCAGGCAGGAGTTTGATGCTCTTCCTCGCGGTGGGATCATCGAGGTTGTCGAGCAGAGTCTTTGTCCAGTTCTCCAGCAGATCGTTAATTTGTTTATCGATCTGATCGAGGACGGCCACCCCGCTGACTCCCGAGTTTTCATCCTGGGGGTGGAAATTGCAGTGCGGGCAGATCGGCGAGGTGTCCAAGTCATCTTTAACCAGCGTAAAGCAGGTCTGCACCTTCGCCAGTCGGGACTGAAGTTCGGTCAGCGTGGAGTGCGGCAGTAGCGACACTCCGGTCAGTTTCTTGAGGTGTTCGAGGCGAGAATCTTTGAGCAGCGTCTTCTTCTTATTGTCCTCATTGACGCCGAGCCGAGATTTCTTGTGCAGATCGAAGTACGCGGTGCGATAGTCGTCCTTCACTTTCTGCAACGCCCGGCTGATCTTCTGGCGGAAGTCAGCGGCGCTCCGGGCGATCGGGTCGATTAGCTTGGCCTGCCACTCCTCGCGGATCGGTTTCATCTGCACGCGCCACGGATTTTGCGGCGGCATGATGGCCGTAGCAGTTCCCAAGTAGCCGGTCAGCACCGTTAACTCTTGGACCAACCCGTGGAGATCTTGAATCTGTTGAATGAGCGCCAACGTGGGGGCCTGTTCCTGAATCTCAGACACACTCTTTTTGAAGTTCCTCAGCTTGCCGGGCGTGTTGAAGGCTTGCAGTCCTTCAAGAAAGGTTTGCAGCCTATCGATCTTCTGCCGGTACTGCTCTCGGTCCTCAGTGGGAATCAGTTCGCTACCCCAGCAGGGCAAGCCCGTCTGGACGTACTGGGCGACCGTCACTACTTTCTCGGTCAGTTCGTTAGCCCTTAAGTGGAGTTGCCTGACTACTTCGTCATGGGTATTTTCGTTGCGGATCAGCCCCTCATTTAGGTTCAATAGATCGAATAAAGCCACCCACTCGGCTAGCGGCAGGCCCTTGGGCTCCTCGATGTGTTTGAACGCCAGCAGTTGGTCCAGCGGTATTCTCGTCACCTCGCTCAAGTTGGCGGCATCGAGCTTCTTTCCGGCGACGCTTAAAGTGATGTTGCCGTTCTGTACCAGCGAGGCCAGGATGATCAGCAGAAACTCCGGCTCAAGCTGGTATTGGCACTCCCGTTCCACATCGTTCTTGGCGGTGATGAGTTCTTTGCGATTGACCACTTGACCCGGCGGTTTAGCCGCTAGCTTTTTCAGTACCCCCTTGGCGTAGCGGGACTGGTGTGGCTTGAGCTTATCGCTGTCGAGCAGTTCTAACCCATCGAGAACCGCAGTCGCCAAATTATTCTTTATCCCACCAGCCAGCCAGCGCAGTACATCCTCGGTCGGTTGTTTGAGATTGGTGGCATAGAGCTTGACCCTAAAAGTCGGGTACTCCGGGTAGCGATCCTCGAACGAAGTCGCCAGACAAACCGACCCGGTGAGTTTCAGCAAGTCACTCACCGAAGCGTCGCCGGTCCGATGGCCCTTCAGCCACTCGACCATCTTCTTCGGCACCCCTTGATGAACGACCTCGAAGGCCGTCAGCATGTTGGATCGCAACCACGCCACAAGCGTTTTGAGGAAACCATCCGCTTTACCTTCATAGGTGATTTTCTTCGCGCCGACCGCCAACGACGCAGCCATATCCCGTGCGCCGGCGTACAACCGCAAAGCGTCTTCAAATGGCTGATCCCGATGCGTCAGCTTGAAAAAGACTTCATCAGCGAGCTGCTGGTCCTCGAAGTACGGGGGTTCGAACGGCTGGAGGAAGTACAGATAAAAATCCCGTGGCGGCTGGGCGGTAGATCGCTCGTTAGGTGCGCCGAAGAACAGATAGCCTCGGCGAGTGATTTTATGAGCCTGCCACTCGATCTCGTGTTCCCAAATCTGATAGCCCGGGACGTAGGACGACTGATCAGTTAATTCCAGCACACGGGTCAGGGCCTGGAAATAGTGCTGATCCAATTGCGAATCGGAGAGTGTGTCGGCCTTTTCCTGGATTTTTGCGTCATAGTCATCGATTCTGTACTGGTCCAAGTAATACTGGCCGTTATCGGGGTTGTGCGTGATGAACTCCCCGCTGACTGTCTTGATGATCTCCTTGAGGCAGTTTTCTACCGTGATTCTCAGGAAGTCGCTAGTTTTCTCCGGGATCGGCGCTAGCAGACACAGGCCATTTTGAAGTTCCTCGGCGGTTGGGCCGATCTTCGCCTGGATATCGTCAGTGGTTAGGCGGTGGATCGACAAGCCGTGGATGATGCGGATAGCCATTGGCCGAAGCGTCGGGCGAGTGAAAGCGTGCTGGACCTTGTTTTCGACTACCCTGCTCATTTCCATGACGTCCCGGATGTCCGGTATGGCCCGCAGCACGGCGTTACCTTTGACAAACTCCCAGTACGAGTCATAGCTGATGAGGCCGGGCTGATCCTCCGGTACGTCGTTGTTGAGGCAGCGTTTGATTTCGGTACTGAGGGTCTTCAGCACTTCCCGCTTCTCAGCGATAGAAATCTGCTCGAACACTTCCAGATAGGTCGGATGTACTGGAAAGAGTCGCACGAAATCCTCCAGTCGCTCAGCCATGCCGCCGTAGAGCCGCGTAAACTGCTGAAGGTGTTCCCGAATCCTGGCCCGCTGGGTGTCGGTCTTGGTGAGCAACCGCTCCGAAACCACATAGGCCACGTCTTGTCGGATGATGCGGAGTTGGACGAAACGGGCCTGGGCCTTGCGCAGGCTGTCGGCTGCAAACTGGAAATTCGGGTTCTCGAACAGACTTTCCTGCAACCCGGCGATGAAGCGGAAGCGCATCAGCGTGCAGACTTCGCCAAGCTCGCGCAGAAAAATAAAGTCAAAATTCAGGTCGAGCTGCCTGCGGGATCGCAGGTAGTCGAGCAGTTCGTCCACGACCAGGAGCAGTCCGTGGTCGGGATAGTTCTGATGGAATTGATCCATCATGTTGGCCAGGTCTTCCTTGTTGTTGTGTACCTGATCATCGGTGGGGAAGCTGAACGACAGTCCTTCACTCGCCATGAAACTTTCAAGCCGGTGACAGAGAATGCTGCGCAAGCTTCTTTTCGCCGCGGGGATTTCCACCCGCACGACTTTGAATTTGCCGGAGATCGCTTTCGCCGCTTTGGCGACATTTTGATCCCTGACCAGATCCACCAGGTCGGAATATTCGGCCAGCCCAGAGATCAATGATAACAAGTGGCTCTTACCCGTCCCGTAGTTGCCGACCGCGAGGACGCCCTTATTGCCATTGTCGGCGGGCTTTTCAAATTGCAGGTTGGGAATTAGGAGATCACACAATTGCTCGGACATGCGCTGTGAAATAACGAATGTTTGGACCAATTGGCGCACAGTGGCCGGTACACCGGCCTGCTCAAGCTGGATGACGGACTCGATCGGCTCGAACTTCACCAGATCGCTGTATTTCATGGTGAGATAAACTCCCTTAGCTGTTGGCTTTTGCGCCGACCGTAATGACCACGGATTCAATTTGCTTGAATTGGGCGAACTCAGGATGTCCTGGTTCAGCGTAAGTCAGGGTTCCGTTCTGAAAACGACCACTCCATGAAGCCACGACAGTGCGGTTACGGCTCGACATTTGGAGTAACCGCAAGGGTTCAACCTCCAGGCGGGGATCGAACAGAATCTCGAGGTTATCGAGCAGCACCACGTCGCTGGAAATAGCGGCGATGATGTCTTTCAGCAAGTGGTCGACCTGTTGGGATCGTTGTACATGGGCTAGATGGAGCATTCTCCTGCTCAACTCCAGATTGACATTCACCAGCGGGTAATCGAATTGCTGCGCAACAGACTGCAAGACAGTGGTCTTACCGGACGCTGGCACACCGACCAGGATCACCAGCCGGTAATACTGGCTGGTCGCCTGCTCAATGGCCTCTGCAAGCTTTGCTGCGGTCTCGATCATCACTCTGGGGTTTCCTTCATCACTCTATGGATACTACGCTCGATGCCGAGATCATTGCGACAAGTACTAACAGTAACCCAAGTTGCTACCTTCACGGATTCAGAAGATGAAATTGAGGCTACAGGCGAGGATAAAGAGTCCGACCTTGAGTTCGAAACCGGTAGCCGTCACGGTATGGATATGCTTGGGCAGCA